>MDTB01111331.1_pt1 | contig 60750 bp, 55 predicted proteins | sample 811161 | NCBI WGS metagenome assembly MDTB01 (sample SAMN05326650, study PRJNA326480) | marine metagenome | isolation source: seawater | place: Mediterranean Sea | collected 2009 | reverse complement strand
TGGACTCTTGAAAAAGATCACTTTTTTCTCTAAGTTTTTCAATGCTTCCAAATTCAATTTCAAATTCATTAATTGATTTTGAGATTGCATCTAATTGGTTTAAATTATCTTTGTTTTCATTATTAAAATTTTCAAGCTTCGAATTTAATAATAATAACTCATCCTTAGATTTTATAATCTTCTTCTCAGTATCATTCTTATTATTAATTTCTGTGTTAATTCTATCCAAATCAATTTTAGAAGTTGTTATGGACTCTTGAAGAAGATCACTTTTTTCTCTAAGTTTTTCAATGCTTCCAAATTCAATTTCAAATTCATTAATTGATTTTGAGATTGCATCTAATTTATTTCTTTGTTGCAGTCTATCAAGAGCAGGGCTGCTAGATGAAGATGAAATTATCAAACCATCCCAGCGCCATAAGTCACCTTCCTTAGATACTAATCTTTGGCCGTATTTTAAATCTGAAACTAATTTATTTCCATCATCTTTTTTAACTAAGCCTGTTTGCTTGAGCCTTCTGCTAATAAATTTTGAGCCTTTAACGAAATTTGATAAAGGTTGACATTTTTCTGGTAAAGATAATTCATCTGGTATTTCATCTAGTAGCTTCCAATGAATTAAATTAGTATCATCTGTTGAGTAATATAATTCGTCTCCAAGTAATGCATCTAAAGCATTTTCATACCCTTGCTCAACCTCTAATTTATCAATTAAAGAATTACTAACATCCAAACTAGAGCCTAATATTTTTTGTAATGCATTTCGTTCAGAATAATCATCAATCATCTTATTAATAAGGTTATTATTATCTTTAAACTGATCTGATTTTTCATTGATAGATTGATTTATCTCCTCTTTTCTCTGAGGTAGAGATTTAGAATTATTTTTAATCTTTGTAGAACTAGTTAAACTATCAAAATAATCTTTTTCTCTTTGAATTTGAGAAAGTATCGACTTTTTTATTTCTCCACTAGATTTAATAGTTTTCTCAAGATTTTCTTTTTGAGAATATTTTGATAAAAAACTGCTAATTTTATCATTATTTTCTCTTAAAAAAGATGAATCATCATCAATTTTAGTTTGAATTTGATCTCGTTTATTAATTTTTTTTTCTGCATCTCCTTGAGCTGAAAGTGAGCTATTAAGGTCTTCTAAAAATTCTTTTTCTCTGTTTAGTTGAGTAGTGCATGATAAAATTAAATCATCCAATTCAATAATCCTTTGTTCCTGTCTCAGTAGCTCCTTATCTAGCCCCTCCATTTCGATTGCTAACCTTTGAAATTTTGCTGCGTCAGCAATAGATTTTTCTTTTAGTGGAGCTAATTCATTTGTTAGATTAATTTCCTCAGAATTAATTTTTGAAAGAGAGTTAATTGTTTCTTGATGATTCTTTTTTGATACATCATAGTTTTTTCTAGATTCCTCTAATTCCTCATTTATAATTTCTAATTTAACAGCTAAAACAACTGCTTGAGCACTTCTTATGTCCTCGGATAAGGATTTATAACGACTCGCCTCTCTGGCTTGTTTGCGTAGCGACCTAGTTTGTGAAGATAATTCCTTTAATACGTCATCTAAACGCTCAAGGTTATTGTTTGCGGCATTTAATCTTAATTCCGCTTCATGACGTCTAACATGAAAACCTGAAATTCCTGCAGCTTCTTCAAGAATTTTTCTTCTTTGTTCAGGTTTTTGACTTATCAACTCATCTATTTGACCCTGACGTACAAGTGAAGGTGATCTTGCTCCAGTAGAAACATCAGCAAAAAACATTTGAACATCTCTGGCTCTTATATCTTTTCCATTAACCTTGTATGCAGAACCTGAGTCTCTCTCAATTCGTCTAATAATCTCAACATTATCCTCATTATTATAATCTTTTGGAGCTTTTCTACTTCTATTATCTAAGATTAATGAAACTTCCGCAAAATTTCTTGGAGGCCTATTTTCTGTTCCAGAAAAAATAACATCGTCCATACTATCTGTTCGCATTGACTTATATGAGGTTTCACCCATTACCCATCTTAAAGCTTCCACAAGATTTGATTTTCCGCATCCATTTGGTCCAACTACACCTGTAAGGCCTTCATTTATGCCCACTTCTACAGGATCTACAAAAGATTTAAAGTTAGAAATACGTAATTTTTTAAAATCCAATTTTTAATCCTTTAATTTTATTTCATTAAGAATATCTTCATATTTCAAAGATTGAATTTTTTTACCATTAACAAAAACTGATGGTGTACCGGTTATGCCAAAACTATTGCTTGCAAGATTCATGTTAGATTCAATTAAATTGATTAACTCTTTATCGCTTAAGCATCTTTTAGTATCTTCCTCCGATAAACCAAAGTTTTTTGCTACTGAAATAATGCCTTGATAACCCCTTTCAATCCATTTCTTCTGGGTTTTTAATAAAACATTAATCACATCAAAATATTTATCTTCATTTACGCAATTTGCAATCATGGTACCCGCCATTGCAAAAGGATCCAATGGAAAATCTCTAAAAGTATACTTTACTATTCCAGTATCAATTAGATCTTTCTTTATTTTAGGAAAAACATCACCATGAAAATCAGAACAATGTGGACATGTCATAGACGCATACTCAATTATAGTATTTTTTGGCTCGCCTAAACTTATGATATGATCACCATCCAACTCTCTTTCGACACCCAAAGATGAGCTTGGTATATTTTGTAGATTTTGAAAATTTTCTTCAACTAATTGAGAATTGTTATTCAAGCTCGACAAAAGCATTGTTATAATAATAGCTACTACTATTAAAGAAACTATTACAAAAATATTTTTTTTATTCATTTAAAACTCCAAAGTGAGTCGTTTAATCATTATAAATCATTTTTCTTTTTAACAATGGATTTTTGTATTTTTAGTTTGGCTTTTTCAAAGGGAGAGAGAGAGTCGTCATTAATTTCTTTATATTGATTTTTTTTTCTAAGGATATCATTATCATTATTTAATTTTGTCTGATTTTTATTTTTTTTTTCTATTAATAGGTAAATTTTGGAATTTTATTTTATTAATTGCAGAAAACCCATAATAGGAGTTAATTTTTTTAATAATTTTCTCTTTTGAATATTCTAACTCAGTAGCCGTTGATCCATCGCAAGCAATAATCAGATAACCACCTATTTTTTTAATTTGTAGTTTTATTGGTAAGGAATTTTTACTAAAATGAGCACCAACAATTGTTTCCCAATTTTCAATAATATAATTTTGTGCAAAACCTTGTTTATTAAAAAAAGGTTTAGTAATTTTGGACACAAACCAACCTAATTGCGTTGCAGCTTTTAATTGTTTATTGTGGTTATTCAACTTTTATTTATCTCACAAAATGGGTTTCAATGTATTCAAAAAAATTTTCAGAAAATGTTCTTAAATGGTATAGCTTAAATAAGCGCGATCTTCCATGGCGATATAAGAATAATTCAATTAAAGATCCCTATAAAATTTGGGTTTCTGAAATCATGCTTCAACAAACTACTGTAACAACTGTTATCCCTTATTATAAGAATTTTATCAAAAAGTGGCCAAATGTAAATATGTTAGCATCAAGTAATATTAATGAGGTATTAGATTTTTGGTCTGGTCTTGGGTATTATAGAAGGGCAAAAAATCTTCACTTAACCTCCAAAATAATTAGTAAGCAATATGATGGAATTTTTCCCCTGGATAAAAATGAAATAATCAAATTACCAGGAATTGGTGAATATACGGCTGCAGCAATAAGGGCAATCTCAATAGATGAGAATGATACTGTAGTAGATGCCAATATAGAGAGAATTATAGCTAGAGTTTTTAATTTAAAAAAATCTATTACTAAAATAAAAAAAGAAATAAAAAAAAATGCTGAAAAATTATCACCAAGAATTAATAATGGTGATTATGTTCAGGCATTAATGGATATAGGATCTTTGATTTGCCTTCCTAAGAATCCACTTTGTGATTTTTGTCCAATAGAAAACTACTGTATTTCAAGAAAAAAATGTGAAGTTGATAAAGTACCAAATAAAATTAAGAAGAAGAATAAACCAATAAGGGAAGGTATTGTTTACTGGATAAAATCTAAAAATGATGAAATTCTTCTCAAAAGAAGAGAAAATACTGATCTTCTCTCAGGAATGCTGGAGTTTCCATCATACAATTGGACAGAAAATGAGATTAATGAAAATGATAAAAAAATACTCTCTATTAAAAATTTTGTAAAACTTGATAAAAAAATAACACATGAATTCTCGCACTTTAAATTAATTTTAACCATATACGAAAAAAACCAATTTAATAAAAAAGATATTGATGGTATGTGGTTGAATGTTAATGAAATAAAAAATACAGGATTACCAACTTTAATGAAAAAAGTTTATCGAGAAGTAACCAAGATATAATAGGTTGGTATAATGACTATGAAAAATTATAAATTATTAGCTGAAAAAGTAATTGAAAAATCTCTTTCAAAGGGTGCGGATTTTTCAGATGTTGTGGTTTTAGGTAATATCTCTAAAAATATTGGATGTAGATTAGGAAAAGTAGAAGAAATAGAGCAGTCTGAGACTCAAATACTCGGATTAAGAACGTTTATAGGTAAAAAAAATGCCATCACTTCTACAAATAATTTTACTGAAAGTTCCATTGACAGCTCCATAGAGAGAGTAATAGAGATGACTAAACTTACTCCTGATGATCCTTTACCAGGTCTTGCTTCGAAGACATCAGAAAAAATACCTGAATTAGATTTATATGATAGAACAAATTTATCTGCTGAAGAATTAAAAAATTTAGCTCTTAATGCTGAAGAAAGTTCATTAAAAACTAATGGTATAAAAAATTCTAATGGAGCGTCGGTATCACAGAGTAAATCATCTATATATCTAGCCACTTCTGAGGGGTTTTCTAATGGATATGAAAAAAGTAACTTTTCTCTATCCTGTTCTGTTATTGCAGGAAGTGATAAAGATATGCAAACTGATTATGATTATGACTCAAAGGTCTTTTACAAAGATCTGAAAAAGGCCTCTGATATAGGCAAAGATGCTGCTAAAAATACATTGTTAAAGTGTAATCCAAAAAAAATTCAAACTTGTATTTCAGATATTGTTTTTCATCCAAGAGTTGGTAGAACATTACTTGGTCATTTTGCATCACTTATTAACGGGTCCTCAATAGTAAGAGGCTCGAGTTTCTTAAAAGATAAATTAAATAAAAAAGTCTTTAAAGCAGGAATAAATATAATCGACAACCCTAATTTAATTAGGGGATTAAAATCGAAACCATTTGATGATGAAGGCTGTTCAATGGATATATTAAATCTTGTTGAAGGTGGTTTTTTAAAAAAATGGATTTTAGATACTACAACCTCTAAGCAATTAAACTTAAAATCTAATTGTAGAGCCTCAAGAGGTATCTCCTCACCTCCGATACCAAGCCCGACAAATTTATTCATAGAAAATGGAAACAAATCTAAAGAACAATTACTTAGTGAAGTTAATGACGGTTTTTATGTAACCGACTTAATAGGCCAAGGAGTAAATCTAATTACAGGTGATTATAGTAGAGGGGCTTCAGGTTTTAAAATTGAAAATGGTAAAATTTCATATCCTATTAATGAAGTTACAATTGCTGATAATCTAAATGATATGTTTGAAAAAATGATAATTTCTAATGATTTAGAATTTTTATATCCCATTAACACACCAACATTAGCAATTGAAGGAATGACTGTTGCAGGGATTTAATCCATCCTCTGAGCATAACCATGTAAAGGAGAGTGTCTTTAAAGCAGGAAAAATAGCTTTAAAGTGGTTTAAAAAAGATCCTGAGCAATGGAAAAAAGAAGATGGAAGTCTTCTTTCAAAAGCAGATATAGAAATCAATGATTTATTGAATAAACTTTTAAAAAATAAAAATCCTGAGTATGGATGGCTATCTGAAGAAAATGAGGATGATAAATCAAGGTTAAATAAAAAAATTACGTATATTGTAGATCCACTTGATGGAACAAAAGCATTTTTAGAGGGCAAAAAAGAATTTTCAATATCAGTGGCAATGGTTAAGGAAGGTATACCGATTTCTGGAATTGTTTACAGCCCATCAACTAATGAAATGTTTGAAGCAGAAAAAAATAAAGGATCTTGGAAAAATAAAAAAAGAATAAGAATTTCTAAATATAATAAATTAGAAAAATGCAAGATGATTGCTTTTAAACCAATGTTCAGCCATCCTGCATGGAAAGAGCCTTGGCCCGAAATGTATATAAAAAATAAAAATTCAATTGCCTATAGAATGGCTTTAGTTGCATCTGGGAAGTATGATGCAATGATGGCATTAAATTCAAAAAATGATTGGGACTTAGCTGCAGGAGATTTGTTAATTTCAGAATCCGGAGGAATTGTTACCCTCCATACTCAAAAAAGAATTATTTATAATCAAATAAATACAATAAAACCCTCTGTAATCGGGGCAAATGAACTAATTCATAAAAAAATTACAAAAAGAGTTAAGATGATTGAGCTCTAGAAAAAAAAATATTTTTGATATAATACATCAGTAGGGATTTTTAAATGTAATGAAAAAAAATTTTAAAAATATAAACTTTTTATTATTAATAATATTTTTGAGTACTTTCTCAGTTTTTGCTGGGGTAAATGACGATTTTGAAAAAACTAATAGATCAATTCATAATTTTAATGATGCAATTGATCAGAATATTTTGCGCCCAACATCAAAGGTATATGGAATTCTTCCTAATTTTGTTGAGATAGGTGTTTCTAACGTAATTTCAAATATCAACGAACCTTCCAGCATTATTAATTATTTGGCACAAGGAAATATATCTTTGGCATTTCTCTCAACAGGAAGATTGGTTATTAATTCAACAGTTGGGTTAATTGGTTTCTTTGATGTAGCAAGCAGAATTGGAATAGAAAAAAATAATACTGATTTTGGTAAAACTTTTGAGATATGGGGTTTTGGAGAGGGGCAGTTCCTTGTTGTACCTTTTTTAGGACCAAGAACTACAAGACATTTTATTGGTACAGCAGTTGATATTGGTATAAATCCTATAAGGATTGCTTTAAAAGAAGAGGATTTAATAGTAAGTATTTCACCATCTATAATTTATGCTTTATCTGAAAGATCTAGAAATGGTGAAACAATAGATAATCTTAAAGAAACTTCAATTGACTATTACTCAACACTTAAATCAATTTATCTTCAAAATAGAGGTATAAATTTAAATAATAATTTTGAGGAAAACCAAAATTTATTTGAAGAAAATTTTGATGAGTATTACGAGAGCATAGATGAATAAAAATAAATTTATTAAAAAAATGTCTATTTTGATCATCATAGCTATTTCGATCTTTGGTCAATTAAACGCAAAAGATACTAATCCTTCTAATTGGGTTGAGAATATTGGTAATTTAACTTTATCAATTCTTGAAGACAAAAAAACTTCAGATACCAATAAAGAAATTTTTCTTGAGCAAATTTTTATGGATAATTTGGATATAAAAAGAATTTCTTTATTTATTTTAGGTCCCTACAGAAGAAATTTAGATAAAAAAAATTCTGAAGAGTACTTTAACACAATTAAAAGTTTTATTTCCGAGGTTTATGCAAAAAGATTGCTATCATTTCCAGCAGGAAAAATTCAAATAACCAAAAACGAAGATAGAGGAAAAAGAGGAACAATTATTTATTCTTCAATTCAATTTGAAAATAGGCCCAACCCTGTTTCTATAGATTGGTGGGTTATTAGCAATAAATTAGGAAATTACAAAGTTTTTGATATAAGAATATCAGGTATTTGGATGGCTCAAGAACAAAGATCAACTTTTACAAGCTTCTTAAGTAAGAATAATGGTGATATAAAGATCTTGATCAAAAAATTAGAGCAACAAATAGGTTAATTAATTATCTTGAGAATTTTTTATATTTTATTCTACTGGGTATTTCTGCACTTTCACCATATCTTCTATTATAATCAGTAAGGTAATCTGAAAAATTTCCTTCGAACCATTCTAAATGACTGTTACCCTCAAATGCAAGAATATGCGTAGCCATTCTATCTAGAAACCATCTGTCGTGACTAATAATTAATGCACTGCCTGAAAAATTTTCTAAAGCATACTCTAAAGCATGCAAAGTTTCTACATCAAGATCATTTGTAGGTTCGTCAAGTAATAATAAATTTGCTCCAGATTTCAATACTTTTGCTAAATGTACTCTATTTCTTTCACCACCAGATAACTGACCAACAATTTTTTGTTGATCTGTTCCTTTAAAATTAAAAGCACTTACGTATGCTCTTGAGTGAATAATGGTTGAGTTAACTTCTAAAATATCATTACCCTCTGAAATTTCCTCCCAAACTGTTTTATTGCTTTTCAAATTATCTCTTGATTGATCTACATATCCCATAAAAACTGTTTCACCAATGACAACCTCTCCATTATATGATTTTTCACTTCCTGATAAAATATTAAATAAAGTGGTTTTACCTGCTCCATTTGCACCAATTATACCTACAATCCCTCCGGGGGGTAATCTAAAACTAATATTTTCAATTATTAGATTTTCATTGAATGACTTTGATAAGTTTTTTACATCTATAACTAAGTCTCCAAGCCTTGGTGCTTTTGGAATAATAATTTGAGGTTCTCCATTATTATCCTTTATTTCTGAATCCTTGAGATCATTGTAACTTTTTATTCTTGCTTTTGATTTAGTTTGCCTTGCTTTCGGTGAGGAAGAAATCCATTCAATCTCACTTTTCAATCTTTTTAATCTTGAATTATCTTGTTTACTTTCTAACTCAATTCTTTTTTGTTTTTGACTCAGCCAAGAAGTATAATTTCCTTCATATGGAATTCCCTTACCTTTATCTAGCTCAAGAATCCATTCAGTTATATTGTTTAAAAAATACCTGTCGTGAGTTATTAACACTATAGTTCCTTGATATTTTTTTAAATAATTTTCAAGCCAAGCAACTGTCTCTGCATCGAGATGATTAGTTGGCTCATCTAAAAGTAAAATATCTGGATGCATCAGAAGTAACTGACATATCGCTATTCTCCTTTTTTCTCCACCTGATAAATTAGAAACATTTTTATCAGATTCAGGACATCTTAAAGCCTCCAGTGCAAGATTAACCTTTGAGTCTAAATCCCATAAATCTTTGCTTTCGATTTCGTTTTGAAGTTCTGCAAGTTCGTCGGCATTTTCTTCAGAATAATTTGCAGCCAACTCATTATATCTATCTAAAAGGTTTTTCTGTTGTTTAAGACCAATAGTAACATTTTCATAAACACTCAAAGAATTATCTAACACTGGCTCCTGAGGCAAATAGCCTACTGAGAGGCCCTCAGCAGCCCAAGCCTCTCCAGTATAGTCTTTTTCTATACCAGCCATAATTTTTAAAAAAGTTGATTTACCAGCTCCATTTATACCAACAATACCTATTTTTGCGTTTGGTAAAAAAGACAAATTGATATTGGAAAATAACTCTTTACCGCCAGGCCAAGATTTTGATAAATCTTCAATTACAAATGTATACTGATAATTAGCCATACTTCTCATTATTTAATGGTGGGCCCGGCAGGATTCGAACCTGCGACCAAACCGTTATGAGCGGTTTGCTCTAACCAACTGAGCTACGGGCCCTATTTAATTTCTAACTATCAAGAAAACTTCTGAGTTTTTTTGATCTAGTTGGATGTTTTAATTTTCTAAGTGCTTTTGCCTCAATCTGTCTTATCCTCTCTCTGGTAACAGAAAATTGTTGGCCAACTTCTTCTAATGTATGATCGGTATTCATACCTATCCCAAAACGCATTCTTAAAACTCTTTCTTCTCTTGGTGTTAACATAGCCAATACTTTAGTAGTAGTTTCTCTGAGATTAGACTGAACAGCAGCATCTACAGGTAATAATACATTTTTATCCTCAATAAAATCACCCAAATAGCTATCTTCTTCATCTCCAATAGGGGTCTCTAGCGAAATAGGTTCCTTAGCAATTTTTAAAACTTTTCGAACTTTATCAAGTGGCATTTTAAGTTTTTCGGATAATTCTTCAGGTGTAGGCTCTCTTCCTATTTCATGAAGAAGCTGTCTAGAAGTCCTAACAAGTTTATTAATTGTTTCAATCATATGTACAGGTATTCTAATTGTTCTTGCTTGATCTGCTATTGATCTAGTAATTGCTTGTCTAATCCACCAAGTTGCATATGTTGAAAATTTATAACCTCTTCTATATTCAAATTTATCGACAGCTTTCATTAGACCAATATTACCCTCTTGAATGAGGTCCAAAAATTGTAAGCCTCTATTCGTATATTTTTTTGCTATTGAAATAACTAATCTTAGATTAGCTTCTACCATCTCTTTTTTTGCAACTGCAGCCTCTCTTTCTCCCTTTTGAACCTTTAAAACTATTTTTCTAAAATCACCAATTTCAAGTCCCGTCTCTTCTGATAATTCAGTTATTTCTGAAAGTAAACTTTTTATATCTTTTCTATTTTTTTGAACAAAATCTTTCCATCCCTCTCTTTTTAAACGAACAATTCTTCCAACCCAGCCAGTATCCAATTCATTTCCATAGTATTCTTCTAAAAAGTCTTCCCTTTGGACTCCAGAGGAACTTGCCATTCTCCATAATGATAATTCTGAACTAACCAATCTTTTATTAATATCGTACAAATGATCAAGTAGAGATTCTATTCTATTGTTATTAAGGGATAAGCCCTTCATTAATTCTTTTAACTCAAAAGTATATTCCTTATATTTTTTTATTTGATTATCGGTTAAATCTGAATTTTTAGATTTTAATATATTTCTTTTATCTTGAAGCGTTCTTAGTTTTTTGTATTTAAAAGATATTTCATCAAAAATGACAAAAACCTCTGGCTTTAAATCAGCCTCCATAGCTGCCAATGAAACATTATTTTCATATTCATTATAATCATCGGATTCATCGTCATCATTAGATCCATCAACCTCTACTTTATCGTTCTCTCCAACTTTTTTTTCGTCTAAATTATTATCTATTTTATTCTTTGCAATTTTTTTATTTTTTACATCTGGACCAATATAAGAGGCCTCAAGATCGATTATATCTCTTAAAAGTACTTGACCCTCATTAAGTTCATCGCGCCATATGATAATTGCTTGAAAGGTAAGTGGACTTTCGCATAGCCCTTCAATCATTGCTTCTTTTCCTGCCTCAATTCTTTTGGCAATTGCAATTTCGCCCTCTCTAGATAATAAATCAACTGTACCCATTTCTCTCAAATACATTCTAACAGGATCATCTGTTCTATCAGTTGATGTTTTCTTCTTACCTTTTTCGCTTACAGTCTTTGATTCTGTTTGAACCTCTTCTTGATCATCAACCTCAGCTTCAATCACTGAAACGCCCATTTCTGAAATAAGAGACATCAGATCTTCGATCTGTTCAGATGTATATTTTTCAGCATTTACAACTTTATTTATATCTTTGTAGTTTACGAAACCTTCAGACTTTGCAACTTTTAACATTTTTTTTACAGCCGCATTTGACATATCTATCAATGTGTCTTCTTGATTTTTATCCTCAACGCTTTTTTTAGTTGATTTCTTTTTCACCATATTTTTCAGTTATCAGTTTTATTGCCTTATCTTTATTGTCAATAAGACCGATAAAACGCCTCTCATCATCTTCGTTTTTAATTTCTTTTTTGCTTACACTTATATCTCTATTAAGATTCTTTATATGTTGATCATCTTTCAAAATTTCAACCCAAATTTTTGAAATTATATCAAAATCAACTCCCTCTTTTTTTTGCCAAAACTTATTAGCAAACTTTAAATCTTTTTGAAAAAAAGTTTGATAGTTTTTTTCGATAAATTCTTTTAGCAGATCAATATCAAGATCGCTATATTCTTTTTTAACAAAAGTAAGGACATTATCTCTAATATCTTTTAATCTCAAATTTTGAATATCAAAAGACTCTAAAGTTTCAAAATTTTTTATTATTAATTGAGGAAACATTAAAATTCCAGAAATTACCAAAGCCTCTAAATCAGATGGTAATTGTCCTCCAACACCAAGAATGCTAGCTCTTATATTTGACTGATTTTGAAATTTTTTTTGTTGATTTAATGTTGTTGTTAAATCTTGGTAATTTTTTTTCATAAAAAAAATCATCTAGCATTTTTTTAAAAAATATACCGTAGTGTCTTTTTACACTTTTATCATTAATGAGATTTATTTTTGTTCTTAATAAGGATTCAAAACCCGCCTTTCCTTCAGGGGTGTCAATTTTTGATTCTTTCAAACAATAATCCCAAACTAAATTTGTTAATGGTAGAGGATTATCAATTAATTTATTGAAATTATCTAGACCATTATCCTTAATGTAATCATCAGGATCTATATTTTTTGGAAGACTTATAAATCTCAGAGATTTATTTGGCTTTAATAATTTTAAAGCAATCTCAGTAACTCTAAACGATGCCTGTTTTCCTGCCTCATCCCCATCAAAGCAAATAATAGGGCTATCATTTTCTTTCCAAAGAATATTTAATTGAGTCTCAGTAATTGCAGTACCTAATGGTGCAACTGAACTTGAAAAACCTTTTGAGGCTAAACTGATAACGTCCATATAACCTTCTACTACAATGATATTATCTTTATTTTTTAAACCAGGCCTTATTTTTGAAAAATTATATAATAATCCGCCCTTATGAAAAACTGGTGTTTCAGGAGAATTTAAGTATTTAGGTTGATCATCATTATTTATAACTCTTCCCCCAAAACCAACAATTCTATTTCTAACATCGCGTATAGGAAAAATAATCCTATTACGAAACCTATCATAAAAATTATCTTTTTTATTTTCATTGTTAATTATCATACCAGCTGAAATCATAATTTCATGGGATATTCCTTTTGAAGTAAGAAATTTCTCTAACTTATTTCCACCTGGGGCATAACCAATTTCATATTCGCGAATAGTGTCATTATCAATAGCTCTATTTTTTAAATACTTTAAAGCAAAAGAATTATTTTGATCGAAAATTTGAGAAGAAAAAAATGATTTTGAAAATTCAAGAGCTTGATATATTTTTTTTTCCTTATTGAATTTCTCCTCCTCTAATGGCGAGAGGTTTCTTAATGGTACACCAGCTTCTTGAGCTAACTTTTCGACAGCCTCAGGAAAGCTTAGACCTTCAACTTCAACTAAAAAAGTAAAAATATCACCATGTTTATTTGTTGAAAAGCAATGATAAAACTGTTTTTCATCGTTAACAGTAAAGGATGGAGTTCTCTCCTTATTAAAAGGAGAAAGACCAATAAACTCCTTACCCCTTTTCTTAAGTTGCACACTTTTTTCAACGACTTGAGAGACACTAATTTTCTCTTTTATTTCATTTAAGGTATTAATTGAAAATTTCATTTATTGACTATTTAATTTATTTTTAATGATAGCTGATGCTTTACCAAAATCTATTTGACCAGAATATTTTTCTTTCAAAAAAGACATAATTTTTCCCATATCTTTAATACTTCTCGACTCTGTATTAGCAATTACCTCATCTATCAAAGATTCCATCTTTTTGTCATCCATTTGACTTGGCATATATTCTGAAATAATTTTAATTTCATCATTTTCTTTTTTTTCTAAATCACTTCTATTGCTTTTGTTGTAAATTTCGGCAGATTCTTTTCTTTGCTTAATCATTTTTGACAGTAACTGTAATATTTCACTGTCGTTTAAGTTAACTGAGTGCAAATCTTCATTTGAGGAACTTCTTTTATTTATTTCAATATTTTTAATTGATGAGGTAATCATTCTTAAAGTAGATATTTTTAAGCTATCTTTAGCTTTCATAGCTAATTTAAGATCATTTTTAATAGAATTTAGTAGCATAAATTATTCCACCATAATTTTAATTTTAACATGATATCTTTATATTTCTTATCTAGCAAACATAAGAATATAGAAAAAAACCAATTAATATAAAATGTTCACTTGACGTACCTTTATAGTATGAATATTTTTCGTCAATTTGAAATTAAAAAAACGATTCGTTATAACTTTTTCTTAATGTTAAAGTTTAGTTTGAGGTATTTATAATTATGAATTTAAGTTTAAAATTAAAATTTTATTTAAATTCTCTAAATTCACCAAAGAAAAAATATTTTTTAAATAACACAAAAAGGAGCTTCAATGTCTGATTGGTTAGTTAAAAAACCAACTGGAGCTTTAATTCTTAGTGATGGAAGTATTTTTAAAGGTTTTGGGTGCGGTTTTGAAGGTAAGGCTATAGGTGAAGTATGCTTCAATACCGCTATGACAGGATACCAAGAAATTATGACTGATCCATCTTATGCAGAACAAATAATTACTTTTACATTCCCTCATATTGGTAATGTTGGCACAAATAAGGATGATATAGAAAATAATGAAGGACCGAAAATAAGAGGTGCAATTTTCAATAGTCCAGTAACAAGCCCTTCAAACTGGCGTTCTGAAAAAAATCTAAATCAATGGCTTATAGATAACAAAATAATTGCTATCTTTGGTATTGATACAAGGGCTGTAACTAGTCATATAAGAAGAAATGGATTTTTAAATGGCTGTATTATAAATAATCAAAAAGGTCTTTCAAAAAATGATTTTTCTGAAGGCAATTTAAATAATTGGGATGGTATTGATGGTCAAGATCTTGCCAAAATTGTGTCAACTAAAAATATTTATAATTGGGACGAAAAAGAAAAAAATTATCTAAAGAGTAATATAAAGATTATTGATAAACACATTATTGTTATAGATTATGGAGTAAAAAATAATATTCTTAGGTGCTTAGCATCAAGATTCAAAAAAATTACTGTAGTCCCATATGATACAACCTCAAACAAAATATTAGATTTAAAACCTGACGGAATATTTCTATCAAACGGACCAGGTGATCCATATGCTACAGGAAAATATTCAGTTCCAATAATCAAGAATTTATTGGATAAAGATATTCCAATTTTTGGAATTTGTTTGGGTCATCAAATTTTAGCACTGGCTTTGGGTGGTAAAACTTTTAAAATGCATCAAGGGCATCATGGTGCAAACCACCCGGTAAAAAATATGGAAAATAGTGAGGTAGAAATTACTTCTATGAATCATGGCTTTGCTGTGGAATTTAAGACTTTACCATCAAATATTAGAGAAACACACACCAGTTTGTTCGATGGAAGTAACTCTGGGTTATCTATTGATGATAAACCAGTATTCTCAGTTCAACATCATCCTGAAGCATCTCCTGGACCCCATGATAGCTTTTATCTTTTTAATAAATTTCAAAAATTCGTTATGGATTCATAGAGTTGCCAAAAAGAAAAGACATAAAAAGTATTCTTATAGTTGGTGCTGGGCCAATAGTTATTGGACAAGCTTGCGAATTTGATTACTCGGGAACTCAAGCCTGTAAAGCTCTTAAGAATGAAGGCTATAAAATTATTTTAGTAAACTCAAACCCTGCGACTATTATGACGGATCCAGATGTTGCTGATAAAACTTATATTGAACCAATAACTCCTGAAATTTTAAAAAAAATAATCGATAAAGAAAAACCTGACGCAATCTTACCTACAATGGGAGGACAAACAGCACTAAACGTCTCATTAGAGGTTTCAGACTCAGGTTTTTTGAATGAAAAAAATGTTGAATTAATTGGTGCTGATGAGGAAGCAATTTCAAAAGCAGAGGATAGAAGTAAATTTCGAGATGCAATGAATAAAATTGGTCTTAAAACACCAAAATCATTTACCTCACAAACATTAGAAGAATCACTAACTAAACTAAACAAAATTGGCTTACCAGTTATTATAAGACCATCATTCACTCTTGGGGGAACAGGTGGTGGTATCGCTGATACTTTAGAAGAATTTAAAAAAATTGCTTCAAATGGAATAGAAAGTTCACCTACAAATGAAATATTAGTTGAGGAGTCCGTTGCGGGCTGGAAAGAGTTTGAAATGGAAGTTGTAAGGGATAAAGCAGATAATTGTATAATTATTTGTTCTATAGAAAATATTGATCCTATGGGTGTTCATACAGGAGACTCAATAACTGTTGCCCCTGCATTAACATTAACTGACAAGGAATATCAAATGATGAGGGTAGCCTCTATTAATATATTGAGAGAAATAGGTGTTGATACTGGTGGTTCAAATGTTCAATTTGCTATAAACCCTGAAAATGGGGATATGGTTGTTATTGAAATGAATCCAAGGGTTTCTAGGTCATCTGCTTTGGCATCTAAGGCAACTGGTTTTCCTATAGCTAAAATTGCAGCCTTGTTGGCAGTGGGTTATACTCTTGATGAATTAAAAAATGATATAACAAAAACAACTCCAGCATCATTTGAACCAACTATTGACTATGTTGTTACAAAAATACCAAGATTTGCATTTGAGAAATTTCCTGGTTCTATTCCATCATTATCTTCTTCCATGAAGTCAGTTGGAGAAGCTATGGCAATTGGGAAAAATTTTAAAGAGTCTATTCAAAAAGCTCTTAGGTCTCTTGAAACAGGTTTAAATGGTTTTAATACAACCTCCTCAACAAAAGATATTAAAGAAATTGAAAATCATTTAAAAAAGACATCTCCTGATAGGCTTTTGTATATTGCAGATGCTTTAAGGGTAGGTATAAGTCCTGAAAAAATTCATAAATTAACATTTTATGATCCGTGGTTCATTGAGCAAATTAAAGAAATTATTGATATCGAGGCTCAATTAATAAGTAAAGGTATGCCATCTGATAAAGAGAATGTTCAATGGTTAAAAACTCAAGGTTTTTCTGACAATAGATTGGCTGAATTAACCGATAATAATGAAAAAAATATTAGGAGCCTTAGAGAAAATTTGGCAATAAAACCTGTTTTTAAGAGGGTTGATACTTGCGCAGCAGAATTCAGTTCTGAAACGGCATACATGTATTCAACATATGGGGATACAATTTTTTCTGATTCTTTAGAGTGTGAAGCAAAGCCCTCTTCAAAAGAAAAAGTTATTATCATTGGAGGAGGCCCTAATAGAATAGGACAAGGTATAGAATTTGATTATTGCTGTGTCCACGCATCCTATGCTCTTAAAGAGTCAGGTATAGAGAGTATTATGATTAACTGTAATCCTGAAACGGTGTCAACCGATTATGACACCTCTGATAGATTATATTTCGAACCTCTAAATTTTGAAGATCTTATTGAAATTATTAAAAGAGAAAAATCCTCAGGTAATTTATTAGGAATTATTGTCCAATTTGGTGGTCAAACACCTCTAAAACTTTCCAAAGAGTTAGAAAAAAATAATATTGATATTAAAATTTTAGGAACTTCTCAAAATGCAATTGATATTGCTGAAGACAGAGATAGATTTCAAAAGCTTGTTTCCAAACTAAATATTCTTCAACCAGAAAACGGTTTAGCAACCTCATTAAATGAAGCAATCAGCATTGTTGATAGGATTGGTTATCCTGTAGTTATTAGACCTTCTTATGTTCTTGGAGGTAGAGCTATGGAAATTGTTCATTCAGATGAACAATTAAAAAAATATATGAAGGAGGCTGTTATAGTTTCAGGCGAAAACCCTGTATTAATAGACTCTTATTTAAAAGATGCAATAGAAGTAGATATTGATGCATTATGTGATGGCAAGGATGTATTTATTGCAGGTATTCTTGAGCATATTGAAGAAGCTGGAGTCCATTCGGGTGACTCAGCATGTTCTATACCACCTTTTACATTGGATAAAAAGATTCTAAATAAATTAGAAAAACAAGTAGACTTATTGGCTAAAGACTTGAATGTTATTGGCTTAATGAATACACAATTTGCTATTAAAGATGATAAAATTTTTATTCTTGAAGTAAATCCTAGGGCTAGTAGAACTGTGCCTTTTATCGCAAAGGTACTTGGGAAACCTCTAGCAAAATTGGCTACAAAAATAATGCTAGGAAATAAAATTGTATCAATGGATTTAGAGAAAAAAAATATTAAACACTTTGCAATAAAAGAGGCTGTATTTCCGTTTAAAAGATTCCCAGGTGTTGACACTATATTGGGACCAGAGATGAGATCTACAGGTGAGGTTATGGGAATAGATAAGGATTTTGGAATGGCTTTTGCAAAGAGCCAAATAGCTGGTGGGACAAAAATTCCATCCAAAGGGTCAGTTTTTGTATCAGTTAAAGATAGTGATAAAAATAAAATTATTGAACCTGTTTCAAAATTAGTTGAAATTGGTTTTGATGTTTTCGCTACAGATGGAACAGCAGAATTTTTTAATAATCACAATATTAAAACAAAAAAGATTAATAAGGTCCTCCAGGGATCACCTCATATTGTAGAAATGATTAACGAAAAGAAGATTTCTTTAGTATTTAACACTACAGAAACACCTCAGGCCATAAAAGACTCTAAATCAATTAGAAGATCTGCCCTTGAGACAGAGACACCTTATTATACAACAGTATCAGGTGCAAATGCTGCTGTTATGGCCATAAAAGCAATAAATAATAATAAAATTACGATTAGGACGATTCAGTCATTTGGTAATTTACTTAGTTAATAAATCAATTATTTTCTTAAAAAAATTTTAATACTAGGTTAAACTTATTCATGAACAAAATTCCGCTAACACCTAATGGTAAAAGTAAAGTAGAACAAGAACTTAAAAATTCTAAAACTATTGAACGTCCAAGAATAATTGACTCAATTGCAGAGGCAAGAGCACATGGAGATTTATCTGAGAATGCAGAATACCATGCAGCCAAAGAGGAGCAAAGCCATAATGAAACCAAAATTATGGAATTAGAAGATATATTAAGTCGTGCCGAAGTGATTGACCCTTTGGAACTATCTGGAGATGAAGTAAAATTTAGTGCGACCGTTTTGATTGTTGATGAAGAAACTGATGTTGAGTCTAAATACCAAATTGTTGGTGAAATTGAAGCTGATTTTAATTCTGGAAAAATATCTATACAATCACCTTTAGCAAAGGCCCTGATAGGAAAAAAAGTTAACGACTCGGTTGAAGTTAATACCCCGGGGGGTGGAAAATCATATGAAATTCTTAGAGTAGAATATATATAAATTAATCTAAATTTTCTAAAATTATTTTAGAATTCATATTAATTTTATTAATTTTTACATCACCTCCAGGAATTTCTAGTACAGCTATTATTTCATTTCTAGACTTAATTTTTTCTAGACTTAATGGTTCAAGGTTTTCATATATGGAATCAATAAAACCATTCTCTTTTATAAAAATCATATCAAGAGAAATATAAGTATTCTTCATCCAAAAAACTGCACTTTTTGGTTTTTTAAATAAGAAAAGCATACCTTTATTTTTATCTAAGGATTTACGATACATCATTCCTCTTTGTTGCTCGAGATCACTTCTCATTACTTCAACCAAATATGATACTGAAAAATTATCAGAGTTTATTATTGTTACATAGGAACTCTCCTTACATAAAATACTAGTATTTACGAACAAGCTTATGATAAAAATATAAAGAATTTTTTTCATCAATTTTTAAATTATTTTTTTTTCATGGAGAAATTCTATTAGAATTCTATCATCCAATTTAATTTTTATCTTAGCGCAAATTGAAGCTAAAAATAATTTTTCTCTATAAGAACCTTTTTCAGAATATCTTAATTTAATTAAATCTTTTTCAGTTGTTACGATTTGAAGATTTTTTCTTTTAGAGCATTTTAAAATTTTTTCAGCATTTTTTTCATTTACCTCCTCATGATCAGCATAAATGAAATGTTCATTAACTTTAGTGCCCATTTTCTTAAGGCCATAAATAAGCTTTGAGGGGTTAGATAAACCCGAAAAAACAATTACTTCTTCATTTAAATCTATTTCAGTATAGGTAAGATACTCTGCTTCAATACTAGGACCATTCCAATATCTTTTAATAAATTCGATAGACTCATGAATTTCATTTGTTGAATTTACATATATTATTAAATCTGCTCTTTTAATACCAAAATCAAAATTTTCTCTCATTGGGCCAAAAGGGATCAGAAGATTATTACCAAGCCCCCTTGAGATATCAACTAACACAATATTAACATCTTTATTTACTGATGGATTTTGAAATCCATCGTCCAGAATTATTAAATCACAATCCTTTTCTTCTAAAAGTGATAATGCTTCTTCTCTATTTTTTGAAACTATGGTTAGTCCATCATTTGAGTGAAGAATTGCTTCATCACCACACTCTAAAGCACTATCGTCTTTTTGAACTATTTTAGTTGAATTAAATCTACTTCGATAACCTCTTGATATAACTGCGCTATTTAAACCTAAATCTATAAACCTTTTTCTTATATACCTTACAAAAGGTGTTTTTCCCTGTCCACCAATAACAAAATTCCCTACACAAATTATCGGTTTTGATGAATAAGCCTTTTTTGAAATTCTATATCTTATTTTAATGAGAATTTTAAAAATTATATCCCATGGATATGAAATAAATTTCAGAAAGGGTGATGGCGAAAAATTCCACCAAAATTGTGGTTCCTTAAATTTCATTTAATAGACCAATTAATTTTACTGATATCTTTTCAGCTATACCTCCAATATTGTCAGAGTAAATTTTAGAATTTTTTGCCATTTCTTTAATTTCTTTCTTTTCTTTAATTATATGTAAATCGCTTGTATCAGAAATTATTTTAACACCCCCAATATTTAAAAGTTGATCATACTCATCCTTAAAATTAAAATAATTTGGTCCACTAAAAATTGCATTATTAAAACGAGCTGGCTCTAAGGGATTATGGCCCCCAAATTCTCCAAAAGCCCCGCCAAGCACAACCACTTTAGACTTTTCGTAAAAATAACCCAATTCCCCAATAGTATCTAAAATAAATATTTTAATATTTTCATTTAGGCTGTTATCTCCTGACCTCAGTAAATACTCTTTTTCTGAAAATCCTTGTTTTTTTAGTAAGCTAGCAATCTCATTTCTTCTTTCTGGATGCCTAGGAGCCATAACTAAAAATAAATCTGGTAATTCCTTTATAAGGGACTTAAAGACATTAACTATATTTTTTTCTTCTCCTCTATGAGTTGATGCCGCAACAATTATATCTTTTTGTTCAAAATAATTATTATATTTTTTAAAACTTTCTGCATTGTAAGATAATTTTTCAGAGTCATTTTTTAAATTTCCATATACAAAAATATTTTTGGCACCAAGACTATGAAGTTTATTTTTACTCAAGTTATCTTGAGCAACAATTAATGAAAAAAAAGAAAGTAAATAACTTATAGTTTTAGGAAATTTTAACCATCTACTATAAGTTTTATTTGTTATCCTTGCATTAATCAATGATATAGGAATTTTTTTTCTTTTTGTTTCATACAATAAGTTTGGCCAAATCTCTGATTCTAAAAAAACTGCAATATCAGGTTTCCACTGACTAAGAAAATTAATACAAAAGTTTTTATTATCCCATGGAACATATTGATGAAATACTCTATCCATATTTTTTTTTATGATTATCTCTTTTGAAGTTTTTGTGCTTGTGGTTATGATTATATTAATTTTTGGAGAAAGCTCTTTTAGCTTTTTTATTAACGGTAAAGTAGATAAAGTTTCTCCGACACTAGCAGCGTGTATCCAAATTATTTTTCCTTCAGGCTTTACTTTTAAAGACAGCCCTCTTCTTTCAGAATATTTCCCAAATTCTTCTTTATTTTTTAATAATCTATAAATAAAAAATAAAAATAAGAAGGGCCTAATAATAATAGTTATTAATTTGTATATCCTAAAAATAAGCATTTTATTTATTATCAGTTAATTCTATGACTTCTTTAGAAATATTATTTAACTTCTCCTCCAATAAAATTCTTTTTTGCTGCATTTCTTCATGTGTTGCATTATTTTTTATTTGAATTGGATCCCCCCAAATCACTGACCCTTTTCCAAAAGGAAAATTTAAAGTAAAATTATCCCAATTATTAAATTCATATCTATTTGAAGTTGTAGCTGCAACAGGAATAATAGAAGCTCCAGAAATTTTTGCCAATGAAATCACTCCTAATCCACATTTTTTTCCTGGACCAGGTGGTTGATCGGCGGTAAGAGAAACTGAAGAACCAGATTTTAGAGTTTTTATCATAGCGCGTAAAGCCATTGCTCCACCTTTTTCTTTAATTCCAAGTTTTTTAGGATTCCCAGCACCACGAATTAAATGAATTTTGTATTTTGATAGTAATGAAGCTATAAAATTTCCATCCCCATGTCTAGAAACAAGGGCAAAAAGATCTTGTTTCGAGTAACTCCACTGATCCGGTAACATTAGACTTTGGCCATGCCAATGAACCCATATAAATGGCTTTTTTTTATTCCAGAAACTTTCAGGAATATTTACATTATAATATTTCCAACTATTTGTATAAAAAACAAACTTCAAATAAACAAAAAAAACTAATGATAAAATTTTAATTAAAAATAAATTACCCAACTTTATCCCCTAAAAATTGAGTTTTAAATAAAAAGGAATAAAGACCATTATTATCAATTAATTCTGAATGAGATCCTTTTTCAACAATTTTTCCTTTATCAATCACATAAATTAAATCAACATTTTTAATAGTTGATAATCTATGAGCAACGATTAAAGCAGTTTTATTTTTCATCAACTTATCTAGTGCTTCTTGTACTTTTTTTTCTGATTCACTATCAAGAGAAGATGTTGCTTCATCTAATAGTAGAATTGGAGCATCTTTAATCATTGCTCTAGCAATTGCTATTCTCTGTTTTTGTCCACCCGATAATCTAACACCTGATTCTCCAACTTGTGTTTGATATTTGTTAGGTAAATCTTTTACAAAATCATCAACCAATGATTCTCTGCAAACGTTAAAGAATTTGTCATCTGAAATATTTTTACTTCCAAAAATTATATTCTCTTTAATTGAAATATCAAAAATTAAAGCATCCTGAGATACTAATGATGAGGCACTTCTTAAATTAGAGAGAGATAATTCTCTTATATCCCTCCCATCGAGTCTAACGTTTCCATCTGAAACGTCATAAAATCTGGGAACTAGATTCAATAAGCTTGATTTACCTGCACCAGAGGGGCCAACCAATGCAACAGTTTTGCCAGGCTTTATCTCCAAAGATATATTATCGAGAATATTTACTTCACCGTTATTATAAGAAAAATTTACATTTGAAAAAGTTAATAAACCTTTAAATTTTTTAATATCCTCAGGTTTATCTGGACTAATGATCTTAGGTTTATTATCTAAAATTGGAAATAATCTTTGTGATGCCGCAACACCCTCTTGAAGCATGGCCTGTAAATTTGCTACAGCCTTTAGAGGGTCATATAGCAACCCTGCAGCTGTTGTAAAAGCCATAAAACTTCCTACACTCATTAAACCGTCTACAGATTTATTTCCTGCATAATAAATTATTCCTGCAATAGCAAAACCAGTTACTATTTCCATTATAGGGGCGGAGGCGGATCTTGCCCTTACTCCTTTCATAGAAAAATTTACAACCTGATCGATAATTGAGGAAGCTTTTTCAGAATGAATTTTTTCTTTACCAAAAGCTTTTATAATTCTCATGCCCATTAAGGTCTCAGAAACTAGAGCAGATAATGTCCCAATCTCCTCTAGACTCATTCTTATTGCTTTTCTCAGTCTCCTTCCCAATAATCTTAACCCGATTGCAGCTGGGGGCAAAACTAAGAAAAATATTGTCGCTAATGTTGAGTCTACATAAAATAAATAACCTATTAAACCTAAAACCATTAGTATATTTCTTGATAAATTAACAACAACAGACGACATTGTTTCCCTTAACTTGGTAGTGTCTGCTGTAAAACTGGATATAAATCTTGCAGAGTGTATAGAATTAATATACGCCATATCAGAGTTTAAAATTGACTTGTACAAATCCTTTTGAAGTAAACCAACTATTCTTTGACCAATGTAATTTATAGCAACATTTGCTCCATAAGTTCCTATCGCTCTAACAAACATTATTAAAATTGCAATTAGAGGTAAAATAGTAAGCATTTCTCTATTTGAATTTACAAAAATATCATCTATTACCCTTCGAATTAATTCTGGAAGAGCTGGAGTTGTTAGGGCAACAACTGCATTACAAAGTAAGGCTATCAAAAGTAATTTTAATGAACCACTGGCGTAATTCTTCCATATTCTATTGATTACTGCAAAGGTATAATATTTATTTTTGTTTTCCATTTACTCCCGCTCTATTAAATTTTACTATAAACATTAACATGCGCTTCAAATATCATAAAGATTGAATAGCATATTGCTTGTTAGTTAAATCATCATAGTTTATCTTGCATTTTTTATTTGGTGAAATTATGTCAATTACGTTATCAAAAAATTTAGAAATGATTGCTCCATCTGCTACTGTTGCAATGACGCAACTTGCAAGAGAACTAAAGAGTGAAGGTAAAGACGTAATTAGCTTATCAGCAGGGGAGCCAGATTTTGATACACCTGATAATATAAAAAAAGCTGCTATTGATGCAATTATTAGAGGTGAAACTAAATATACGGCTGTAGATGGAATTGATGAATTGAAAGAGGCAATAATCAATAAATTTCGCAGAGATAATAATCTTAATTTTTTAAAAGAAAATATATCAGTTGCTCCTGGAGGAAAAACCATTATTTATAATGCACTGATAGCTACACTCAATCCCGGAGATGAGGTTATTATCCCCAAACCTTACTGGGTAAGTTACCCTGATATAGTCAAATTAGCTGGAGGTAAACCGGTAACAATATCAACAACAGTAGAAAATAATTTTAAAATTACTGATAGTGATCTTGAAAAGAATATTACTGAAAAAACTAAGTGGATTATTTTAAATTCTCCTTCAAATCCAACTGGCGAGGTTTATACCTTAAATGAGCTATTATCTCTTGTAAAAATTCTAAAAAAATATCCTAATATCTATATTCTTTCAGATGATATTTATGAGCACCTTCTTTATAAAGAGTCAGATCAGTTCGTAACAATTGGACAAATTGATGAAGAAATCAATTCCAGAACCTTAACAATGAACGGAGTCTCAAAAGCTTATTCAATGACAGGTTGGCGAATTGGTTATTGCGGAGGCCCTAAAAAGATAATAGATGCTATGAGAAAACTTCAAGGACAATCAACATCTAATCCTTCCTCTATAAGTCAATGGGCAGCTGTCGAGGCCTTGAATGGTGATCAGAAATTTTTAAAAAATTGGCTAAAGTCTTTTGAAGAAAGAAGAAATAAAGTTTACGAATTAATAAATTCTGCAAAAGGTCTTTCCTGTTTACTTCCAAAGGGAGCATTTTATATTTATCCATCATGTTCCAATGCGATTGGAAAAAAATTACCGAATGGTGATTTAATAAATAATGATGAAGATTTTGCTATGAACTTACTAAAAAGTAAATCTGTTGGAATTGTTCATGGTTCTGCATTTGGTTTGTCTCCATATTTTAGAATTTCATATGCTACTTCTATGGAAAAACTTGAAGAAGCATGTAATAGAATTATTGATTATTGTGCAGAATTAGAATGAGTGAAGCCGACTCTTTTTTGAATGACGAAATAGGTCCAATATTAGAACATCCTAAGGGAAATAATATTAAGACTGAAGGCGGTATTCCTTTAGAACTTGTTTCAGACTTTGATCCTTCAGGAGACCAGCCTGAGGCAATTAAAGAACTTGTCGCCGGTATAAACAATAATGAAAGATCGCAAGTGCTTCTCGGCGTGACGGGTTCAGGAAAAACTTTTACAATGGCTAAAGTTATTGAATTAACTCAAAAACCATCGTTAATTCTCGCTCCTAATAAAACCCTTGCTGCACAATTATATTCTGAATTTAAAGAATTTTTTCCCAATAATGCGGTTGAGTATTTTGTTTCATATTATGACTATTATCAACCTGAAGCTTATGTACCTAGAACAGATACTTTTATAGAAAAAGATGCAAGTATAAACGAGCATATAGATAGACTGAGACACTCAGCTACAAGATCTCTCATGGAAAGAGACGATGTAATTATTGTTTCATCTGTTTCTTGTATTTATGGCATTGGTTCTGTTGAAACGTATTCTTCAATGACATTAAATATTGAAAAAAATCAAACTATAGAAAGGCAAGCGCTGCTTCAGGATCTTGTTTCACTTCAATATAAGAGAAATGATACAAAATTTATAAGAGGTACTTTTAGAGTAAGAGGCGATATTATTGAAATTTGGCCAGCGCATTTAGATGGTAGAGCTTGGAAAATTTCACTTTGGGGCAATGATGTAGAAAAAATTAATGAATTTGACCCTCTCACAGGAGAAAAAATAAGAGAATTAAATAATATAAAAATTTATGCAAATTCACACTATGTAACCCCTAGACCTACACTCCAACAGGCAGCAGAGGGAATAAAAAAAGAATTATTCTCGAGACTAAAAGAGCTTAAAAAAGATAATAAACTTTTAGAGATGCAACGACTAGAACAGAGAACTATTTTTGATCTGGAAATGATGGATGCTACAGGAAGTTGTGCAGGGATTGAAAATTATTCACGTTATCTTACTGGCAGAAAACCAGGTGAGCCTCCTCCTACGTTATTTGAATATCTTCCAAAAGACTCAATTATTTTTGCAGATGAAAGTCATGTAACCATTCCTCAGCTAGGGGGTATGTATAAAGGAGATTATAGCAGAAAATCAACACTTTCTGAACATGGATTTCGCTTACCCTCGTGCAAAGATAATCGACCGCTAAAATTTGAAGAGTGGGAATTAATGAGACCGCAAAGTATTTTTGTTTCGGCAACTCCAGGTCCATGGGAATTAAATCAAACTGGAGGAGTTTTTTCTGAACAGATTATAAGACCAACAGGTTTAATTGACCCCGAAAGTGAAATTCGTCCAGCATCAAGTCAGGTTGATGATCTAATTTATGAGTGCAAATTAATAGCCAAAAAAGGGCAACGTGTCCTTGTAACCGTTCTCACAAAAAAAATGGCCGAAGATTTAACTGAATATATGAATGAACAAAATATAAGAGTAAGATATCTTCATTCAGATATTGATACTTTAGAGCGAATTGAAATATTAAGAGATCTTAGGACCGGTACCTTCGATGTATTGGTAGGTATAAATTTACTCAGAGAGGGTTTGGATATACCTGAATGTTCTTTAGTTGCAATTCTAGATGCAGATAAAGAAGGTTTTTTGAGATCTGAAACATCACTAATACAGACAATGGGAAGAGCTGCGAGAAATGTTGATGGAAAAGTAATTTTATATGCTGATAAGAATACTGGTTCAATGGATAGAGCGCTTAATGAAACAAAAAGAAGAAGAAAGAAGCAAAAAGAATATAATAAAACAAACAGAATTACTCCAGCTAGTATTAAAAGTAATATAAAAGATATATTAAGTAGTATTTATGAAAGAGATCATGTCCAAATTGATGCACCTGAGCATACTGATAATGACTTATTTGTTGGTAATAATTTCGAAAAACATATTAAATCCCTTGAGGATAAGATGTTAAAAGCGGCCGAGGATTTAAACTTTGAGGAAGCTGCTAGAATTAGAGACGAAATAAAAAGACTCAATGAAACATCTCTAATATTTAATGAAAACCCTATGGCAAAATTATAGAATTTTATAGAGAAAGATGATGCAAATAATTCACAAAAAATCAATGAAACCTGGAGTAGCTCTTGTTACAGGAGGAGCGAAAAGAATAGGCAGAGAAATAATTAAAAGTTTAGCTTTAGACGGATGGAAAACAATAATTCATTATAACACTAACAATATTGCTGCTAGAAATCTAAAAAGAGAAGTTGAAAAAAATAAATGTAAAGCTGCAATTATAAAATGCGACCTCAATAGATCTGGTGATGTTGAAAAACTGATAAAAAAAGCTGAAGAAAAGTTTGGTACCATTTCTTTATTGATAAATAATGCATCTATTTTTGAAAATGATAATATTAAAAATTTAAGCTTAAAATCATGGGATACTCACAACAATATTAACTTAAAAGCACCTCTTATTTTATCAAAAAAATTTAATGACCAGTTAACAGACAATATTCCTGGCTTAATTATAAATATAATAGACCAAAGAGTGCTCTCACCAGATCCAGATTTCATCTCTTATTCTTCATCCAAGCAATCACTTCTTTGGCTAACAAAAACTCTTGCTCAAGCTTTAAGCCCAAAGGTAAGAGTTTGTGCTATTGCCCCTGGCCCAACACTTCAAGGTGCTCGGCAATCAAAAAAAGATTTTGAAAATCAATGCAAATCAACTCCTTTGAAAGTTGGATCAAATCCTGATGAAATTTCTCAAGCTGTAAAATTTATTATTCAAATTCCTTCATATACTGGTCAAATGATTACACTCGATGGAGGTGAGCATTTAGATTGGATAAAACCTGAAAATAAAAATTATAAAGATTAGAAATTTTTATAAGTTCCTATATTAAACAATAAGTTAGATAATTAATTTTAAAAATATAATCCACTTGTTCACAACTTAAATCAAATTTACATAAGATATTTTATTAAAATTTAAAAGATTTATAATAATAGAAAAATTTAAACTTAAACTAATAATTTCAATGACTTACATAACAACAACTTTAAAAATTGAAAGTCAGTTACACTTATTATACTTCTTATTTCATAGTTGAGTTGTCAACATAGTTATCCACAGGCTATTCTATAAATAAAATTTTTAATATAAGAAGTAATTGTAAAATGAAAAATGAAACTTTAAATGAAAAAGAAATTACTGGAAGAGAAATCCTTCAGAAAAAAATAATAAATATGCCTGATAAGCCAGGTGTTTATAGGATGATAGGTGAAGAAAAAAATATCCTTTATGTTGGAAAAGCAAAAAATTTAAAAAACAGGCTTAAGAGCTATACTCGACCTGAAGGTAATAATAATCGAATATCAAAAATGATCAGTCTTATTAAAGATGTTGAGATTACCATTACTGAGACAGAGGTTGATGCACTTTTACTTGAACTTAATTTGATAAAGGACAAAAAGCCCCGTTATAATATTATGTTAAGGGACGATAAAACTTTTCCATATATTCATCTGAGTAAAAGCGAATTACCCTCAAGAATTTCAAAATATAGAGGTAATCGAAATAAACCTGGTGAATATTTTGGACCTTTTGCAATGGAGGGTTCTGTTAAGAAAACAATTAACATTATTCAAAAAGCTTTTTTATTAAGAACCTGTTCAGATACTTATTATCTTAATCGAGACAGGCCATGTCTACTTTTTCAAATTAAAAAATGTTCAGGACCTTGTACAAATGAAATTTCAGAAAAGGATTATAATTCGTTAGCTGAAGATGCTAAAAAATTTTTTTTTAGGTAAATCTTCATTAATTCAAGATCAATTATCAAAAAAAATGGAAGCTGCATCTAATAAACAAAATTATGAAGTTGCGGCAAAATATAGAGACAGAATTAGTGCTTTAGCCAATATGAGTAAATCGGATACAATTAATCCCCAGTTTGTTGAAGAAGCAGATGTTTTTGCAGTAAGCAATGATAAAAATAAATCATGTGTTCAAGTATTTTTCTTTAGGTCATGGAGAAATTTAGGGAATAAATCATATTTTCCAATTCACATGGAAAATTTTTCAGAGGAAGATATTTTAGAATCTTTTATTCCTCAATTTTACCAAAATAAACCTATTCCAAAATTAATTTTATTAAGTCATGATATTAAAGAAAAAAAACTACTCACAGAAATATTTTCAAAAAAAGAAAAAAGAAAAGTCAGTATTATAAGGCCTTTGAAAGGTGAGAAACAAAAAATAATTAAGCATGCTTTAGAAAATTCAAAAAATGCCCTTCAAAGATATCAAAATAATTTACTAAGTAATGAGAAAAATCTCTTGTTACTCAAAAATGCTTTTAATCTAAAAAATACACCAAAAAGAATAGAAATTTATGATAATAGCCATATTCAAGGCTCCTATGCTGTTGGTGCAATGGTTGTAGCTAATGAGGAGGGGTTAAATAAAGCGGAGTATAGAAAATTTAACATTAAAAATGCGAAAACAAATGATGATTTTGCTATGATGAACGAAGTAATAAGAAGAAGATTCAAAAGAATTGTAAAGAAAAAATCAATAGATCGCCTAAAATATCCAGATATTATTCTTATTGATGGAGGAAAAGGTCAGTATAGTTCTACAAAAAAAGCTCTTGAAAGTTTAAATGTTAGAGATGTTACAATTATTTCAATTGCAAAAGGTGAAAAAAGAAATGCAGGTAGAGAAAAGTTTTATACATCAAGAGAAAAACCTTATCTATTTAAGCCTAATGATCCAATGCTTTTTTATTTGCAAAGACTTCGTGATGAAGCCCATAGATTTGCTATAGGAACACACAAAGCTAAAAGAAAAAAGGAATTCACGAAAAACCCTCTTGATGAAATACCCGGAATAGGACAAAAAAGAAAAAAAGCATTACTTAATTTCTTTGGATCAGCTAAAGCAATTAGTCGCGCAAGATTAGATGAGTTAACATCAGTAGATGGTATTTCTTTAAATATGGCCAGTATAGTTTTCAATTGGTTCAATGAATAAATTACAGGAGTAAAAATGCCAAATTTACTAACAATAACAAGGGTTTTATTATCAATATTTATAACTTGTATTGTTATTTTTTTTCCGGGCAAATTAATTTATATAATTAGCTTTATTCTATTTTGTTTAGCCGGTTTGACTGATTTCTTTGACGGTTGGTATGCGAGAAAAAATGATCAAATAAGTGACTTTGGTAAAATGCTTGATCCAATTGCAGACAAGATATTGTCTATTTCTTCATTAATTGCTCTTATGATTAATGGTATAATTGAGGGCTTAAATATAATTCCTGCTATAATTATTATCTATCGGGAAATATTTGTCTCTGGCCTTAGAGAGTACCTTGGTGAAAAATCCATTAAGGTAAATGTTACTTATCAATCCAAGTTGAAAACGGCTACTCAGTTCACTGCAATCTCTGGCTTCTTAATAAGTCCAGTAATTAGTCCAGATATTTCCTATTTTAATTATCTTTGCTCTTTTTTGCTTTCGCTTTCAGCTCTAACTTCATTAAGTACAGGCTTCAATTATTTCAAAATAACCAGTGAATTTCTTGAAAAAAAATAAGATGAAAATTATTTACTTCGCAAAAATAAGAGAGTTAATTGGCAAAACAGAAGAAGATATTGTTTTACCCTCATATGTTAAAACAGTTAATGATTTAATAGTATTTTTAAAAGACTATAACAAAGTTTACAAAGATATATTGGAGAATAATGACTTTTTTACTGCGTGCGACGAGGAACTTGTAGATATGGACTACGATATTAGAAAAACAAAAGAAATTGCAATTTTTCCTCCAGTTACAGGTGGTTAATGATTGAAATAAGAATACAATCCGAGCATTTTGATGCCAGCAAAGAAATAGAGAAATTTCAAGAGAATAAAAAAAATGGCGCATTTGTCTGTTTTTTAGGTTCCGTCAGAGATGTAAATGGTGATACACCCCTAAAAAAACTAGAAATTGAATATTACCCAAAAATGGCAGAAAAAGTTTTAAAGAAAACAGCTAAAGAGGCTTTTAAAAAATGGAATCTAAGCCAATGCTTAATTATTCATCGCTTTGGAGAACTTAATATTAATGATCCAATTGTGTTAATTATAACCCAAACACCTCACAGAAAAGACGCATTTCAAGCAAATGAGTATATTATCGATTTTTTAAAAATTAATGCACCATTTTGGAAAAAGGAATACACTGACAAAAATAATTATTGGGTAAGTCAGAATAAAAAAGATTTGGATATTATTATTTAGTCTCCCGACCAATTATTTACAAGATCTATATAGGAAGAGGAAATTTTTTTAATTTCTTCTCCAACTAAAAATTTATGATCATCTATTTCACACACTGGAGTAACTTCAGCCGCTGTTCCAGTAATAAAACATTGTTCAAAACTATTTAGATCCTCAACAAACATTGGCCTCTCAATCACTTTAAAACCTAAATCATTTGCTATTTTAATAACTGTCCTTCTAGTTATACCATCCAAAAAACAATCAGGTATAGGCGTGTGTATTTCATTATCTTTTATAAAGAAAATATTTGCACCAGTTGTTTCCGCAATTTGATTTCTATAATCGAGCATTAAGGCATCAGAAAAGCCTTTAGATTCAGCTTTTTGTTTGGCTAAAGTGCATATCATATAAAGCCCTGCCGCCTTTGCCTTGCATGGTATTGTCTCAGGAGAAGGCCTCTTCCATTCTGATAATGTCACTTTAATTCCTCTAAGAATTTCTTCAGGAGTGAAATATGAAGGCCATTCCCATACAGCAATAGCACAATGAATAGGTGCTTCAGGTGCAGAGACTCCCATTTCAGACCCACGCCATACTACTGGTCTTAAATAAGCATCTTTTAAATTATTCAATTTAATTGCCTCATAAGAAGCGTCGATTATTTGATCTACAGAATAAGGTATTTTAATATCAAGCGCATCTGCAGAAAAAAAAAGTCTTTCCGTGTGCTCTCTTACTTTAAAGATCTTTCCTGAGTAAGATCTCTCTCCTTCAAAAACAGAACTTGCATAATGTAGACCATGATTTAAAATATGAATATTTGCATCTTTCCAATCTACAAATTTTCCATCAAACCAAATTAAACCCTCACGATTTTCCATAGATTGAGCCAATTAACATTCTCCTAAGATCATAATCAAAATTAAAGTAGTAAAAATCGGTATCATTGAGATTTAATGTAGTCAATAAAATTGATAATTTAAAATAAATAGAAATTAAAAATATTTTATAAATACAATTATTATACTATTAATAAATAATGAATAAGATAGAAACTAATAAAAATAATTTAAAAAATCTTCTTGTTGTAGATGATGATGAGAGAATAAGAACATTATTAAAAGAGTATCTTGTTAATGAGGGATTTATAATATCAACAGCTCAATCGGCATCAAACGCACGCCAAAAAATGAAAATATTAAACTTTGATTTAATTGTTTTAGACGTAATGATGCCTAATGAGGATGGCTTTGAATTTACTAATGAGATAAGGAAAACTTCCCAAACACCAATAATACTTCTAACTGCAAAATCTGAAGTAGATTCGAAGATAGAAGGATTAGAAATAGGTGCAGATGATTACATAACAAAACCTTTTAATCCAAAAGAACTTTTATTAAGAATTAACTCAATTCTAAAAAGATCTAATAATGATAAAATTTTAAATCCAGAAATTACTTTTGGTGAATTTACTCTCAATATTAAAACAAGGGATTTTAAAAAGTCTGGGAAAAGGGTTTATTTAACTGAACAAGAATTAAATTTATTAATTTCATTAGCAAAAAGCCCTGGCGTCCCAATAAGTAGAGAGGATTTAGCCGGGGTTGATGAGCCTGGGCGAGCAATTGATGTTGGTATTAATAGACTAAGAAAAAAAATTGAAGACGACCCAACTATGCCTATATGGTTACAAACTGTTCGTGGAAAAGGATATATTTTAAGGCCAAACTCATTATGAAATTAGATATTCCATTGATGAAAACTTTAAAAAAAATATTCCCAAATGGTCTTTACACCAGATCATTAATTATAATAATCGCACCAATAGTTGTTCTTCAAACAATTCTAACTTTTGTGTTTCTCGAGAGGCATTGGGAATTAGTTACAAAAAAATTATCATCATCTGTTGTTTCAGAAATAGGAATGATAATTGAAATGCAGAAAAGAATAGATCAAAATGTAATTTCTTCATTTGCGAAAGAATTTTATGATATAAAAATTAATTTTTATTCAAACCAAAAGATATCTTCAGAAAAAAATATACCAAATACTATTGTTGAGAAAACTTTAAATGAAGAAATAATAAAAAGATTAAATTCAAAGCCTTTGATCAAAGATTTTCCAGAAGAAAAAAAGGTTATTATAAAAATTCTAAATGATACAGGTTTTATTGAATTTATAGTTCCACGCAGAAATGTATATGCAACTAATAGTCATATTTTTTTAGTATGGATGGTGATTTCATCGATCTTAATTTTATCAATAGCAATTTTATTTTTGAGGCAACAGATAAAACCTATAGAGAAGCTTGCAAAAGCAGCGGAGTCTTTCGGTATGGGTAAAAAAATTAAAAACTTCAAACCTTCCGGGGCTTCTGAAGTTAGAAAAGCTGCTGATGCCTATATCAAAATGCAGGAAAGAATTGAAAAATTTATTGAACAAAGAACTTTGATGCTAGCAGGTGTGAGTCATGACTTAAGAACGCCACTGACAAGAATAAAACTTCAACTAGAAATGCTCTCAAAGAGTAAAGAAAACGAGGAATTGCTAAAAGATGTTAATGAAATGCAATACATGCTCGAAACATATTTAGATTTTTCTCAAACAGTTTCTAGCGAGGAAAACTCAATAGTAAATATCAATAAAATGATTGATGAAATTATAGAAACTAGTCAAGAAAAAGATAAATCAATAATTTTTAAATCCTCAAAAATAGATCAAATAAATTATACATGTAAATATATCGCTTTAAAAAGATGTATAATTAATCTACTTAATAATGCAAAAGCTTATGGTGATGAAGCTGTCATTAAGCTTTCAGAAAATGATAAGGAAATATTAATAAATATAGAAGATAATGGACCAGGAATTAATGAAAAAGACTATGAAAAAGCATTGAAACCTTTTCAAAGGCTTGATTCATCAAGAAATCAAAATATTGCTGGTTCCGGACTAGGATTATCAATTTCACAAGATATTATTAAAACAATTGGAGGAAATATTAATCTGTCAAAAAGTAGTCTTGGTGGATTAAAAGTTAGTGTTTTGCTTCCAAAAAAAGATTAATCATTTAATTCTCTACTTCTTTTTACTGCATTTTTAACTGCTTTTAACAAAATATTGTAAAAAGGTTTTTCGTCTCCTTCTAATATTTCAAATGCAGCTTCAGTAGTCCCTCCCTTGGAAGAAACGCTATCTCTCAATTTATTTGGTGCATCCTTGGATAGCATCATGATATCAGAAGATCCTTTTGCAACCATTTTCGATAACTTAATAGAATCTATTTGGTTTAATCCCATTTCATTCGCAATTAAATCCAAACACTCGGTTAAGTAAAAATAATATGCTGGGCCAGATCCAGATATTGCAGTTATAATATCCATATCATTTTCATTTTTTATCCAAAAATATTCTCCAATTTTTGAAAAAATATTTTCAGTTAATTTTTCAAACTTTTTATCTGTAAATTTATTTCCAAAAATTGCGGTAATACTACTGCTCGCAGATGCTGCTAAATTAGGCATACCTCTTACAATAGGAGAATCGGGGAAAAAACTTTCTAAAGTTTTTATTTTTGTTCCTGCCAAAATAGAAATTATAGAATAAGCCTTTCTCTCTTGAGACACTGATAAAATTTCTTCGCACACATCTCTTATAATTTGGGGTTTTACAGCTAATATGATTATATCAAAGTTAAATATTTTTATCTCTTTTGATGAAGAATAATGACTAATTTTATTATCTTTTATAACTTTAATATTTGCATCATTTAGAAAAGGTTCTAATACTGAAATTTTAAACCTTAAAGAACCATCAGATAATAAACCTCTCAACAAACTACTACCCATTTTTCCTAGACCAATGATTAATAATTTTTGAGAATTATCCATTATTATGAAATTTTAGGCCTCGCCCTCAGTATTAAACATAACAGCTTCAAGGGCTTCATTAGAATTTTTTCCAGCCCAAAGAATATATTGAAATGCTGGAAAAAATTGATCGCAGGATGATAAGGCCTTGACTATTACACTCTCTAACTGATTTTGTGAAATATTTTTTCTATTAAATAAAGATGTGTTTCTATACAAAATAATACCTTCATCTATCCATACATCAAAGTGACCAAGCCACATTTGATTATTAATAGAAGAAACTAACTCAAGTATTTTATCTTTATGCCTTTCTGAAAATTTTAAATCAAAGCCACAAACTATGTTGATACCCTCAAAATCATCTACCCAAGAAACTGATATTTGATAGTCAGACCATTTACCTTTGGCAAGAATTGAAACCTCTGTATCGCTTCTTTCATAAGTCCAATCTCTTAAGCTTGCGACCATTTCAACCGTGTCAAGAGGATGTTCAAAAAATTCAATATTTTTTGCTAATGTCATAAATTACCACATATAGTAGTTATAAATACTTATGCTACTACAAATTGAAAAAATTTAATAGCCAATAATTATAAAAAATTTTAATTAATGCTATAAATAGGTATAAATTTTTATGGATAATTATATTTTAAATATTAATCCCATTGCCTTTTCAATTGGCCCTATAGATGTCTATTGGTATGGACTTGCATATATGGCTGGAATGGTACTTGGACTTTTCTATGCTTTAAAAATAGTTGAGTTTCAAAAAAACAAATGTGGTTTATTAGTTACAAAAAAAAATATAGATGAAATATTCATATGGATAGTTTTTGGAATTATTATTGGGGCAAGATTAGGTTATGTAGTCTTTTATAATTTTGATTTTTATTTAAATAACCCATTATATATATTATCACTTTGGGAAGGTGGAATGTCCTTCCATGGTGGTGCTATAGGTGTTATAATTGCTATAGTCTCCTTCTCAAAATATTATAAGATTCCTATTTTGGAAATGGGTGACATAATCTGTGCAGTTGTTCCAATAGGTCTTTTTTTTGGAAGACTCGCAAACTTTATAAATGGTGAATTATGGGGAAAAGAAACAAATGTTTACTGGGGAGTAATTTTTCCTAATGCAGGAAATATTCCAAGACACCCTACTCAACTTTATGAGGCAGCTTTAGAGGGTGTAATTTTATTTATAATCTTATTAATCCTATTAAATAATAATGGACTAAAAAAAAGAGGGCTTATAAGTGGATTTTTTTTATTCTTCTATTCTACATCAAGAATTATTATAGAAAACTTTCGTGTTCCTGACTCTCATATTGGGTATATCTATCAAAATATAACAATGGGAATGATTCTGTCATCGCCTTTTTTAATTGCAGGCCTTACTCTAATTCTTATTTCTTTTAAAAATGACCGTTCTTAAAAACAAAATACATAATTTAATTAAAAAGTCAGGCCCAATCTCGCTATCTCTATTCATGGAAATATCAATGAAAGATAAAATGAATGGTTACTATAGAAAAAAAATGCCACTTGGATCAAAAGGTGATTTTGTAACCGCACCTGATATTTCGCAAATATTTGGAGAAATTATTGGAATTTGGATCTTGGATATATGGATAAAGTTAGGTCAACCAAACGATTTACAAATTGTTGATTTGGGAGGAGGCAGGGGTACCTTACTTAGAGATATAGATAGGGTCCTTAGCAATAAAATAAAAGACTTAATTTTTATAGATATTAATAAAGAACTTATAAAAATTCAAAAGGAAAATATTAAAAATGCAAAACATTTTGAAAAAATTACTGATATCCCAAAAAAGCCTACTATTTTTATAGGAAACGAATTTTTAGATACTTTTCCAATTCACCAATTTATTAAAAAAAATAATTCCTGGAAGGAAATATGCATTAATTCTAACAGTAATGAATTATTTTTTTCAAATGAAAAAACAGAATTATCAAAAAAAATAGAATCGCAAAATTTACTAAATCTTGACAATAACTCTGTTATAGAAATCAATTTCAAAATTAGAGAAATAATAAAAAATATTTCAAATTTTATTAAAAAAAATTCAGGAGCTGCAATATTTTTTGATTATGGATATTTAAATGGTTATGGAAATAGCCTCCAGGGCATAAGGAAAAACAAATTTATTAATCCTCTTGCTGAACCTGGACTTATAGATCTAACTAGTCATGTTGATTTTGGTGATATTAAAATACAGTCAAAATACAATAATGTAGATATTTATGGGCCAATAACACAAGGTACATTCTTAGAAAATATGGGAGCCCTTGAAAGATTGGCAGTTCTTGAAAAAAATGCAAATGATAGTCAGAAAAATGAGTTAAGATCAGGCTTAAAAAGATTAATGAGTAAAGATGAAATGGGAAATTTATTCAAAGTCTTTGCACTATCTCCTAAAAATTTCCCCTCGCTTGAGGGATTTACCTGTGCTAAAAGGACAATCAGAAAGTAAAGTTCTAAATAAATGGGGTTAATATGAAGTTAGTTACAGGGAATTCAAATTTAAAATTAGCTAGAGATATAAGTAAATATGTTGACCTTGAGTTATCAAATTGCGATGTAAAAAGATTTGCTGATAATGAGATTTTTGTAGAAATGAAAGAAAATGTTCGTGGAGAAGATGTGTTCGTAATTCAATCAACTTCTTTCCCTGCAAATGATAATTTAATGGAGCTATTAATAATTATTGATACTCTAAAGAGAGCCTCTGCAAAAAGAATAACAGCCGTTATCCCTTATTTTGGCTATGCTAGACAAGATAGAAAACCAGGCCCAAGGACTCCTATCACTTCTAAACTAGTTGCAAATATGATTGATAAGGCTGGAGCAAATAGAGTACTTACAATGGATCTTCATGCCGGCCAAATTCAGGGTTTTTTTGATATTCCTACCGATAATTTATTTGCTGCTCCAATTTTAATTCAAGACATAAAAAGTAAACTTGCGAATGATAACCCCGTCGTTGTGTCCCCAGATACGGGTGGTGTAGTTCGAGCAAGAGCTATTGCTAGCAGGATTGGTGCGGATTTAGCCATAGTAGATAAAAGAAGAGAGAGAGCTGGTGAGTCAGAAGTTATGAATATTATTGGTGATGTAAAAAATAGAGAATGTTTTATGATTGATGATATTGTAGATTCTGCAGGAACATTGTGTAATGCCTCAGATGCATTAATAAAAAAAGGAGCCACTAAGGTTTATTCCTATGTAACTCATGGAGTATTATCAGGAAAAGCTGTAGATAGAGTGAATAATTCTTCTTTAACGAAATTACTAATAACAGATACAATAGAGGCTCTAGACTCTGTCCAGAAATCAAATAAAATTGATGTTATTTCAATTTCATCGCTTCTTGGGGAGGCGATAAAAAGGATATCTGGAGAAAAATCTGTATCTAGTTTGTTTGATTAACTTGATTTGATTTTAAAGCAGGGTTATAACCCGCCACAGGAAAAAATTTATTTATATATTGGAGAGATAGGATGGCAGAAACCACCTTATTAAAAGCTGAAGAAAGAGAAGAAACTGGTAAATCTTTGTCTAAGGCAATTAGAAAAAATGGTCAAATACCATGTATTATATATGGTGACAAAAAAAATCCAGTAGCCGCAAGTTTAAGTGCAATTGAAACATTAAAACTATATAATTCTGGAAAAATGCTATCGCAATTAATTGATGTAGAAACATCCAAAGGTGAGAAGTTTAAAGCAATTTCTAAAGATGTGCAATTACACCCTGTTAAAGGAAATATTATTCATGTAGACCTACTTCGTCTTGGAGCCGATGCAAGAATTTCTGTTGAAGTTTCTGTTAGCTTTATTTCTGAAGAGGACTCTCCAGGACTCAAAGAGGGTGGAATTTTAAATGTTAGCCGCTATACAGTAGAACTTGATTGCCCGGCAACCAACATACCTGAATTAGTAGAAGCAGACCTTACTGGGCTTGAAATTGGCACAACAATTCATCTATCGGATATAAAGCTTCCAGATGATGTTGTTTCAGCAATAACAGATAGAGATATTACAATAGCAAGTATTGCTGCTCCTAAGAGTGAAGAAGAACTTGAGGCCCTTGATGCCGCAGAAGCTGAAGCACCTGAAGGAATAGAAAGTACTGAAGCAGATGAAGAAGCAGAATCTAGCGAGGAAAAAGAAGCTAATTCAACTGAATCAGAAGAGAAGGAATAATTTAAAACTTTGGCTTTATCAAATGACACAATTCTTTTTGTTGGGCTTGGCAATCCAGGAGAAAAATATAAAAATAATAGACATAATGTAGGATTTATGGCCTTAGATTGTCTTTCAGCATTTTATAAATTTGGCAGAAGCAGAACTAAGTTCTTGGGTAGAACAGCTATGGGCTCTTTAGAAGAGAGAAAACTGATTTCCTTCAAACCACAGACATTTATGAATGAGTCGGGAAGAGCTGTAAGAGAGGCCTCTAATTTTTATAAAATTGGGCCAGAAAGAATAATTGTTTTTCATGATGAACTGGATTTGCCCTTTGGACAAGTCAGGGTAAAAAAAGGTGGAGGTCATGCAGGACATAATGGCTTAAAATCTATAGATGAAAATATTGGAATAGAGTACTACCGTATTAGAATAGGTATAAGTCACCCAGGTGATAAAGATAAAGTAACTAATCATGTCTTAAGTGACCTTTCAAAAGAGGATGTTGAAATTCTTCAAAAAATATTAACATCAATTGCCGAAAATATTGCTTATTTAATTGAAGGTGATGAAAAAAAATTTCAAAAAAACGTTCTACAAATTAAGAAATAAATAATGGGTTTTCGCTGCGGAATAATTGGCCTGCCAAATGTTGGGAAATCAACATTATTTAATGCTCTAACTAGAACATCAGCTGCTCAGGCAGAAAATTATCCCTTTTGTACTATAGAACCTAATATTGGTGAAGTCGATGTGCCTGATAAAAGATTGAAGGTATTATCAAATATTAATAAATCTCAAAAAATTTTACCAGCTAGGCTTACTTTTGTAGATATAGCTGGTTTAGTAGAGGGCGCATCCAAAGGGGAGGGTCTTGGTAATCAATTTCTTTCAAATATTAAAGAGGTAGATGCAGTTGCCCAAGTGATAAGGTGCTTTGATGATGATAATATTACTCATGTTAATGGAAAAATTGATCCAATAAAAGATATTGAAGTTATTGAAACAGAACTTTTCTTGTCAGATATAGACAATCTTGAAAAAAGAAAAATATCACTCGAAAAAAAGGTAAAAAGTAATGATAAAGAAGCAATTGAGAAATTAATTTTAATTGAAAAAATTATAGAAAAACTTAATACAAATCAATTACTTGATAAGAATGCATTAGATGAAAAAAATAAAAAATATTTCAAAGAGTTTGAGCTTCTTACTAGTAAAAAAATGATTTATGTATGCAATGTTGATGAGAGTAGTGCAAACTCAGGAAATGAATATTCTAAAAAAATTGAGGAGTATGGTCTAATTAAAAAAATTACTGTTATAAAAATTTCTGCGAGTATTGAAAGTCAAATTTCTGAATTAGGTGATGAAGATAGACGTGAATATATTAATTCTCTTGGTTTAGAGCAACCTGGCCTCAATACTCTAATTACCGAAGGATACAATATATTAGACCTAATAACTTATTTTACCTCTGGTCCAAAAGAGACGAGAGCTTGGACAATAAAAAAAAATACGTTAGCGCCTGAGTCTGCTGGAAAAATTCATACTGATTTTGAAAAAGGGTTCATAAGAGCTGAAACCATAAATTATGACGAATTAATTAATTTTTCGTCTTACCTAGATGCTAAAGATGCTGGTAAAATAAGGCTGGAAGGTAAAGAGTACGAAGTAAAAGATGGAGACATTATGAACTTTAGATTTAATAATTAATTAATGAACATCTTTGAATAATTTATTAACACTTAAAAACATTAAAATAAGAAAAATAAATAAAAATCCCATAACTATAAAGCCTAATCTTTTTCTCTCCTCCATAGTTGGCTCAGATGCCCATGCAAGGAAATTTGTTACATCATATGACATTTGATTAATAGTTGCAGGCGTACCATCTTCATATTCAACAGACTCATCGTATAACGGTTGATACATAGCAATTGCTCCTCCAGGATACCAAGGATTATAACTTAAATCTCCTATATCCATATCATCAGGCATTTCTTCTTCATATCCCATTAAAAGCGAATAAAGGTAATTGTAACCATCCACACGAGCTTTTACAATTAATGACAAGTCTGGTGGATAGGCTCCATTATTTGCAGCTTTTGCTTCCTCTTTATTGTTAAATGGTTTTGGAAAATGATCGCTGGGTAACATTGATCTCTCAATTGGTTCACCGTATTCATCAGCACCATCAATAATTAAATAATCTGATGCAATAGCCTTTACTTTTTCTGGAGAAAATTCTGGTCCACCTGATTGAGATAAATTTCTAAAAGATAATTGTTTCATTCCGTGGCATGAGGAGCATACTTCAGAATAAACCTGATAACCTCTTTTTAGACTTTCTTTATCAAACTTTCCAAAAGGACCTTCAAAGGAAAAACCAGGCTTTAGATTTTTGTAAGTTTTACCCTCTGCAGCAAAAACATTACCACTTAAGATGAAAGCTGATATCAAGAGAAAAAATATGCTAAATTTAAGAATTTTCATATTTATTCCTATTTATTTTGCATCGCATAAGAAGGAGCTCCAGAGCCAGCCTCACTATCAAAAACATCATTATTTATTGCAGAATTAGATATTCCAATTGGCATAGGTGATGGTTTTTCAATACGGCTTAGAACTGGCATTATTACAAGGAAAAAAGCAAAATAGTAAATAGTGGTCACTCTTGATAAGAAAAGATAAATACCTTCTGGCGCCTTTGCACCAAGATAGCCAAGCATGAGACAACTTATTATGAAAATTAAATAGAATATCTTATAGAGAGGTCTATAACGAGCAGACTTTACTTTCATTGTATCAAGCCAAGGAAGGAAAAAAAGAACTGCGATCGATCCAAACATTAAAATAACTCCAAATAATTTATCTGGAACAGCTCTTAAAATTGCATAAAAAGGCAATAAATACCATTCAGGAACAATATGAGCAGGGGTCAACATTGGATCAGCTTCAATATAATTATCAGGATGTCCAAGTATATTTGGATTGTAAAAAATAAAATAACAAAACATTAATAGGAATACCACATAAGCAAATAGATCCTTAACCGTATAATAAGGATGAAAAGAAATTGTATCTTTCTCATCTTTAACTTCAATACCAGTGGGATTGTTATTTCCTGTAACATGTAATGCCCAAATATGAAGAATAACGACTCCAAATATAACAAAAGGAAGAAGATAGTGCAGGCTAAAGAAACGATTCAAAGTTGGATTATCAACACTAAAGCCACCAAGTAATAAAGTTAGTATCGGTTCGCCAATAACTGGAATTGTTCCGACGAGATTAGTGATTACTGTGGCACCCCAAAAACTCATTTGTCCCCATGGAAGAACATAACCCATGAAAGCAGTAATAATCATTAAAAGAAAAATAACTACTCCAAGAATCCATATAATCTCTCTTGGTTCTTTGTAGGAGCCGTAATATAAACCTCTAAACATATGAATAAAAACAGCTAAAAAGAACATGGAAGCTCCATTAGAGTGAATATACCTGATTAACCAACCATAATTTACATCACGCATGATATGCTCAATACTATCAAAAGCTAAAATAGTGCTTGGTGTGTAGTGCATGGCCAGAACAATTCCAGTGATAATTTGTGTTACAAGACACATCGTAAGAATAAAACCAAAAGTATAAAAATAATTTAAATTTTTCGGGGTAGGAAAACTTAAAAGATTTTCATCAGCAAATCGCATTAGTGGTAATCTTTTATCTAGCCATCTTGAAAAACCATTTTTGGGTGTATATTGATAATTATGATTCATATTTACTATCCAATCTTTATAATATTTTTACTAACAAATTCATAAGGGGGAACCTCTAAGTTTGTGGGGGCAGGCCCTTTTCTAATTCGCCCTGATATATCGTAGTGAGATCCATGGCATGGACAAAACCAACCACCAAAATCACCGCTATCTGCAATAGGAATGCAACCCAAGTGAGTGCAAACACCAACGACAACTAGCCATTCTTTATTTTTTACCCTGTCTATATCTTTTTCAGGATGAGGAAGATTTAAAGAGTCCTCTTTTTCAGCAATTTCAATTTCTTCTTTAGTCCGCCTTCTAATAAATATAGGCTTTCCTCTCCAGGCAACTTTTAAGGATCCACCTTCAGGTATAGAAGAGATATCAGCTTCAATGCTTGATAGAGCTGATACAGAAGCGCTGGGGTTTAATTGATCAATTAAAGGCCATGCCATGGTTGCTGCCCCAGTTGCCCCAAAAACTGCGGTTGTAATGTATAAAAAATCTCTTCTGGACGGATCTTGTTTATCAGTTTCATCTGTCATAATTGAATCGCTTAAATTAAACTAATTTTTATTATAATTAATAATTGTTTGTATGAAATATCTTGTTAAGAAAGTAAAGAAAATATTTGTTAATGCGACATAATAAAGCACTAAGGTAAAGCCTTGATATTTTTTAAAACTTTATCTTTTAAATCATTTAATAATTTTTCTTTTGTATAATTAAAATTAGAAGATATCCAAATTTGTTCAAGCTCTTTAAGAATCTTACCTATAATTGGCCCCTCTTTAATTCCAAAATCTTTAATATCCTTTGCTTTTACAGGAAAAGTTGGTATTTCGATTTTATTTATTTGTTCAATAATAAACTTCCATTTTTTATTATCTGCTCTATTCTTACTAAGAGACCATGTTAATCTAGTTAAATCAGAGAAGGATTCTTTACCAATAAGATATAAAATTTGCTTTACTTGATTTATTTTCATTTTATTTGTTATTTCATATTCCTGATTCGTCAAAAAATTTAATTTTTTCTTCTCTTTTTTTGAAAAATTAAATGTTTTTAATTCATTAATAGATATCATTTTAGAGTTAAATATTAATGAAGCAATTCTCATAATAGGATCTATTGAAAATGAATTATAAGCATCTATTAATGCCATTTTTTTTAAAAACTTTGTTTCTACTTTTCTGTTAAAAATTATTTCCAAAAGCCCTATCTTATTCATTGCATCAATAACAGGATAAGGGTTTGAGTAATTTATAATCTTATAAAACTCATTTTGAATTCTATCAGGAGATAATTTTTTTATCTTTTTTTTATTTTTCTTACAAACTTTTACTGAATTACTTTTTAAATCAATATTACTTTTTCCATAATAAGTATTAAATCTAAAAAATCTTAAGATTCTTAAATAATCTTCTTCAATTCTCTCCTTTGGATTCCCAATAAAGACTACTTTTTTTTCTTTCAAGTGTTTGATGCCATTGAACGGATCATAAATATCACCATTTTGCTTTAAATAAATTGAATTAATTGTAAAGTCCCTTCTTGAAGCATCAATTTTCCAACTATCTGAAAAAATTACTTTTGCATGCCTTCCGTCTGTCTCAATATCTGAACGCAATGTTGTAATCTCAAAATTTAATTTTTTTGAAAAAACAGAAACAGTTCCATGATCTAATCCTGTTGGAATAACCTTAATAGACTCTGATAACAAAATTTTGCTGACTTCCTTAGGTTCTAACTTAGTAGCAATATCAATATCATTTGTTTCAATGCCAAGAATTGAATCTCTTACACACCCGCCAACAAATCGGCTTGTATCACTCTCTTTATTCAATAAAGAAAAAATTTTTCTACACATTTTATCTTTAATAAAATTATTTTCGATTTTTTTAATCATTTAATCAATAAAATGACCTTCTTCTAATTCACCATTAATAACTTTAGGATGAATATATTTTTCATCCGTTGGTACATTGTTAAAAATTGCGGTGGCAAACAAAGTAACTGTCATCAAAAATAGGCCTAATATAATCGACCAAAAAATTCTTAATTCGATAATTTTTCCTTTTGATAAAAAAATCCAAAATAAATAAACTATTAAAGGGGAAAGAAATATTGCTAAATAATAGATGACTCTAATCAATTTTTTTTATCCTATCGCACAAGTTTCTAATCATGCCTGCTGTTGCTCCCCATATATTATAACTTTGATAGGATATTGTGTAATAGTTTCTTATCATACCCTTCCAATGACTGGACTGTAATTTGTGGTTTCTTTCATTCATAACAAAATCTAGAGGAACTTCAAATGTTTCAGCAACCTCATCTTTATTAACTTTAGGAATAAACCTGGGTTCAATAAAACCTACTACAGGAAGAATTCTATAGCCTGTCCCAGTTTCATAAGTATCTAAATATCCAGATAAATTAAATTCTGAAGCACTCAAGCCCACTTCCTCTCTAGCTTCTCTAATAGCAGCTTCTCTAAAAGTTTCTCCAATTTCAACCTTTCCACCTGGAAAAGCTATTTGACCAGAATGCTGTTCAAGATTATTAGAGCGTTTAGTTAAAAAAATGTAAGGTTTATCCCTCTCAATTATGCCTACTACAACTGATGCAGGCTTTAAATTAGATGGCTCAATTCTATCGCTATATTCTTCAATTAAATCAAAGTCACTTTTTATCCCAGGGGATTTTTCCAGAGAAATAACTGATGGAGAAGTTTTATCAACAGCTTTTTTAATTAAATTTTTATAGTCCAAGTCCATATCTATAATTTTAATTCACTAGATTTCATAAAAGGAAAGAAACAACCAGCTGACCAAATACCAAAACTATCATTATAATTATCTCCAATATTTACTAGTTCATAAAATACTGATCTCGAAATCTTTGCCTCTAGCTGACCTCTTACTAAAACGTATGGTGATGGCTCAAGTGTCTTATTATTAATTTCAACTCTGATGGGGTAATCCTTTGAAGCTGTTACTTTATCTCCTGTATTTGTCTTAAAAGTTAAAATTCTATCTTTATCTAATCCTTTAGCTTCAACATCTACAGCAATAAAAGGTGCATCTTCAACTTTTATTATTATTTTTTCTACAGGAGTCACCAACACATAACTACCATCTTTTTCTTTTCTTAGAATTCTTGCAAATAAATTAACCAATCTTTTTCTCCCTATTGGCGATCCCATATAGAACCATGTTCCATCTCTTTTTATTTCCAAACCTATCTCTCCACAATGATCTGGATTCCACTTTTCTACAGGTGGATAACCATCATGAAATTCTTTATTGGCAATTTCAGCACTTTTAATAATATTTTTTAAGTCAATCATAAAAAAAATATACCTGATTTGTAATTATTGTTTTATAACAATTTAAAAAAGTTTTAGGAGGAAAAAAATTATGGGTGTTCTTGAAGGAAAAGTTCTTTTGATAACTGGTGCAGCAAATGGAATTGGAAGAGAGACAGCCCTTCTTGCTGCAAAAGAAGGAGCAAAATTAGTTATAAATGATTTAGGTGGATCTGTAGCCGGAGGTGATGAAGGTGACAAAGGTCCTATTGAGATAGTAAAAAAAGAAATTTTAGCTAATGGGGGAGAAGTTGTTTCAAATAATGATTCTGTTACAGATAGAAAAGGAGCTGAATACATGATTCAACAAGCTCTTGATGAATATGGTGAACTTCACTCAATAATAAACCCTGCAGGAATCCTAAGGGATAAAATGTTTCACAAAATGGATGAAGAAGATTGGGATTCAGTTTTATCTGTTCATTTAAAAGGGTCATTTAATGTTTGTAGATCAGCAATAAATTATTTTAGAGAAAAAGAAGAAGGTAATTTTGTATTATTTACTTCAACAACTGGTTTAATTGGTAATATTGGTCAAGCTAACTATGCGGCAGCTAAATTAGGCATACATGGGTTATCGAGAATAATTGCAATGGAAAATGAAATGAAAAGTGTAAGATCCAATGTTATTGCACCTTTTGCTTGGACAAGAATGATAGCAACTATTCCTATTAAAGATGAAGCCTCTAAACAAAGAGTTGAAAGAATGAAGAATGCTATGCGACCTGATCAAGTAGCTCAAACAGCTGTGGCATTAGCTGCTCCGGATTGTAAGCTTTCAGGACAAATATTATCAGTAAGAGGAAATGAAGTTGCCTTATTTAGTCAGCCAAGACCTATAAAAAGTATAGCTGATATTGACGGATGGACACCTGAGAAATTATTAAACTCAGCTTTTCCAGCATTCGACTCAATAGCCCCAGATTTAGGTGCAACAGTTAGTGTTTTTCCTTATGAGCCATTTTAATTTTAAGAATATAAGAAAATCATATAAGCAAAGTAACCAATTAAAGAGATGGACCCATATAATTTAGGATTAGTGGATCCATTTCTTAATAAGACAAAAACCCATAAACTAGATATAATTAAAATTAATGAGTCTATTCCAGAAAAAGACTTTGAAAATATAATTTGCCCATTAATTAATGCAGAAAATCCTAAAACACCAAGAATATTAAATATATTTGAACCTACCACGTTGCCAATAGCAATACTTCCTTTCCCTCTTACAAAAGATGCAATCGTTACTGCTAATTCAGGTAAGGATGTACCTATAGCTGCCAGGCTAATACCGATTACTGGTTCTGGAATATTAAAAACTTCTGAAATATTAATTAAACCATTTATAAAAAGTTCAGAGCCATAAATTATTGCAATAAAACCAATAGATAAATTTAAGAAGATAAAACTTTTTTGATCCTTATCCTGATTAATTTGATTACCAATATTAAAAAATTTATATGAGACAAATAAATATATTGGTAAAAGTATGACCATTACAATTGACCAAAAATAACTTATTATGCCAATTCTAAGAAAATAATAGAATAGAAAGGCACAAAAAATCATCACAGATACATCTTTGTAGGAAATTGACTCAAGTGACTTTTTTTTACTTAGAAGAAATGAGATGCCTAATATTAATAAAATATTGATAATATTTGAACCAATAATCGCTCCAATAGCGATATCAGTTTCATCTTTATTTAGAGCGCTTAATGTTACAAATAATTCTGGTAAAGAAGTACCAAAGCCAATTATAAAAATTCCTGTTATAAATCCTGGTACTTTAAGTTTATTAGATAAGGAAACAGAACCTACTACCAGCCTATCACCACCAATTGCTAATAGCATTATACCTAGTGGAAAAAAAAGTGTTTGAATAAACATATTTCTATTTAACAACCAAAAAAACAATAGTCCATTAATTAAATATGTAAGAAATTAAAAAAAATAGAAAAAAACCAAAAAAAAGTTATAAATTTTATAAAATATTATAGTTTTTGCTAAATTTTTAGAGATTTTTTAGTAAAATATATCAGTAATTTATAAAAATATTGTTAAAAAGCTAAAAAATATCTAAAAAATTTAGTTTAAACACTTGACACTGAGGTAAACGATAATTACCTAATGTGCATCCATGATCTAAACAAGGGTAAGATTTTGGATTTTGTTATTTTTTTTAAATTGAAATTGGAGAGAAAAAATGAAATTTCGTCCTTTACACGACCGTGTCTTAGTAGAACGTATTGATGAAGATGAAAAAACAGCTGGAGGTATAATTATACCTGATACAGCAAAAGAAAAACCCTCTGAAGGCAAAGTTGTTGCTGTTGGTTCAGGAACTAAAGCTGAAGATGGTTCTGTTTCACCTCTTGATGTTAAAGCAGGTGATAAAATACTTTTTGGAAAATGGTCAGGAACAGAAGTTACTGTTAATGGTAAAGAACTTTTGATTATGAAAGAATCAGATGTTCTTGGAATTATTAGTTAAAATTAGTCATTAATTGGAGGAATAGAATTATGTCAAAAGAAGTTATTTTTGGAGCAGATGCTAGATCAAAAATGCTCAATGGAGTTAATATCTTAGCAAATGCAGTTAAAGTTACATTAGGTCCTAAAGGCCGAAATGTTGTTATTGATAAATCATTTGGTGCACCTAGAATTACTAAAGATGGTGTAACTGTCGCTAAAGAAATTGAATTAGAAGATAAGTTTGAAAACATGGGTGCTCAGATGGTAAAAGAGGTAGCATCTAAAACTAATGATGAAGCCGGTGATGGAACAACCACGGCAACAGTTTTAGCTCAAAGTATTGTTACCGAAGGTACAAAATTTGTTGCTGCAGGTATGAATCCGATGGACGTCAAACGAGGTATAGATCAAGCTGTTCAGGTTGTACTTGAAGATTTAAATAAAAGATCCAAAAAAGTTAAAACAAACGATGAAGTAGCACAGGTTGGAACTATTTCGGCTAATGGTGAAGCTGAAATTGGCGATATGATTGCAGAAGCTATGCAAAAGGTTGGTAATGAAGGTGTTATAACTGTTGAAGAAGCCAAAAGCCTTGATTCTGAACTTGAGGTAGTTGAAGGTATGCAGTTTGATAGAGGGTATTTGTCTCCTTATTTTATTACAAATGCAGATAAAATGATTGCGGAGCAAGAAGATCCATTAATACTTCTTCATGAATCTAAATTATCAAGCCTACAATCAATGCTTCCTATTTTAGAGTCTGTTGCTCAATCAAGTAGGCCTTTACTTATTATCGCTGAAGACATTGAAGGTGAAGCTCTTGCTACTCTTGTTGTAAATAGATTAAGAGGTGGTTTAAAAGTAGCTGCTGTTAAAGCTCCAGGTTTTGGTGATAGAAGAAAAGCTATGCTTGAAGATATTGCTATTTTAACTGGTGGACAGGTAATCTCTGAAGATCTTGGTATTAAGTTAGAAAATGTAACTTTAGATATGCTTGGAACAGCCAAAAGAGTTTCAATTACTAAAGACGATACAACAATTGTCGATGGCTCTGGTAAGAAAAAAGATATTGAGGCTAGAGTTAGTCAAATCAGAAGACAAATAGAAGAAACAACTTCCGATTATGATAAAGAAAAACTTCAAGAACGCCTTGCTAAATTAGCTGGAGGTGTAGCTGTTATTAAAGTTGGTGGAGCTACAGAGGTTGAAGTAAAAGAAAGAAAAGACAGAGTTGATGATGCATTAAATGCTACAAGAGCTGCTGTTGAACAAGGTATTGTTCCTGGTGGAGGTACCGCTCTTCTTTTAGCAACAAAAGCATTGGACAAAATGAAGATGAAAAATGAAGATGAAAATGCTGGACTAAAAATTGTTAGACGAGCTATTGAGTCGCCAATAAGACAAATTGCAGAAAATGCTGGTGTTGAAGGCTCAATTGTTGTTTCAAAAGTTCTAGGATCAACCAAACCAAATTGGGGTTTTGATGCTCAGAATGAAGCATATGTTGATCTAATTAAATCTGGAATTGTAGATCCATCAAAAGTTGTTAAAACAGCCTTGATTGATGCATCTTCAATTGCTGGCCTTGTTATTACTAGTGAAGCTCAAATTGCAGATAAACCTGAGCCAGCTGGTGCTGCTGCACCTGCTATGCCTGATATGGGCGGCATGGGCGGCATGGGCGGCATGGGCGGCATGGGCGGCATGATGTAGTCTAAAAATACTATTTATTTTTTAAAGGCCATCTAGATAGATGGCCTTTTTTATATCGAACTGATAGAATTTTTTAAAAGATTCCAAGAAATGGACTCGTTATTGTAAATAAAATCTGGTCGTGTTGTTCTCACGGGACCATATCCTCTACTAGTTAAATAGTAAGTACATGAAGGAACCATTGATAGAGGAGAAATCAAAGAAACACTATCACCTAGATTTGGTGAGCCATTAATAAAAGAAGCATTAAATTCTCTAAATAAATTAATCTCTAAATCTTTATCATCTATAATATAATCAAATAATAATTCAGCATTACCAAGTGCCTCAGATCTTGCAGAAATAATTCTTAAAAATTTTTCAACAGGCTGGAGGTCAATATCTTTCCAAATATCGTTTGTACTTGAAAAAATACATGATTCACTTTCTAACATCACACCATCACTAAGAATTTTTAAATTATTAGCCTCTATTGTTTTTCCTGTCTCAGTAATATCTACAATGATTTCTGAGGCTCCAGCTGCAGGAGATCCCTCTGTGGCCCCTGCACTGTCAACGAGTCTATAATTACTTATACCATTCTGTGAAAAGAAAATCCTTGTTATATTTCTGAATTTAGTAGCTACGCGAATTCTTCGATTATTGTATGATCGAAATTCCGAGCTTACTTCTGATAGATCTTTTATATTATCAACATCAATCCAAGAATTAGGTACAGCAATTACTACGTTTGCCTTACCAAATCCCAACCTTGATAGCATAACAACATTTTTTGATACGGAAGTTCTTCTCTCTTCTATTAAATCAATACCAGTTATTCCCATGTGAATATTACCCTTAAGAAGTTCACTAGATATCTCACTTGCTGAAAGATAAATTATTTCTATTTTATCAATACCCTCAATAAAACCAGAGTATGTTCTTTGGCCACCAGATCTTTTAAGAATAATTCCAGAGGATTCAAAAAAATTATTCATTTGTTCATGAAGGCGTCCTTTTGATGGAAGTGCTAGTAAAATAGAGCTCATGAAAACTTCTCCAAAGAAATTATTTTTTCTAACCTGTCTAAATTAATAGCAGCACCTACAGCTGGAATATCATAATTACTACTCACAGATTTAATGAGATCATCATATCTCCCCCCGCCAGCAATATTTTGATTGTTAATTTGATCGCCATAATTGTAATCAAAAAGAAAACCAGTGTAGTATTCAACTGATCTACCTTTCTCTAATGATAAAATTGAATTTTTTAAGTCAACATTTAATTCTGACATCAATTCAATTCGTTCGGACATTTTATCAATTTTATCATTTAGTTGACTATCAATATTATTAGAAACATTCTTTAACTTTTTAATAGCCTCAGAGGGTTTATCTGATATGGATAAAAATTCTTTTATAAGATTTGCTGTACTTTTTGATAGCGGATTAGTTTTAACTTCTTGAGATTTTCTTATCAATCTTTCAGTAATTTCCTCCAAACTTCTGCCAACAGGAGATTGATTTTCTGCTAACCCAATTGTATCCCTAATAAAGATTTTTGCAGTGTCTTTATCTAAATTTGAAATTTTTTCAAACAACTGATTAACGTTTCTTTTTTTAATTGTTAATTCATCCAGTAATATTTTGAAATTTCTATCATTCCAGAATTTTATCTTTAGTTGATTTTTCCATATTAAAGGTATGTCTAAAACATCTATCAGTAGAGAAAACAATGAAACGTCTCCAAAAATAATATTTAAATCTTTAATTCCTGTTTTTTTTATTGAGCTATAAGTTTTATAAAAAACTTCAATTTCATTCTCAATACAACTATCTCCTCCAATAATCTCAAGACCAGCTTGGCTAAATTCATTTGGTTCATAAGAAGAGGGATTTTGAAATTGAAATACCTTCCCATGATAGGCATAGTTTTTTTTATCACCATTAAAACCATTATTTAAGTAATGAATACATGTTGGAATTGTTAAGTCAGGCCTTAAGCAAAGCCTAGATCCAGCTGAATCAGAAAATATATATAACTTATCAGCAATATTCTCTCCTAATCTATCCAGTACTTTATCTGCTGAAACTAATACAGGTGGATCAATTAATTCGAAATTTTTTCCGACTAAATTTTCAATAACCTTTACTGAGACCTCACTTAAAATTTCTAATGGTCTTGTATCAAATGCTGGTAAGTTATTTGGAATTTTTCCAAATACTTCACCATCGATTAAGATGCCTCTTTCGTTACATAATGTTGCTATTTTATAGTGTAATCGATCTGGAAAACCCTTTTTCCTGTAGTTTGAAACGGCTGAGAGATTAACATCTAATAATTTTGCTAATGAAGTCGTCCCACCCAACAAGTCAATAATTTTATTTGTTTCTTTAATCATAGATATTCATATAATATGAATTTTTTTTATAATCAATATATTTATTCATATAATATGAATTTATTCTGAGAGAATAGATTTCACGTTACTAATGAGGTCATCGATAGGAACTGTTTTTTGAGTATCTTTTCCGCTTCGCCATTCTTGATTATCTGATATTTTATTTGAAACTTTTTTACCAGCAATCAGATCTTTAATCGTTGCAGAATTTGAGGCGGCTTCATCTTCACCAATAATTATTGCTAATCTTGCATTCCTTTTATCAGCATACTTTAATTGAGCCTTCATTCCCCCGTCGCCAGAGTAACATTCAGATACTATCCCTTCTTTTCTTAAATTTGATGCAATTTGATAGTATTCAGATCTTTTGTCCTTATCCATTACTAGAACAACAACTGATAAACCGTTTTCATTATTTTTTGTTTTGTTTAAATACTTTAAAGCACTGCTTAACCTACTAACTCCAACTGAAATTCCTGTTGATGGAACGCTAACACCTTTCAATCTAGCCACTAAGTCATCATACCGACCGCCGCCGCCTACTGAACCAAATTTCTCTATACCTTTATCTGTTTCCATATCAAAAGTTAAATCAGCTTCATAAACGGGACCTGTATAGTAGCCCAAGCCCCTTACAACAGAAGGGTCTATAATTATTTTATTTTCATCGTATCCCGCAGCATTAATTATTTTCGTTATTTGACTTAACTCTTCTAATGCTTCAGTAAAAATTGAATTCGACTCAAATTGATTAGATAACTTATTTAAACATTCATTTCTTGAAAGTTTTTTGGAATCAATTCCGATTTCCAAAAAAGAAATGATTTGGTTAATATTTGATTTTTCTAAACCAGTTCCTTTTGTAAAATCACCTGACTCATCTTTTCTTCCATTACCAAGAAGTTGTTCAACTCCAGATAAGCCCAAACGATCGAGCTTATCAATTGAACGCATAATAGATAAGTTAATATCTGAGCCAGAAGAATTTCCTTTTATATTTAAACTATCAATAATACCGTCTAAAATTTTTCTATTGCTTAACCGTATTACATAATTTCCTGTTTCAATTCCAGTGCTCTGAATAGCATCAGAAAACATCATACACATTTCAGCATCTGATAAGGCATTATCAGCACCAACAGTATCAGCATCGATTTGAAAGAATTGTCTAAATCTCCCCAGTCCAGGTTTTTCATTCCTAAAAACCCAACCAGATTGGTATCTTCTGTATGGTTTTGGAAGACTATCATAGTTTTCAGCTACATATCTAGCAAGACCTGATGTTAAATCATATCTTAATGAAACCCACTTACTATCATCATCCTCAAAAGAAAAAACACCTTCATTTGGCCTTTCTTGGTCTGGTAAAAAGGATCCTATAACATCCGAATATTCTATAATACCAGTTTCAAGCTGATCAAATCCGTAAAGACTGTAAACTTCTTGAATGGAATTTCTTAAATGAGATAATTCATTAATGTCATTACCTGATAAATCTTCAAAACCCCTAGGTCTTTGTGGTTTAATTTTTTTCTTTTTTTCTAAACTCAAAACATACCTCAAAAAAAATACTAGAATCAGATAAATATCATTATCCAAATAATTTTTCTATGATATACCTTCCATTAATAATTATCTAAGAAATTTAAGGAAAAATTTATGACATTGAATCTAGAGACACCTAAAGGTTTAAAAATCCTTGGCCCAGATTACCCTGGTGTAGAAAAAATACTTACAAAAGAATGTTTAACTTTTGTTGCTGAGCTTGAAAGGGAATTTAAAAGAGAAAGATTAGGAGTCCTTCAAGAGAGGTTAAGAAAGCAATTTGATCTAGATAATGGTGCACTTCCTGATTTCTTAGAAGAAACAAAATTTATTAGAGAATCAGATTGGAAGGTAGGATCAATTCCAAATGATCTTCTTGATAGGAAAGTTGAAATTACAGGACCTGTTGATCGAAAAATGATCATAAATGCATTAAATTCCGATGCAAAAACCTTTATGACTGATTTTGAAGACTCAATGTCACCAACTTGGGAAAATATAATTCAAGGACAAATTAATTTAAAAGATTTATGGAATAACGAGATAGACTTTAAAGATTCAAATTCTGGAAAGGAATATAAATTAAAACCCAATCCTTCAGTTTTAATTGTCAGACCTAGGGGTTGGCATTTAGAAGAGGCTCATATTGAGATTGATGGTGAGAGAATTTCTGGTGGTATTTTTGACTATGCTGTTTATCTTTTTCATAATCATAAAAAAATATTTGAAAAAAATACAGGTCCTTATTTTTATCTTCCTAAAATGGAAAGTTACTTAGAAGCAAGATTGTGGAATAAGGTTTTTATTAAAGCTCAAGAAATATTAAATATACCTATAGGAAGCTGCAAAGTAACTGTATTAATAGAAACATTACCCGCAGCATTTCAAATGGATGAAATCTTATATGAACTTAAGGATCATATAGTTGGATTAAATTGTGGAAGATGGGATTATATTTTTAGCTATATAAAAAGACTAGGAAATAATCCTGATTATATTCTGCCTGATAGAGCGCAAGTTATTATGGGTGACGCATTTTTGAACTCTTACTCACTTTTACTTATAAAAACTTGTCATAAAAGAGGCGCTTTCGCTATGGGAGGAATGGCTGCACAGATACCCGTTAAGAATGATGATGATAAAAATAATGCAGCCTTTGAAAAAGTTAAAAAAGATAAAGAAAGAGAAGTTAAAAATGGTCATGATGGTACTTGGGTTGCCCATCCTGGATTAGTACCTATAGCACTTGAAATTTTTAATTCCTCTATAACTGGGAAAAATCAACTTGATGTTTCTCTTGATAATATCAACATAACACAAAAAGACCTTCTAGAGGTTCATGAAGGAGAGAGGACCGAAGAAGGAATGAGAGAGTGTATAAGGGTAGGAATTCAATATATCGCGGCATGGCTTGGAGGTAGAGGTGCTGTTCCGCTCTATAATTTAATGGAGGATGCTGCAACCGCGGAAATTTCACGTGCTCAAATTTGGCAATGGCTAAAACATTCAACATCACTTAATGATGGAAGAATAGTAAATATTGAACTTTTTCAATCAATTTTAGAGGATGAAATTAAAGACCTAAAACAAATTATTGGAAAAAAACAATGGGAAGAAGGAAAATATAAAAAAGCTGTTGAATTATTTGAGAAAATGTCTATATCTCCTGACTGTAAAGAGTTCTTGACACTACCAGCTTATGAAGAAATAGTTTCTTTAAATAAATAAGTATTCACAGAAAAAGGGGAAAAAATGGCTAAAAGTTTTTATGATTTAATTCCTTCTGCTGCAGAAGGAAGATTTGACGGTATTGAAAGGCCTTATTCAGTTGAAGAAGTTGAGAAACTAAGAGGCTCTTTTCCAATTGAATATACACTAGCTACGCGAGGTTCAAATAAACTTTGGAAAATGCTTCATACAGAAAATCAAGTTTCTTCTCTAGGTGCATTGTCAGGTAACCAAGCTATGCAAATGGTAAGAGCAGGATTAAAAGCTATTTATTTATCTGGCTGGCAGGTTGCTGCAGATAATAATACAGCAGGAGCTACCTATCCTGATCAAAGTTTATATCCTGCTAATTCAGGTCCTGAATTAGCAAGAAAAATTAATAAAACACTTCAGAGAGCTGATCAAATTGAAGTTTCCGAAGGTGGTGCAAAAAGAGATTGGTTTGCTCCAATTATAGCTGATGCAGAAGCTGGTTTTGGTGGACCTTTAAATTGTTTTGAAATTATGAAAGCATATATTGATGCTGGTGCATCAGGTGTTCATTTTGAAGATCAACTTGCTTCTGAAAAAAAATGTGGTCATATGGGCGGTAAAGTTTTAATACCAACAAAACTACATATTCGTAATCTTAATGCCGCTAGACTTGCTGCAGATGTCTGCGGTGTTCCTACAGTTATTGTTGCAAGAACAGATGCCGAAAGTGCCAAATTAATTACATCAGATGTTGATGAAAGAGATCATGAGTTTATTGATCGAGATGATAGAACCCCGGAGGGATTTTATAGGCTCAAAGAAGGTACTGGTTTTGATAATTGTGTAAAAAGAGCAATTGCTTACGCTCCTCATGCCGATCTTATTTGGATGGAGACATCAATACCAAGCCTTGAGGTTGCTGCTGAATTTGCAAAACAAGTTAAGGCTGTTTATCCTGATCAAATGCTAGCTTACAATTGTTCACCAAGTTTTAATTGGGAGGCAAACCTTGATAAAGATACAATTGAGACGTTCCGTGAAGAAATTGGTAAATTAGGTTTTAAATATCAGTTTGTAACATTAGCTGGTTTTCATCAACTAAATTACGGAATGTATGAGTTAGCTTCAAATTTTAGAGATCGTGGGATGGGTGCTTACTCGGAACTTCAACAAGCTGAATTTAATTCGGAAAAAGATGGCTATACGGCTACCCGTCACCAAAGAGAAGTTGGCACAGGCTACTTTGATATGGTTTCTGAAGCAGCCTCAGGGGGTTATTCCTCAACAAAGGCTTTGACTGATTCAACTGAGGCGGACCAATTTTAAAACTTTGAATTTAAATGCTACCAACTGCCGATATATGCGATAAATACCCAGAGGATATTTTGGTTGCAAAACCAATATTTAAGGATTTTGGTGGTAGGACTGCCTTTTTTGGTAAAGCTGTAACTCTAAAAACTTTTGATGATAATACAAAACTAAAATCCATCCTTGAAACTGACGGAACCAATAAGGTTTTAGTTGTTGATGGAGAAGGTTCTATGAATTGTGCCCTTTTGGGAGGAAATCTTGCAAGCATAGCATCTGAAAATAATTGGTCTGGAATAATCATAAATGGATGTGTAAGAGATCAGCTAGAAATCATAGTTGAAAATATTGGTGTTAAAGCATTAGCTGCACATCCAAAAAAGTCTGGGAAAAATGATGGTGGTGAATTTAAAGTAAAATTAAATTTTGCAGATGTTTCAATTTCTGATGATGACTTTATTTATGCAGATGAAGATGGGATTGTAATTTCAAATGACGAGCTTAAATTTTAGGAAACACAATGATAAAAAAAATTAAATCTGTTGCAGTTCTTGGTGGTGGTACAATGGGTGCCGGTATAGCTGGTTTATGTGCAGAGAGAGATATTAAAGTACTTATTTTAGAAATGAATCAGGATGCAGTCGATGCTGCAAAAGATAGACTTTTAAATGGAATTCCCGCTCCAATTGATAATCCAGAAAAAATGGCAAATATTGAAACTGGTACTTTTGATAAAGATTTAGAAAAATTAAAAAACTATGACTGGATATGCGAAGCAATTATTGAGAATGCTGAAGCAAAAAGAGGTCTTATAAAGCGAGTTGAAGAAGTAAGATCTGATCATACAATTCTTACCTCAAATACCTCAGGAATACTTTTAAAAGAAATTTCAGAGGGAATGCCAGATAGATTAAAAAGAAATTTAGCAGTTACTCATTTTTTTAATCCCGTTAAGGCAATGAAGTTGCTTGAGATTATTCCTGGAAATGATACTGATCCAGAAACGATAGAAGTTCTTAATCATTTTTGTACACAAACCTTAGGCAAAGGAGTTGTTATAGCAAAAGATACAATTAGCTTTATTGCTAATAGGATAGGATGTTTCTTTATGTTTATTGGTTTGCATAAAGGCAAAGAGGCATTGGATAAAGGCTTAAACCAAGAAAGAGTAGATGCAATACTATCAACCCCTGTAGGTCTTCCATCAACTGGACTATACAGTTTGTTCGATCTTATTGGTCTAGATGTGATGGAAATGATAGGTAAAAACTTTGCTGCTAATCTTCCAGAGGGAGACATAGGAAAGCTGTATGGAGAATTTCCTGAAGCAGAAAAAGAAATGATTGAAAACGGTCAATTTGGAAGAAAAACTGGCGGGGGGTTTTTTAGAATGACTAAAAATGAGGATGGATCAAGAAACAAGGAAACCTATGACCTCATAACAAAGGCATGGAGACCGCAATCAAAAGAAGAGTTAGGTATAAATGATATTAGTATATTATTTGATGATAGCCCTGATGGTGTTCTTGCATGGGATGTTTATGGAACTACATTATGTTATGCAGCAAATCTAGTACCCATTATCGCTGATGATATTATTAGCGTAGATCGTGCAATGCAATGGGGTTTTAATTGGAGTAATGGCCCTTTCAAAGCTATGGATAATATAGGCCCACATAAAATTATTGATAAACTTGAAAAGGAAGGCGTTAAACTTCCTCATATGTTAAAAGTTCTCAAAGAAAGTAATGCTGAAAGTTTCTATAACGATAATAATGAACAGTTATCTTCTGAGGGCAATTGGATTTCAGTTTAATTTTTTATACTCTTCTCATGTTAAAAAATTTCCTTATATTAAAAAACAGGGGAAAAGAATGACACAATTATCATATAAATCTGCTGAAGAACTTTCTAAGATGATTTTAGAAAAAGAAATTAGTAGCCTTGAGCTTTTAGAATATTATATATCAAGAGTTGAGAAATTTAATCCAGATATAAATGCTATTATTGTTAAAGACTATGAAAATGCAAAAAAAGCAGCTGTAACCGCTGATGATCTGCTAAGCAAAGGTAATATTATGGGACCATTGCATGGTGTACCAATGACAATAAAAGATTCCTATGACCTTGCTGGAACGGTTACATCAAGAGGAAATCCTGCTTTAAAAGACAATATCGCTGCTAAAGATGCTTTATCTATAGAAAGACTAAAAAATGCTGGAGCGATTATTTTTGGTAAAACAAATGTTCCATACAATCTTGCAGATTTCCAAAGTTATAATGATATTTATGGTACTACAAATAACCCTTGGGATTTAACTAGAAGCCCTGGAGGATCATCTGGTGGATCTGCGGCTGCATTAGCATCGGGAATGACGGGCTTTGAAACAGGTTCTGATATTGGTGGGTCTATTAGAAACCCAGCACATTTTTGTGGAGTTTTTGGACATAAACCAACATGGGGTCTTTT
>MDTB01009329.1_pt1 | contig 60757 bp, 52 predicted proteins | sample 811161 | NCBI WGS metagenome assembly MDTB01 (sample SAMN05326650, study PRJNA326480) | marine metagenome | isolation source: seawater | place: Mediterranean Sea | collected 2009 | reverse complement strand
TAAAGCGCCTGCCGCGGCGCCTGCAGGGCTGGACTCTGAGTCGGTGAAATTCATCGCCGAGGAGGACATCGTGCCTTCCGAGCACGACGACACCATCAAGCAACTCCTCGAAGAATTCGTGCGGCCAGCCGTGGAACAAGATGGCGGCGCCATCGACTTCAAGGCGTTCTCCGAAGGCACGGTTTACGTGCACCTGCGAGGTGCGTGCTCCGGTTGCCCTTCTTCCACCCAAACGCTCAAAGGGGGCATCGAGCAATTGCTCAAATCCAAGCTCGACGCCGTCGAAGAAGTCGTCGCTTTGGGCGTATGACGCTTGGCCATCGGCGATCGACCTCGCGCCAGCCGAGTGCTCAACTCTGAGATTCAGACCGCTTCAGTGCGTCGATCTCGCCCCGCAACGTGTCCAAGGCGCTGCGCAAGCTCGCGGCCGAAGCGGGTTGTCCGTCCAGGGCCGAAGGCAATTCAAAACTGAGGTACGCCGCTGCACGCCACACTTCCACCACGTCGTCTCCTGCCACGGCGTAAGGCGCAAACGCAGGGTTGTCGCTGTGCAACACCAGTCGTCCGCCGCCAGGCAAGTCGTTCTCGATGCGTTTGAACACCACCCCGTCGTTGCGGGTGACCACAATGTGCGGCCTCAATCCCCCGACGCTCATCCAGTCGTCCACGTACTGGCACAGGATGTAGCTGCCTGAAGGAATGGGCAACATGCTGTCGCCCTCGATTTGGAACATGCGGTAGGTGGAGTCGGGGGCCAGCTCCTTGAGGGGCAACCCAAACGTCGGCAACTGGGACACCCACTCCGGGTCGCCGTAGCCGTGGGCGTACCCCGCAGCAGCCTTCACGGGCACGACGACCACCCGTTCGCGGTCGCTGGCCGAGTCGACAGACACCGTCAACACCCTCATCCGGTCCCCCTTGGCGCGTTCGATGGCTTCGACGTCCTTCTCGCCGCGCACCATCGCATCCACGGTGGTGCCAAAGCACGCCGCCATGTCGATGAGCACCGACAACTTGGGTTCCGAACGGCCTTCCTCATACGCCCCAAGGGTGGGACGCGTGAGGCCCAAGCGGTCCGCAAGGGCTTGCTGGGTCCAGCCTTTGGACTTCCGAAGGGACTTCAAATTCTCAGGCAATTTGCTTTGCATGAAAACAAAGATAGCATCTTTTGCTCGTATTATTGGATTTGCTCATTATTTTAGCAGGCCGATTTGACTTCTGCCATGAACGACCCCAACACTTCGCCCCAACGGTCCATCCTCCACATGGACCTCGACACGTTTTTCGTGTCGGTGGAGCGGCGCATGGACTCGCGGCTGGAAGGCAAGCCCATCCTGATCGGCGGGACCGGCGACCGAGGTGTGGTGGCGTCGTGCAGCTATGAGGCACGTGGGTTTGGGGTGCATTCGGGGATGGCCATGAAAATGGCACGAGCGCTCTGCCCTGAGGCCGTGGTGATTCGTGGCAACTCAATGGCCTACTCCAAACAATCGGAGATCGTCACCGAGATCGTGCGGGAGGCGGTGCCGGTGTGTGAAAAGAGTTCCATCGACGAATTCTACGCCGACCTGACCGGACTCGACCGGTTCTTCGGATGCTGGCAGTTTTCTCGGGAACTCCGGGAACGGGTGATTCGAGAAACCGGGCTGCCCATTTCGCTGGGGTTGAGCACCAGCAAAACCGTGGCCAAAGTGGCGACCGGCGAAGCCAAACCCAACAACGAACGGCAAGTCAGCCGCGGCACAGAACGGCACTTCCTCGGCCCGCTCTCGGTCCGAAAAATTCCCATGGTCGGCGCCGAGACGTACCGGACGCTGCGCAACCTCGGCATCTCCACCATCCGCACCTTGCAAGACATGCCTGTGGAGCTCCTCGAGCAAGTGCTCGGCAAGAACGGCCGGGCCATTTGGCGCAAGGCCCACGGGCTCGACACCGCCCCGGTGGTGGCGTACAACGAGCGGAAGTCCATCTCCACCGAACGCACCTTCGCCAAGGACACCACCGACGGCGACAAGCTCCACGCCATCATGCTCGCCATGGCAGAAAACCTGGCGTTCCAGCTTCGGAGGGGCGACAAACTCTCGGCGTGCGTGACCGTGAAAGTGCGCTACGCCGACTTCTCGACGAAGAGCATGCAACGCCGCATCCCCTACACCGCCGCAGACCACCACCTCGTGCCAGTGGCGAAGGAATTGCTGGAGAAGTTGTTGGACCGTCGCGTGCGCGTGCGCTTGATTGGGGTGCGCTACAGCCATTTGGTCGGTGGGGGATGCCAAATCCACCTGTTCGACGACACCGAAGAACGCCTCAAGCTGTACGAAGCCATGGACCACATCCGAATCCGGTACGGGGACCGAAGCGTGGTCCGGGCGGCGGGGCTTGAAGCACGGACCATCGGACGCAGCAACCCCTTCAACGGCGGGCCGCCTCCCCTTTTGGCCCACCGGCACCAATGACCTCCCCCCTGCCCCCTCTTTGTTCCACCTCCCTCAATCTTTTTTCTCATGTGCGGCCGCTACGTCACCATCTCTTCCATCCAAGCCGTGGAGCAACGCTTCAACGTCCAAGCACCCAAGCCTTGGACCGCCAACACCAACGTCAGCCATGGCGACCAAGCGCCGGTGGTGGCCAGCGACAGGCCTGGCGAGGTGCAGATGATGCAGTTCGGGTTCACCCCGGGCTGGGCGAAGAAGCAGTACTACATGATCAACGCGCGGGCGGAGGGCGACCGCAACGCGGTGAACGACCCGAGCTACACCGGGGCGATGGGGATCTTGGACAAGCCGATGTTTCGCAAGGCGATTCGGTCGCAACGCTGCCTCGTGGTGGCCGACGCGTTCATCGAAGGGCCTGAGCGGGAGAAGCTGTCCAAACCCTTTGTGATTTACCCACGCGACGGGCAGCGTCCGTTCGCCTTGGCTGGGATTTGGGACGAGTGGTGCGACCCGTCGAGCGGCGAACGCCTCCGCTCTTTCGCAGTCCTGACCACGGTGTCGAACGCCCTGACCCAAGCCGTGGGGCACCACCGTGCCCCGGTGATCCTCGATCCAGACAGGGAGCGCGAGTGGCTCAATCCCGCCACGCCCCTCGGCGACATCACAGCCATGCTTCGGACCTGGGACGCCAAACGGTTCAACGCCTACCCCATTTCGCCCGCCATTCGCGACCCGAGACGGAACGGATCGGCCTTGTTGCAGCCCGTGGGGCAACGGGTTTGGCCTGAATTCACCCACGAATTGCACGAGACGCTGGACGTGTTTGGGATGGGCGAGTCCCAATCGCGCAGCAGGCGGGCGGCCGAGGCGTCGGACACCACCCGCGGAGGTGGACCGATGGCCGAAGAACCGCGTGGTATGACCTGGGGGCACCAAGGATCCCTGTTCGATTGACGCCCCATGCACTTCCACGCGCACAGCCGTTTCAGCCTGCGCTACGGCATCCTGTCGGTCGATGAATTGATCGACCGGGCACAGGCCGTGGGGGTGACGCGCCTTGCCCTGACCGACATCGGCACAACGTCTGCAAACTGGGACTTCGTTCGGAGGGCGCAGGAGAAGGGCATCGATCCTGTGTTGGGGATGGATCTCCGGAACGGCCGCGAACGGTGCTTTGTGGCCCTGGCGCGGCACCCGGAAGGCTACGCTGCCCTGTGCCGTTGGGCGTCGGAACACCACCTCTCCCACACGCCGTACCCGGCGCGGTTGCCCGAAGACGTCCGACGGGCTGGCGTGGCCGCCGTGTACCCCTGGCCTGCCGCAATGCCCGACGACGGGTGGGGACACGACGAGTGGATCGGAGTTCAAGCGTGGGACATGCCATCGGTGAGGTTGGCACGCGTCGGAGACAACGTGAAACAGAGGTTGGTCGCCCAATCCACAACCACCTTCACGTGCAAGCGCGACTGGAACGCCCACCGCTTGCTCCGGGCAATCGACCACAACACGCTGCTGAGTCGCTTGGATCCGGCAGACTGTGGCGACCCTCGGGATTGCTTGCGAGGGCCTTCGGAAGTGCGGGACGCGTTTGCCGAAATGCCTGAGCTGGTGGCGCGGGCGGAGGCGTTGATGGCGGGTTGCCACATGACCTTGCCCTCCCCTCCTGAAGGCCGGCTGCACAACAACCCGCACACCTACACGGAATCTGAAGATGAGGACGAGGCGCTCGTGCGGGCGCTGTGCGCAGAGGGTTTGGCCTACCGGTACCCCGACCACGACCCCACAGTGCTCGACCGGATGGAGCATGAAATTGGTCTGATTCGCCAGCAAGGCTACCTGGCGTACTTCCTCATCAACTGGGACATCACCAGCTACGCGCGAAGCCAAGGGTACTTTCACGTCGGGCGGGGCAGCGGGGCCAACAGCTTGGTGGCGTACCTGCTGCGCATCACCGATGTGGACCCCATCGAACTCGACCTCTACTTCGAGCGCTTCATCAACCTCTACCGCGCCAACCCCCCAGACTTCGACATCGATTTCTCCTGGACCGACCGCGACGACGTGGTGGCTTACATGTTCAAGCGCTTCCCCAACGTGGCGCTTCTCGCCGCCTACAACACCTTCCAATACCGAGCTGCGGTGCGTGAATTGGGCAAGGTCATGGGACTGCCCAAACACGAAATCGACGCCCTGTGTGCCGGAAAGTTCAACCCCAATCGGTTGGGCGAGATGGACACGGTCGTACTCCAATACGCCGCCGTGCTGCGGGACTTCCCCAGCAGCCTGACCCTCCATGCCTGTGGGGTGCTGATAGCCCACGACGACATCCACCGCTACGGCGCCTTGTTCATACCGCCCAAAGGACTGCCCACCGTGCAGTTCGACATGCTGGTGGCCGAGGACGTGGGGCTGTACAAGTTTGACATTTTGAGTCAGCGCGGCCTGGGCAAAATCAAAGACGCGCTCGAGATGGTTCGGGCGCGGGACCCTGAAGCCGCCGCACGCATCGACATCCACGACATGCGCAGGTTCAAGGCCGACGAAGGCGTCCGGTCCATGTTGCGCGAAGCCCGCGCCACGGGCTGCTTCTACGTGGAATCCCCAGCCATGCGGATGCTCATGCGCAAACTGCAAGTGGACGACTACCTGGGCTTGGTCGCGGCGAGCTCGGTGATTCGGCCTGGGGTGTCCCGAAGCGGCATGATGCAAGCGTACATCGAACGGCACCGCAACCCGGCAACGCGTCAAGACGCCCACCCGGTGTTGCTTGCCCTGATGCCCGAGACCTACGGGGTCATGGTCTACCAAGAAGACGTGATCAAGGTGGCGCACCGGTTTGCAGGGCTCGACCTCGGCGAAGCCGACGTCCTGCGTCGCGGCATGAGCGGCAAGTTTCGGTCGCGCGACGAGTTTGACCGCGCCCGCGACGCCTTCCACACCAAGGCAATCGCCAAAGGCCACCCCGTGCACGTCGTTCGGGAGGTGTGGCGCCAAATGGAAAGCTTCGCAGGGTACGCCTTCGCCAAGGGACACTCAGCCTCCTACGCCGTCGAAAGCTACCAGAGCCTGTTCCTCAAAGTGCACTATCCCCTGGAATACATGTGCGCGTGCATCAACAATTTCGGGGGCTTCTACCGCACCGAGTTTTACATGCACGAAGCGCGGATGCTGGGGGCCAAAATCGCCGCGCCTTGCGTCAACACCGTCGGCGCCCTCGCGGCAACCGACCCGGACACGCGCACGCTGACCCTCGGATTCAACCTCGTCAAAGACCTTCAAGACAGCACCATCACCCGCCTCGAACAGGCGCGGGCGGACGGCGGACCCTTCGCGTCCCTGGTCGACTTCGTAGAGCGGGTCGGGCCGTCGCTGGAACAACTCACGCTGCTCATCCGCGTGGGGGCGCTGCGGTTCACCGGCGCGGAAAAACAGGTGCTGCTCTGGGAAGCGCACTTCCTGCTGGCCGCCCAATCCGCAACTCACCGCAACTCCCCCCAGGACCTTCTGGCCCGCAAACGCAACTTGCCCGCCTGTGCCGGCGCCGGCACGGGGGAGCTCTTCGCCCCTCCCAAGCCAAGAACCTACGTGTTGCCCCCGTTGGACACGGCGCCCTTGGCGGATGCGTTCGACGAGTGGGAATTGTTGGGCTTCCCCCTCTGCTCCCCCTTCCTTTTGCTCACCGAAGAGGCCAAGGCCGTGGTCCGAAGCGGCGTGCTGGCACGCGACCTTCCTGATCACATCGGGGACGTCGTCACCGTTGTCGGCCACCTTGTGACCGTCAAAGAAACCGCAACCGCCAAGGGCGAGCGCATGTGCTTCGGATGCTTTGTGGACCTCGAAGGGGCTTGGCTGGACACGGTGCATTTTCCGGGGGTTGCCCGCGACTTCCCCTTCCGCGGCAAGGGCGTGTACGCCGTGCGCGGCACGGTGTCAGAGTCGTTTGGGTGCATCAACGTCGACGCCCAACACATGCAGCGCCTGGACACCCTGCCAGACCCGCGCTACGCCGACCAAGGGGTGCTCCCTGCAGGCGTGGAAAGCGGCATCACCACGCGCCGGCGGCAACCGTCCAAGCTCGCGCCCCGCAGGGCGTGACCCCGAATGTTGGGCAGAAAAAAGCCCCTCCGCATTGTGCGGAAGGGCTTCCAAATCGTTCGTCGTTCAAGTTTACTGGACCACAATCCGGCGCTTGATGGCGCCACGCTCAGGCACCGTGAATTCCAACATGTAGGACCCCGCACTCAGCGAAGAGATGTCCAATACGTCGCGCTGATTCACTTGGATTTCCTTCACCGCACGACCTGCCGCGTCGCGAAGGACCACGTAAGCGTTGTCCAAGGTTGGTCCAGTCCACACCAAATGCAAGTTGTCGCGGGCCGGCACTGGGAAAATTTCCAAGCTTCCCTCCAACACCTCTTCAATGGAGCTCACGTTGACGTCCACAATCAAGCACACTTCATCACCTTCGCAGCCGCCTTCGCTGGTTTCCACCACACAGACCGACCCAGGTCCACCGACGTTCCACACCACCGAAATTTCGCTGGTGCCATTGCCCTCGAGGATGTCGCCGCCAATGACGTTCCATTCATATGAACTGCCTTCCGTGTCCGTGTATGTGTACACTTGAAGCGTCTGAGAGAAGGGATTGGTTTCTCCAGTCAACGTGTATTGGCCAATGTAGGAACACACGCTGTTGTCCTCAATGCCCTCGATCGAGAAGTTGCAGGCTTCAGGATCGTGACAGCTCACCCCCAGACACCCACAGTCGCCCTGGATTTCATCTTCCACCGTCAATTCGATGCTGTCGTCGCAAGGGTCGCCTGGGTAGAAGCACGTGCCGTCGTCGTCGGTCGCGTTGGGGTCGAAGTTGCACGCGCCTTTGCCCGTGCATCCCTCCACCTCAAACTCGTCGCAAATGCCGTCGCCGTCCGAGTCGTTCAAACACGCGCCGTCACAATCGTAAGGGTCGGTGGCGTATTCGCACGACATGTCGTCCTGCGTCGCTTCTGGGTCGAAGTTGCACGCCAATGGATCGGTGCATCCCAACACCTCAAACTCATCACACACCCCGTCACCGTCCGCGTCGTTCACGCACTCCCCATCCTGGTAAGGGTGGATCACCGTGAAAGGCTCAGCACACACGTAGCTGTCCACGCTTTGGTCCCCACCTGGGAACGTCTGCACACACGATTGAAGGGTGAATTCACCGCATGTTGTGACGCGTGCGACCAAAACTTTCAAGTCGTCGCCAGCCACCGCCACGGCCGGCCCGTTCACCAGCCCCGTTTCAAAGTCAATCTCTGGCACCACGAACATGGCGCCGTTGGTGGTGGTGAAGCCTTCACATGGTCCCGCAAAATCTTGGGTGAGTGGGGTCACGGCCCCAGGCGCACCGCTGTCGTACATGCCAATGGTCCATCCGGTGGAGTACTGCAAGTCAGGGAAAGAGGGAATCAACGCCGGGTTGATTTCCCACAGCCATGAAGAGGCTGCAATGGCCGACTGGAAGCACCCACACGTTCCTTCAATGCCGGCCGCGGGCGTGCCCAACGCTTCCACGTCGGAGTACAGCGAACTAAGGACGTCCGTCGCACTGGTGAACTCCGCGTAAATCGAATACGATCCGTAAAACTCAAGGCCGTCGATGTCGTCGGCGCCGTCGGCGTGCCAAATGGTGTCCATGACCGCGGAAAAACCTGTGAATTGGGCTTGGACCGAAGAGGGAAGCAGCGCCATGACCGACATCGCAGCCAACACAGCAGGCCTCCAAAATGAGGTTGAAGTTTGAGAACGCATGAGTGAGAATTTGGGCACAAATTACACCCAAATTCTCACCTCGTTGTCCGTGTTTCAGCAGGTTGCCAACAACTGAATCAGGAGTTCATGGCCTCCTCGATGGCTCCGCCTTCCAACGGGATGTGCCCCATCAAATCGTGGAATCCATCCTCCGTGATGACGATGTCGTTTTCCAAACGGATGCCCAAATTTTCTTCGCGGATGTAAATCCCTGGCTCCACCGTGAACACATGTCCTGGCGCGATGGGCTCGTGCCAGTGGCCCACGTCGTGCACGTCCAGCCCAATGAAGTGCGAGGTGCCGTGCATGAAGTACTTCTTGTAGGCAGGCCAAACGGGGTTTTGCTTCTCGACGTCGTGGCGGTCGATGAGCTTGAGCTCCAGCAACTGGGCGGTCATCAAGTCGCCCACTTCCTTGTGGTAGTCGTGAAGGGAGACGCCGGGGCGCAGCAACTTCATGGCGTCTTGCATGACGGACAGGACGGCGTTATACACGGCCCGCTGACGGTCAGTGAAGGTGCCCGACACGGGAATGCATCGTGTCATGTCCGAGGCGTAATTCCCGTACTCGGCCCCCACGTCCATCAAGATCACGTCGCCAGCTTGGCACTCTGCGCTGTTCTCGATGTAGTGCAAAACGCAAGCGTTGAATCCGGATCCGATGATGGGCGTGTACGCGAATCCACGCGAACCGCGACGCAGGAATTCGTGCATGAATTCCGCCTCAATCTCGTACTCCATCACCCCGGGCTTGACGAACCGAAGCACACGCTCAAAGCCAGCCTTCGTGATGTCGCAGGCGCGTTGCATTTGGTCCACCTCGTGGAAGCGCTTGACGGCACGGATGCTGTGCAGGATCGGCGCGCTGCGCTCGATTTCGTGGTGGGGGAATTTGGCGCGCAACGCGGCATTTTCACGGTCGTTCCGCGTTTCCACCGTCAGCTTGGCGCGGATGTGCTGGTTGTCGTTCAAATACAGCGCCTGGGCCTCGGCCATCAAACGATGCAGCGTCCGCTCGAATGCAGATGTCCACTGCACGTTGCCAATCCCTGTCTCTTGGGTGGCCTGAGCCTTGGTCAACTTGGCACCTTCCCAAATCGCCAGCTCCTCGTTGGTCTCCAGCGTGAACAAAATCTCGCGGTCCGCAGGGTTGTGCGCGTCAGGAAACAGCAAGAGCACCGTGTCTTCCTGGTCCACGCCGCTCAAATAAAAGATGTCCGCGTGCTGCTTGAATGGCAGCGTGCCGTCGGCGCTTGTGGGATAGATGTCGTTGCTGAAAAACAGGGCCAATCCACCTGGCTTCATGGCCTTCATGAACGCCTCGCGGTTCTGCACATAAAGGTCTGAGGGGAGTTTCTGGTAACGCATGCCCCGAAGGTACTGCGGCAGGCGCCGAGGCCGACCTACCTTCGTGTCATGAGCGAACGCATTTCCACTTCCGACGCGCCCAAACCCGTTGGCCTTTATCCCCACGCCCGCCGTGTGGGCAACCTCTTGTTCTTGAGCGGCGTCGGTCCACGGACGGCAGGAAGCGACGTGAACGACAGCGGGGTGCCTGGCTTGGAGCTCGACCACAACGGCAACTTCAAGGCCTTCGATTTCGAGGCCCAGGTTCACAGCGTCTTCGCGAACGTGAAATCCATCTTGGAGGCAAGCGGAAGCAGCTGGGACCAGCTGGTGGACGTGACCGTGTTTTTGGTCGACATGAACCGCGACTTCCACACGTTCAATCGCTTGTATGCGGAGTACTTCAAGGACAACCAGCCTTGCCGCACCACCATGGAAATCAACCGCTTGCCGACCCCGATTGCCATTGAGTTGAAGTGCATCGCCACGGTCGACTGACCTCGGATTACGCCCACGGAGCGGTGGACAACCTGTGAAAGGAGGGGCTTCAGCAGGCGGGGGCTTTCCGAACTTGCCTGCATGTCCAGGGAACAGAACACCTCGCCTTCGTTTGAACCTGCAATCCTCCAGAAGCTGGAGCTGCTTCAGGAAAAGTACGCAGCCATGGGGCAAGACCTCAGCAGCTACCTCGACGGATTGCTGTACGCCGACTACCGCACATACTGGGACCTGATTCACCTGGACACGCTGCTCAGCTTGCAGCGGCCCCAAACCTCGTTCCACGACGAGGTCGTCTTCATCGTCTACCACCAAATCACCGAGCTGTACTTCAAGCTGACGCTGCATGAATTTGAGCTCATGTCGGAGACCGCCAAGGCCAACGGGGGTGTGGTGGAGCACGATTTTGTCTTGGAACGTGTGCGCCGGGTCAACCGCTACTTCGAGGCGCTGACCACCAGCTTTGACATCATGGTCGACGGGATGGACCCCAAGGAGTTCATGAAGTTCCGCATGTCCCTGCTCCCTGCTTCGGGATTTCAAAGTGCCCAATACCGAAAGATTGAACTCTGCGCGACGTCCTTAGACCGCATTGTGCACCACAACCTCCGCGACCAATACACCGGGCACACCGCCCACGACATCCCCGAATTGATGTCCCACCTGTACTGGCGGGAGGGCGCCGTCGAGTTGCAAAGCGGCAAGAAAACCCTGACGCTCAAGCAATTCGAAGGCAAGTACGACGAAGAATTGGAACGGCTTGCCAGACGCATGTTCACCTGCAACATCCGCAAACTTGCCGCGGCCTTGCCCAAAGGGCCTTCGGATGAATTGGTGCACGCCATGCGCTGGCTCGACACCAACGTCAACGTAAACTGGCCCTTGGCGCACTACAAGAGCGCGGTGAGGTACCTGCACAAAGACCCCGTGGACATCGCGGCCACAGGCGGCACGAATTGGCAGAAGTACCTGCCTCCACGGTTCCAAAAGCGGGTGTTCTTCCCCGAGTACTGGAGCGAATCCGAGCTGAACGAGTGGGGCAAAGGGTGGGTGTTGAAGGAGGTGTTCGGCCAGGATTCATGACGGCTGTTTGGCGGACATTGACCTGGGCCGCGCTTGGGCCCCTGTTCCTGGCATGGGCTTCTTGCGGCGACGGCAACCACGGGATGGGTGGCTTCGCTGCGCGACCTGGGCCTGAACCCACCTACCGATTCGGGGTGGTGTGGGACAGCCTGGTGGTGGACTCTGGGCAAGTGAAATCAGGACAAAGCTTGTCCCACCTTCTCGACCCCGCGGGCATCGGTCCTGGCAAGGTGGCCACCCTGGCCGCCAACAGCCGGCCGACCTACGACGTCCGCAACATGCGCTCCGGCCGCGAGTGGTGGCTGGCGTCACTGCCCGTGCGGGACAGCCTCGGCAAGCAAGTGGACCTCGCACCCCAATGGTTCATCTACGAGCGCAACCCCAAGGACTACGCCGTCTTCTCGCTGGCCGACACCCTCGGGGTCAAGCTGGGTTCGTACCCCATCGACACGGTGTACGCCCGGGCTGTGGGGAGCATCGAGAGCAACTTGTATTTGGACTTGGAGAAAGGCGGACACCCCACCAACTTGGCGGTGTCCATGGCCAACGTGTACGCCTGGACCATCGACTTCAGCCGGGTCCAACCAGGCGACGCGTTCGACGTGTTGTACCGCCGCGAGACGGTCAAAGGCGAACCGGTGGGGATGCCAGAAGTGTTGGCCAGCCAGTTCACCCATTGGAATGCTGAGAAAGAAGCTTACCTGTTCAACCAGGGAGGCGGCAACGACTACTTCGACCTGGAGGGGGGCTCGCTTCGGAAGGCCTTCCTCAAAGCGCCCGTGGAATTCAGCCGCATCTCAAGCCGCTTCAACCCCAAGCGGTTCCACCCCGTCTTGAAGAAGGTGAAAGGGCACTTCGGCACGGACTACGCCGCACCTCACGGCACGCCCATTGTGGCGGTGGGGGACGGGGTGGTGACCAAGAGCAGCTACACCAACGGCAACGGCAAGTATGTCAAAATCCGGCACAACGAGACCTACGAGACGCAATACCTCCACATGTCTCGCAGGGCGGTCAAGCAGGGCCAAACAGTTCGGCAAGGAGAGGTGATCGGGCACGTGGGACAAACGGGCCTGGCCACGGGCCCTCACGTGTGCTTTCGGTTCTGGAAACACGGCAAGCAGGTGGACCACCTTCGGGAAGAATTTCCGCCCTCCGAGCCCATCGAAGCCTCCGCCCAGCAAGCCTTCGCGCAGGAGGTCAACAGGCTGGAATTGCTCAAGGGTCAGATTGCGCCCAACGCACAAGGGGTGCGCATCACGACTGCGCCTGGGCCAACAAGGCCGTGAGCGCCTCGCGCTCTTCCGTCGTCATCTGGGGCACTGCGTCAGCACTGTAATACCACGCCAAAAGACGCTGTTTCAACCCACTTGGCACGGCCGCGCCCAAGGCGTGCTTAAAGCCCGTTTGGGTCACGAAGCGGTTGAGGCCTTCAAAGCGAGACAACCCCGCCGTGTTGGCGTTTTGCGCTCCTTCGCCGGCCAACAGGTCCATGGGCGTGAGCCCCAACCATTCCTGGAGCATCCACCATGTCTTCTCCTGCCGGAGGTCCGTGGATTGCAGCACCTTGATTTGCTCGGGAGGAAACACCGCCTGCCAGCGGGCAAGTTGGGCCTTGTAACAACTCAGCTCCAGGAACAATTCGCTGCGCCCCCAAGATGGGTCGGGATGCTTCATGTCCTCGCGAACCGCGTCCACCACCGACCCCTTCACGAAGCCGTATTTGCGGGCCATGAGGTAATGTGAGAACATGCGCTCCACCGGGTCGCGCAGGCTGACCACGATGCGGGCGTCTGGGTGGTCACGGTGAAGAGATTCCGGTGCGCTGGGGGACCACAAATACGAGGTGCTGCACTCGCCCACCACGCGGTGCATGTCGGTCGCCTCCGAGAACAACCTCGCGTAGTCCTCCGCGTCCCGCAGAAACCCCACCTGCCGCTCGGGCAACGGATCGGGCAGCGCCAAATAGTCGGCGTGGTCCAACTTGGTGTTGGCTTTGAACGCCTTGGAAAACCGGCTGGGGTCGAGGTCTGCGCGGCTGTGGTAATTGGGCTCCTTGAGGGGGCTGAGGAACACTTCTGGATGGCGGTTGAGCCGTGCGTGGAGGGTGGTCGTGCCGCATTTGGCCGCCCCGATCACAAAAAAATTCACCCGCTTCAGCATCCCTTGACTCATGCCTTGTTTCGTTGTGCAAAGTTCCGCAAGACCGTCCAAACCGACAGACCCAACCGCCGGTGAACCGCCACAGCAGCCACCACATTCCACAACACCATGGTCGCGGCGGTGGAGGCGGCCGCACCCAAGATGCCGAATCGCGGGATGGCCCACACGTTCAACGCGAGGTTCAACAGGGCCGCGACCCAGACGATCCGCTGGGCCACGCGCTCATGGCCAGTCATGTTGAGCAAATACATCACCGGACCGCACAAGGCGTTGACAAGTTGGCCCATCGCCAAACACAGCATGCACATCGCCCCGGATTCGAACACAGGTCCAAACCACGCCAGCCACCACGCGGGCGCCACCGCAAGGGCCACGAAGGCCGGCACACTGAAGGCCACATTGAGTCCCGTGGTTTGGGCCAACGCCTGGCGCAACCCTGAGTCGTCCCCCACAGCGTGGCGCTCCGCAAACCAAGGCGCCGCGTAACTGTTCACGGCGGCCTGCACCAGGGTGATCACAGCCGCCAAGCGGAACGCCACCCGATACACCCCGACCTCGGCCTCGTCCAAGAAATGACCCAACAGCAGGGTGTCCGTCCAGCTCATGACCAAAAACAAAGCCGACCCAAGCAGCATGGGCCACCCGGTAGACAACATGGCGCTCCCCCGGTAAGAGGCAGGCACCTCGACGGTCTTGGACCCTGTGGGCAAGGACCTTGCGACCTGGACCACGGCCGCCACGCCCACCGCCAACAACGCAACCCCAAACGCGGAAACCACGTCCAGACCCAACGACAACATCAGTGCCACGGCCACAGCCGTCAGCACTCCTTGCTGCACCGACGCGTACGCGGCCATGCGGCCCAATCCACGGAGCATCTCAGAGGCCAAGCCCCACAAAGCCATCGCGGGCACGCCCCAGGCCACCATTGTCCACAGGCCATCGTCGCCTCCCAAACCCTCCTGCAGCCATATCTTTCCCCACCACACCCATCCCGCCAAGAGCATGGACGCGACCAGCACCCACGTGGACGCGCGGCGGGCCAGCGTACGCTGCAGCCCCACGTGACCATCTACCTGGGTCGCCGCCAACCATTTCACCATGACCGCGTCCAGCCCCAGTCGAGAAAACATGGCGGCCATCGTGAGCACCGTCAGCCCCAACTCAAACTGCCCGTAGGCCTCGGGGCCCTGGCCTCGGCCGACCAGCCACGCCAAGGCGTACGCCGAAGCCGCGCCGAGGAGCTTGACGGCAAGCATCAAGCCTGAAGAGCCGAGGAGTTTGGACTTCACGGCCCAAAGGTAGAACCTTACCTTCACGGCATGTCCCTCAGGCAGGCCCTCGAATCCCGGCTGGCAGCGCACGTCCTTGCGCGACGACCCTTTCATCCGGACGAAGGGCTGCACCTGTTCAGCTCCTCACGTGGAGGGAGCACCTGGCTCATGTCCATGCTCTCCCAATTGCCGGGCGTCGTCCCCATGTGGGAACCCCTTCACACGTCCAAAGGCGTAGGACGCAATGGTTGGGGGGACCGCCCCCACGAAAACGCGATGGGTGCCGTGGATCAGGAGCGCCTGAACGCCATGATGTCGGGCCGCATGCACAACGCCTGGACGGCCTCACGCACAGGCGCGCGACAAGCGCTTCAAGCCCAGCAATTGCTGTTCAAGTACGTCCGGGCCAACGCCCTACTCCCGTGGTTCCTGCAACAGCCGCTCCAGCACAAACCCTTGCTCCTGATGCGCCACCCGTTGGACATCGTCATGTCCCAAGTACGTGCCTTTGGGCCTCGTCCCATGGAGGCCAACCCCAAGTTCGCCTTTCCCGGACACGTCGCCTTGCAAGATGCTTGGCTTGAGTTGAAGCGGGTCGACGACGACATCGAACGGCAACTGCACTTTTGGGCGTTGACGGATGGGCCAATCTGGGAGCGGTACGCCGGGTCGGACGAGGTCGTGGCCGTGCATTATTGCGACTTGGCCTTGCAGCCGCGTGCATCCCTCCGTCGCGTGCTGGACGCTTGGAATTGGCGTCCTGCCTCGTCCGAATGGGATGCCGAGGCGTTCATCCAACGCGTCGACCCCAACATGACCAGCGACACCGACTTTCAAGGAGACCGTTTGAACGACCAACAGGCCCAATTGGCCAAAAACGTCACACGCCTCACCCTGGCGCGTCGAGCCCAACTCCAATCCGTGCTCGACATGCACGGCATTGGCCTGTACCACATGGGGGACATCAACCCTGCGCCGTCAACGCCAGGCCGTACAGCTTCATCTGCTTGACCATGGCCTGCAGCCCGTTGCTTCGGGTTGGACTCAAATGGCTGTGCAACCCGATCTCGTCCAAAAACGTCAGGTCCGCTTTGGCAATGTCGCCCGCCGGTGCGTCGCTCAACACCCGCACCATCAGCGCAGCCAAACCCTTGGTGATGATGGCGTCGCTGTCCGCGTGAAACACCACATGACCTTGAACACCTTTCTTGGCGGCCAACCACACCCGGCTTTGGCACCCCTTGATCAGGTTGTCGTCCACGCGGTCGGCGTCGTCCAATGGAACGAGTTCCTTGCCGAGCGAGATGATGTGCTCGTACTTCTCCATCCAATCGCCAAACATGGCGAACTCCTCTGCAATTTCCTCTTGACGTGCGTCGATCACTGAAGCCATGGCGCAAATTTACGATGGGCCTCGCCCGTGGAGGCTCAGCGCAGCATGGAGACCGCGCGGCGCACGCCGGCAGCAAGCCGGTCCACTTCTTCCACGGTGTTGTACGCCCCGAAAGAGGCCCGCACCGTACCTGGAATGCCAAGCTTGTCCATCAACGGCTCGGTGCAGTGGTGGCCTGTACGCACTGCAATGCCCAACTGGTCCAGCAACGTGCCCAGGTCGTAAGGGTGCACGCCGTCGACCAAGAACGACACGACGCCAGCCTTGCAAGGCGCGGTCCCATAGAATGTCAAGCCGTCGATGTCGGCCAAGACGTCATGCGCGTGCATGGTCAGCACGTGTTCGTGCCCGGTCAAGGCGGCCAACCCCACTTCGTTCATCCAGTCCAGCGACGCCCCCAGGGCGATGCCTCCGCTGATGTGCGGGGTGCCTGCTTCGAATTTGTACGGGAGCTCGTTGAACGTGGTCCCCTTCTCGAAACTCACGGTATCGATCATTTCACCGCCGCCCCGCCAAGGAGGCATGGCGTCGAGCAACGCTTCCTTGCCGTACAAGATGCCGATGCCGGTGGGTCCGTATGTCTTGTGGCCGCTGAACGTGTAGAAATCCACGTCGAGGTCGTGCACGTCCACCGCAAGGTGAGGCACGGCCTGAGCCCCGTCGACCAACACGGTCGCCCCCACATCGTGGGCCCGCTTCGTCCAGGTTTTCACGTCGTTCACCGTGCCCAACGCGTTGGACACGTGGGTGAAGGCCACCAGCTTGGGTTCACGCGCCAGGTGCACTTCAAACATGTCTCCGTCCAACGTCCCGTCCTCGTTCAACTCCACCACGAGCACTTCCACCCCGCGCTCCTCGGCGAGCATTTGCCACGGCACGATGTTGCTGTGATGCTCCATCCTGGTCAGCATGATGCAATCGCCTGGGTTCAGGTTGGCCCGGCCCCAGGTTTGGGCGACGAGGTTGATGCCGTCGGTCGTGCCAGCCACAAAGAGAATCTCTTTGGTGGACGCCGCGTTGAGGTGGGCACGCACTGTATCGCGGGCCGACTCGTACGCTTCGGTGGCCTCTTGGGCCAAGGCGTGCACCCCGCGGTGGATGTTGCTGTGGCGTTCGGCCAAATATTTGGCCTGGGCTTCAATGACCGCCAACGGCTTGTGGGCAGAAGCCGCACTGTCGAAGTAGGCCAACGGCTTGCCGTGCACCTCTCGGTTCAAGACCGGGAACTGCGCGCGGATGGCATCGATGGGGAAGGATTGGCTCATGACAGCACTCTTTCAAGTCGCAGAAGATACTCGTGGTTTCCGTCTCCACCTTGAATGGGCGAATCAAGGGCATCGACAACGCGAAAGCCCCGGTCAGTTGCAGAGGCCTTGGCGGCTTCCAAGGCCTTGGCCCGAATGGACGGGTCGCGCACAATGCCAGCCCGGCTCAGGTGTTCCCGCCCCACTTCAAACTGAGGCTTGACAAGGGCCACCACCGGCGTTTTTGGTTGGGTCAACGACGCCACAACGGGGAAAATGTGGCTCAGCCCCACAAACGACACGTCAATCACCACCAGTTCAGGAAGCCCACCCATCACCGCATCCACTTCCGCAGGCGTGAGGTCTTTGACGTTGGTGGATTCTCGAACCACCATCCTGGGATCGTCGGCCAACCCGGGGTCAAACTGACCGCGCCCCGTGTCGACACCCAACACCGCCGAGGCCCCGCGCTCCAACAGCACGTGGCTGAAGCCTCCTGTGGAACATCCGACATCAAGCGCGCGCTTGCCCTTCACCGTCAAGTCCGTCCAAGTGTCGAGTGCCGCAAGGAGCTTCAACGCCCCGCGAGACACCCATGGCATGTCTTCCACCACAAGTTCCAAGACGGCATCTTGGGGCACCTTTTTGCCCGGCTTGTTCATGAGGGTCCCATTGACGTGGACCCCATGTTCAGAAATCATGCGCTCCGCACGAGGACGAGATGGGACATGGCCCCGTTCAATCAACAACTTGTCCAGCCGAACCAAGTTCGCCCCTTCCATCGTGGCGGGTCAGGACCAACCGTGCCGGTCGGCCAACAGGGTTTCCACTTCTTGGGCCACTTCTTCTTGACCCATGCCTTCCAAGACGTCGCCAATGAACGCTTGAACCATCAGGGCCCGGGCGGCCTTGTCCCCGATGCCACGCGACTTGAGGTAGAACAACGCTTCCTCGTCGAATTGTCCGACGGTGCAGCCGTGGGAGCATTTGACGTCGTCCGCGTAAATCTCCAATTCAGGCTTGGCGTTGATGCTCGCCCCTGCGTCCGCCACAATGTTGGCGTTCTGCTGATAAGCATTCGTCAATTGGGCTTCTTGCCGAACGAACACCTTGCCGTTGAACACCCCTGTGGAACGGTCGTACAAGATGCCTTTGTACAACTCGCTGGACGTGCAATTCGGCACGGTGTGGTCCATGGTCGTGTGGTTGTCCACGTGCTCGCGGTCCTTGGGGAGGTACGCCCCATGCATGATGGTGTGGGCCCCTTGACCCTCCTGCACCGCATTCAATTCGTTGCGCACCCAGTGGCCTTTCACCGTCATGGAGTGAATCCGGAAGGTGCTGTCTTTCCCTTGGGTCACATGCTCGTGGGCCAAATGAAACACCTCGCCCTCCTCGTGCTGCACCTTGTCCAAGCCCAACCGAGCGCCTGCGCCCACACAGGCTTCCAGCACCCCGTTCACCATCCCCGTCGCGCCGTTGGAGGCCGAGTGCCAAAGAACCACTTCCGCGTGCGCCTGGTCTTCCACCACAATGCGGTGGCGCGGACAAGCCGCAACCTGGTCGCCTGTGGTGTGGTGGTGCACCAACACCGGGCGGTCGAGGGTCACCCCTTGGGCCACGTGCAAGAACATGCCGTCTTGGGCGTGGGCTGCATGCACCGCGCCCACCCATTCGCGGCGGTGGTACCCGCTCCAATCGAGGTCGGCCAAGTGGCCTTCTTCCACGGCTTGGCACCAAGGCATGCACACCACGCCGTCGGCCACAGGCAAGTCGCACGCCTCAGGCACCACGTGCCCATTGACCAGGACTATGCGGTAGGCGTCCAACCCAGGAACTGGGTTGGGCTCCACGTCGCCAGGCCAACCCTCAGGAGCAGTGGCCGTGCCCAATGGACGGGCCAACATCGCCGTGATGGGGCTGTACTTCCAGCGTTCCGACTTCCGGGTTGGCACGGGCAATGCACCCATGCCCTCTTGCCCTTCTTGCGCCAAAGAAGCCACCGCGCCTTGGGGCGCCTGGACGTTGGCCACGAAGTCTTGGGCTGCCGAGGATTGCGACATCACACTGCAGGTTCTTTGATCCAGTCGTACCCCTTCTCTTCGAGTTCCAGGGCAAGCTCTTTGGGTCCCGACTTCACGATTTGTCCTTCGCTCAACACGTGCACGAAGTCGGGCACGATGTGGTCCAACAGGCGCTGGTAGTGGGTTATCACCAAGAACGAACGGCCTGCGTCGCGCATGGCGTTCACCCCCTGGGACACGATGCGAAGTGCGTCAATGTCGAGTCCGCTGTCCGTTTCATCGAGGATGGCCAGCTTGGGTTCCAGCATGGCCATTTGGAAAATCTCGTTGCGCTTTTTCTCGCCCCCAGAAAAGCCTTCGTTGACGCTGCGGTCGCGCAACCGGCCGGCCAACTCAACAAGCGCCGACTTCTCCTTCACCAGCGCCAAGAAGTCCTTGGCGGAGATGGGCTCGAGGCCTTGGTGCTCACGCTTGCCGTTGATGGCGGCTTTCATGAAGTTCAGGTTGCTGACGCCCGGAATCTCCACGGGGTACTGGAAGGCCAAGAACAGCCCGTCCCGCGCCCGCTCGCTCGCATCCATGTCGAGCAAGTCCGTGCCGTCGAAATCCACAGACCCTTGGGTCACTTCGTAATCCTCACGTCCGGCCAACACCGACGCAAGCGTCGACTTTCCAGACCCGTTGGGGCCCATGATGGCATGGACCTCTCCAGGTCCGATTTCGAGGTTCAACCCATTCAAAATGGGGGTGTCTTCCACTTGTGCGTGGAGGTTCTTGATGGTCAACATCAGCCTACAGATCCTTCGAGTGAAATGGCCAGGAGTTTCTGGGCCTCGACGGCAAACTCCATGGGCAACTTGTTGAGCACCTCCTTGGCGTATCCGTTGACAATCAGGCTGATGGCCTGTTCCTCGTCGATGCCGCGTTGGAGGCAGTAAAAAATTTGATCCTCACCAATCTTGCTGGTTGTCGCTTCGTGCTCAACCTGGGCGGTGGGGTTCTTGGTTTCGATGTACGGGAAGGTGTGCGCCCCACATTGGTCGGTCATCAGCAAGCTGTCGCACTGGCTGAAGTTCCGTGCCTTGTCGGCGTTGGGCATGATCTGCACCAACCCGCGGTAGCTGTTCTGGGACTTCCCGGCAGAGATGCCTTTCGAGATGATGGTGGAGCGCGTGCGCTTGCCGAGGTGCACCATCTTGGTGCCCGTGTCGGCTTGCTGGAAGTTGTTGGTCACCGCTACACTGTAGAATTCCCCCACGCTGTCGTCCCCCTTGAGGATGCAGCTTGGGTACTTCCAAGTAACGGCGCTGCCTGTCTCCACCTGGGTCCAACTGATTTTGGAACGCGTGTGGCAAATGCCGCGCTTGGTCACGAAGTTGAACACCCCACCCTTGCCTTCCTCGTCTCCGGGGTACCAGTTTTGGACGGTGCTGTACTTGATTTCTGCGCCGTCCAACGCCACCAGCTCCACAACGGCGGCGTGCAATTGGTTCTCGTCGCGCTGGGGCGCGGTGCAACCCTCGAGGTAACTGACATAGCTCGACTCGTCCGCCACCACCAAGGTGCGCTCGAATTGGCCGGTCCCCGACTCGTTGATTCGGAAGTACGTGCTGAGCTCCATCGGGCACTTCACCCCCTTGGGGATGTAGCAAAACGACCCGTCTGTGAACACCGCAGAGTTCAAGGCCGCGTAAAAGTTGTCCCGCACTGGAACCACGGTGCCCAGGTGCTTCCGTACCAACTCTGGATGCTCTTGGACCGCTTCGCTCATGCTGCAGAAGATGATGCCGAGCTCTGCGAGTTTGTCCTTGAAGGACGTGGCCACACTTACGCTGTCCATCACAAAGTCCACCGCCACACCGCTGAGGCGCTTTTGTTCTTCCAAGGAAATGCCCAGCTTGTCCATGGTCTTCCGAAGCTCAGGGTCCACATCGTCCATCGACGCCAACTCCTTCTTTTGCTTGGGGGCCGCGTAATAGCTGATGGCCTGGAAATCGGGCTTCTCGTACTGTAGGTGAGGCCATTCTGGCTCCACCATGTCGGTCCACACCTTGAAGGCGTTCAAGCGCCACTCCAAGAGCCAGTCCGGCTCATTCTTCTTCGCGCTGATGAGCCGAATGATGTCTTCATTCAGCCCGGCCGGTGCTTTGTCTGAATCGATGTCCGTGGTGAATCCAAACTCGTAAGCTTTCCCCGTGACTTCCTCCAGAATCTTGTCTTCTCCGTCGTACGCCATGTGTGTCGTGTCAGAGTGAAAAACTCTCGCCGCAGCCGCAGGTTCGGTTTGCGTTCGGGTTGTGGAACTCAAAACCCTTGCCGTTGAGGCCTCCGCTGTAGCGCAGCTCGGTTCCCACGAGGTATAGGAAGCTCTTCTTGTCCACCACCACTTTGACACCGTTGTCTTCAAACACCTGATCGTCGTCCTTCATTTCGTGGTCGAAGTCCAATTGGTACATCAACCCACTGCATCCGCCACCCTTGACGCCCACACGGACGAAGCTGCCTTCTGGGCAACCGTCATCGGCGAGCAATTTCTGCACTTGGTCTCGGGCGTTGTCGTTGACTTTGATCATGGCTTGCTTGAAAGCTGCAGCAAAAATACCCCATTTGGGGGATGCAAAGGTACGCTCTGTAGATTCATTCCAAATAAACTTGCGGCCTCGATTCAGCTTTCTGCGTCGCATCTTTGATGCATGGCTGCCTCCTCCCAGCGTCCAAAACCACGGGCGTCTCGCGCCCAACTGACCACCCAATTCACCACGGTCATCGGCATGTCGTTGACCCTGTTCATGGTGGGCATGCTTGGGATGGCCGCGTTATTTGGACAGTGGGCGTCGCTGAAACTTCAACAACACGTGCACGTCCAAGTGCACCTTCAGCGGGAATTGAGCCAAGCCCAAATCGACGGCGCCCGTCTGGCAATCACCGCCGATTCAGCCGTGGCGCAAGCGTTGTACCTCGACCCTGCGGCCGCGGCTGCCCTACTGGAGAAAGAGCTCGGAGAGTCTTTCGTCGAATTCCTCGGATACGTGCCGCTCCCTCCTGTCATCGACGTGGTGGTCCGGCCTGACCGTGCCCACCCTGCCGCCTTGGCCCAAGCCGCATCCAGGTTCGAGGTCGTCCCCGGGGTGGTGGAAGTCGTGTGGAACGAGGGGCTCTTGCAGAGCATCCACGACACTCTGGACGCGTGGTTCCCAGCCCTCGCCTCGGTCTGCGTGGTGTGCCTTCTTGTGGCCTTGGCGCTGTTGAACAACACCATCCGTCTGACGGTGTTTGCCCGTCGCTTCTTGATCCGCAACATGCAGTTGGTCGGGGCCAAACCCAGCATGATTCGGCGGCCTTTTATTGTGCAAGGGCTTGTCCTCGGGCTTGGTTCTGGGTTGCTCGCGTTCGCCGCGATGGCAGGCACGTTGACCTTGCTCAAAGCCCAAATGGGACCCCTCGATGCCAACGTTCTGGGGCTGTTGGCCGGAGGCTTGCTGACACTCGGGGGGGTGCTCGGGGCGGGGTTCAGCGGGGTGGCCGTGAACCGTTACCTCCACGCAGACCTCTCCAAACTTCACTGAATCGCGTCTGTGAAAGCGCCTTAATTTCGAACCATGAACGCGTCAGAACAACCCACCTCCAACTTCGCCTTTGGCCGCAGCAACTACGTGTGGCTCGGCGTGGGCATTGCGACCTTGATTTTGGGCTATGCACTCATGAGCGGAGGCGGGTCCGACGACCCCAACGTCTTCGACGAAAGCATCTTCAGCTTCCGACGCATCACGCTGGCCCCCACCGTGGTGTTGGCAGGCTACGGATTGATATTCTACGCCATCCTGAAAAAGCGGTAACGTGGAAGTCCTGCCCTACCTCTTGTTGGGATTGGTTCAAGGCCTCACGGAATTCTTGCCTGTGTCCAGTTCTGGACACTTGACCCTGGGCCAAGCCATCCTCGGTCTCGGAGAGGAAGACCTCACCTTCACAGTGCTCGTCCACGCAGCCACCGCATTGAGCACCGTCGTGGTGTTCCGGGAAGACATCCTTGGGTTGGTGCGCGACGTGTTCACGTCAGGAGAATCTGGCGCCAATGCGCGGAGCTACGGAGGCCTGTTGTTGCTCAGCGCGGTCCCCGCTGCGGTTCTCGGGCTTGGGTTCAAAGACGCCATCGAAGCCTTGGCCACCCCCAAGTTTGTGGGTGCCATGCTCTGCGTGACCGCCTTCGTGCTGCTGCTCTCGCAACGCGCCAGTGGGGGGAATCGGCCCCTGGGCGCCAGCCGGGCATTGGGCATTGGAATGGCCCAAGCCTGCGCCATGCTTCCCGGAATTTCCCGCTCTGGATCCACCATCGGGGCCGCCCTCATGCTCGGGGTTTCGCGTGAGGAGGCCGCCAAGTTTTCTTTCTTGATGGCGCTGATTCCCATTGGAGGTGCGACCCTGCTGACCCTGAAGGACTTGATGGGACAACCTGCCGCAGAGGCCGCCGGGCCCTGGCTGGGCTACGCCGTGGGCACCCTGGCCGCGTTTGCCAGCGGATGGGCGGCTTGCACATGGATGATTCGCTTGGTCAAGCGGAGCAATTTGGCCGGATTTGGCGCATACTGTTTGGTCGCTGGCATCCTCGCCCTCATTTTTGGCTGATGTCGTTGTTGAAATCCACTTCTCTGGTTCTTGGGGCGCTGTGCACGTTGGCCACCGGCTGCATTTCGGTGACGTTCCCCGAGCCCATGCCGTGCAACCGGAAAGACCTCACTTCGTTCCCCAACGAGTGGCATGGCATTTGGTCCTCCCATGCCACAGGCACCGACGACACCGGGGAGGACGAGCTGCTGGTCATCTTCCCTGACCGGCTCCAGGGCCACGAAGGCGACGACCTCATCCTGGGCAAGAATTGTGTCCTGCGCAAGTGGGGCCGGAGACACGTGCTCAGCATCGACTTGGACGACAGCAACCGCAAAATGATCCTGGTGGCCCAGCGCCGTGGCAACCACCTCGACGTGTTGTCCTTCGACGCTTCCCAAGATGGGGCACTGACAAGCTGGGAGGACGTGTTGGGCAGCAAACGTGTGACCACCTTGCACAAGAACGACGACTCCACGGACAAGGTGCGGGAAGTGCAGCTCAACCCCCGCTCCAACTGCCAGTTCCGTAAGCTGGTCAAGCATGGGTCGACCGACCTCGTGACGTACACGCGGGTGGCTTCTGAATGAGCCTCGCCCGAGGATCCTTTTTACTTCACCTGGGCCATCGCGCCCTCCAATCGGGCCGCCACCGACTCCCAGTTGACCAAGCCCAAGAATGCTTGGATGTAATCCTTGCGGCGGTTTTGGTAGTTCAGGTAATACGCATGTTCCCACACGTCCATGCCCAAAACGGGGATTCCGGGTTTTTCCACGCAATTCTTCATGAGTGGGTTGTCTTGGTTGGGCGTGCTCGAGATCTCCAACTTGCCCCCGCCGTTGACCATCAGCCAAGCCCATCCGCTGCCAAATTGGGTGGCACCGGCCTTGGCGAACGCCGTCGCAAACGCCTCCAAGCCACCGAGGTCGCGGCCGATCAATTCAGCCAAATCTCCCTCCGGCGCAGATGGTCCTCCCGGACGGAGCACCTCCCAATAGAGAGTGTGGTTGAAGTGCCCTCCGCCGTTGTTCCGCAGTGCCGCATTTTCAGGTGTCACATCGGCCAACAAGGCTTCCAAACTTCCGTCCGTCGAGAACGACGTCCCGTCCAGCGCTGCATTCAGTTTCCGCACGTAGCCCGCGTGATGGCTGCCGTGGTGAATGTCCATGGTTTCTGCGTCGATCCCCGGGGCCAGGGCATCCTTGGCAAACCCCAAATCGGGAAGCTTGAACGCCTCGGGCCCGAAGGTGGTCCCTTCAGTCCTTGTGGCGTGGTCTGGGGCTTCACCTGGGGCGCACCCCAACCAGGGGCTCAACACCAGTCCTGCGCCCGCGGCGCCGGTGAGTTTCAGAAACGTTCGCTTGTCCATGACACAAAGATGGTTTGGGATTGCGTTGGGGAAGAGGCTCTTCACCGTCTCATGTGAACACTTGAATTCCAACCGTGTTCAAGCCCAAGTCCCGCCTGCGAACTTTCGTCCCTCCATGTCCGCCACTGCCCCAACCAAATTGATTCGTGTTGTGTGGATCGTGGTGGCCTTGATTGCAGGCCTTGCGGGTGCCGTGGCTGCACTGACCCAGGTGTATGGCGACACGTGGAAACAACAAGGGGTCGCTCTTCTCAACGACCAAATCAAAGGAGAGTTCGTCGTCCAAGACGTCGAGTTGTCTTGGTGGAATGGTTTTCCCAACATCAGTGTGGACCTCTGGGAGGCCTCACTCACCTTGCCCGTGTCCTCAGAAACCTTGCTCTCCGCTACGCGCATTGGGGTTGAAATGGATGTGTGGACGTTGTGGAACAACCGCTCCGTACTGTCCTCCCTGACGTGGTCAGGCGGCCACCTCAAGGTGGTGGAAGCGGCAGATGGCTCCTGGAACGTCTCGTCCGTGTTGAACTCCAACCCCGAAGACAGCACAGCGGAATTGCGCTTGGATCGGGTCTTGGTGAAGGACGTCCATGTGGAGGCCGTTTTCCGCGACGGCCAGCGCTGGAAAGGACGCCTTCGCGAGGTGAACGCCTCCCAGCAAGGGCGAGGAAATTGGTCCTGGGATGTACGTGCGTCCAAGGTCCAACTCCCCCACCACGATGCCCCCGAACTGCACCCCCTTGAAATCGAGGCCGAAGGTCAACTGACCTGGACCGACGACACCGGTTGGATGTCGCGAGGTACGGGCTCCTTGTCCGGATTGGGCATCGTCTGGAATGCATCCCAACGGCCCAACCAACCTCCTGAGATCGACGTGGCCAGCACCTTGACCCAACCGAAGTTGGAAGGCATCCTTGTAGAGATACCCTGGCGCGACATGGGGAGCTTCGGACATGCCGTCCAGGTGGACGCCACCTTCCGCAACGGAGTCTGGCAAGCGTCATGGAACGCCCGCCAAGCAGAATTCCAGTTGGCTCCGGCCTTCACAGGGTTGACCATGGCCCTGCAAGGCGAATGTGACGGCCACGGCACGCTTCGTCAAACCAAAAACGGCCTGGCGTGGGAGGTGACCGAGGGCACCGTTCAAGGACCGGGTTGGAAGCTTGCCGGCAGCGCCTCACCCCACGGCTCAGGAGGTGCAACCTTCCAAGGCACCGGCGACCTCGACATGTCGACGCCCCTGCTCGCATGGTGGCCCGAGGTGCCCTCGTGGGTGACCTCCGCGTGGCCCGCCACAGGAGCTGCGTACGCCGAAGGTGCCGTGCGTTGGGCCCCTGGCATGGTCCTGCCTGAACTGGAAGGCGTCGCTTCGTTGGAAACATGGATGGGCACCTTTGAAGGCACGCCATACCAGTTATCATGTCCGGAAATCCAAGCCAAAAAAGGCCTCTTGACCGCCGAAACAGTCGAGGTGCAGTGGGCGGGAAACGACGCCACCATCGGGTTTCGAATCTTCGACGTTGTCCAAGCCCTCCGAGGGGGCGCGGTGGAAGGCGAGTTGGACATCGCCGCACGCGCATTGCACGCCGACCCGTGGGTCCAGTGGCTGGGTTCAGGCGAGCCCAGCACCGAGGCGGTGCTGCTGCCTCCCGGGTCAGAATTGGCCGTCAGTTTGGCCTCCGGCCAGCTCTTGTGGAGCACCCTGGAATGCACAGACGTTCGAACCCAAGCCAAGGTGCAGCACGACCGCTGCACGTTGCTCAGCGTGAGCCTTCGCGGGCTTGAAGGGGAGGCCCAGGTGGAAGGCTCCCTGAAACCGGGCAGGGCAGGGTGGGCCTTGACGCTGCGCGGTGCGGCAGAGGATGTGTCGTTGCCCTTGCTGTTTGAGACCTATGGGAATTTTGACCAAACCTTACTCCGACACGAACACCTCAGCGGTGCAGTTTCGCTCGCCGGCAACCTTGGCATGTCATGGACGTTGGACGGCACATGGCGACCCGACGAATTCACCGCCAGCGTCGAAACCTTCATCGACCACGGAGGACTCCTCGGCCTGGAAGTCTTCGACGACGTGGCCGACTATTTGGACGCGCACCGGCTGATGGCCCCTTTGGTCGACCCCGACGACCTGAGGTCGCGCCTTGCCAATGTGGCATTCAACCCCGTGAGTCAAAGGTTGGACGTTTCCCAAAACGTCGTCCGCTTGCCCAAAACCACCATCCAGTCGTCGGCCATGAACGTCTCCATTGAAGGCGATTATCATTTCGATGAAGTGATGGACTACACCTTGGGCTTTGCGCTACGCGACTTGCGTGCATCCGCCTCCGACAACGTCGGGGTGATGGAGGACGACGGATTGGGCAAACAGTTCTTCCTCAACATGTCAGGGCCGCTCGATGCCCCTGTGTACAAGTACGACCGCGAAGCCGCGAAGGAGCACCGTCGCAACGCCATAGACGAGGAAAAGACCCGGCTTCTGAACGCCCTGAAGGGAGGCCCAGACGTTTCCGAGGGCGAGCCGAGCACCCCAGCACAAGAGATCAAGCCCGAGGAAAGGGGCCCTCTTTTGGGGCGTAAAAACCGGGGCGACCGGCGCAACCAGAACAAGCAGGACAACTTGCTGAACCCCGACGACGAAGACTACCTTTAAGCCATGGAGCCGCTTGACATTCAAGACGTTCAAAAGCAACTCATTCGCTGCCAGCACGCCCTGGATGAAGCGCGTCAACACGGGTGGGACACAGACTTGATCCGAGAATTCGAAGAAGCAACGAGGCACCTTCACGAAGGCGCCATCATGCGACGTCACTTGAATGCGTTGGAGGAACAACAAAAGGCTGTTCAAGCCCAAGCGAAATCCGATGAGCCCACTGTCCAAGAACCGCCTCCAAATCCAGTCAACCGCCTTCTCACCCCTGAAGAGCGTGGCGAATCTGACACCCCCCCAGAGCAGCAAGTGGACTTGTTGTCGAGCATCGGAGAAATGACGTTGGCTGAAAAGTTGGCTTTGCAACCCTTGTCCAACGTCGCCGAAGGCATGAGCATTTTGGACCGCGCCCAATTCACCAGCGTCTTGTTCTCCGGCGAGGAAGAAATCTTCAGTGCATTGCTGGCCAAACTCGAACGCGCGGCCACTCAAGAGGAGGCCATGGCCATGTTGCGGGAGACCCTGTCTCCGAGGGGCGAAGATGCCGAAGTGAAACAACTCCAAGAAGCGTTCGCCAAACGCATCTTGCGCACCTTCGTCTCATGAGTGGAGGCAAACTCATCGTGGTGCCCACACCCGTAGGCAATTTGAGCGACATGACACCTCGTGGGTTGGAGGTGCTGAAAGAGGCCCACGCCGTCCTCGCAGAGGACACCCGAACCACAGGAAAACTGCTGCGTCACTTCGGGGTCGACACCCCGCTCTGGGCTTTTCACCAACACAACGAGCACCGCGCCCTGACCGGCGTGGTCCAACAACTGAAGGGCGGCGTGACCCTCGCACTGTGCTCAGACGCAGGCACGCCTGGCATTTCAGACCCAGGGTTCCTGCTGGTTCGCGCCTGTGTGGAAGCCGACATCGACGTCGAGTGTCTGCCTGGTGCCACCGCCTTTGTGCCCGCATTGGTGACCTCTGGCATGCCTTGCGACAGATTCCTTTTCGAAGGTTTCTTGCCCCACAAAAAAGGACGTCAAAAGCGGTTGACGGCGTTGCTCGAAGTGCCCTGCACCGTGGTGCTCTACGAGAGCCCTCATCGCGTGGCCAAACTGCTGGCCCAGCTTCAAGACCTCGGCGCGGGAGGCCGAACCGTGGCCTTGTGCAGAGAGATCTCCAAGCTGCACGAAGAAACGCTTCGGGGCACGGTCGATGAGCTCGCCGTTCACTTGGAAAGCCACCCTCCTCGGGGAGAATACGTGGTGGTCCTGGGCGAGGCGGTTTAGAAGATCACACGGTGCACCTCAGACACTCGCTTCACAGGCACCACGGTCAATCCTTTGGGGGCTTTGGGGTGTGACCCGTGGCCCGACACCAACATCCGCTCCATCCCCAGACGTGCGGCCTCCATCATGCGCTGCTCCAAACGTGGCACGGGCCGAATCTCTCCACTCAAGCCCATCTCGCCTGCAAAACATGTGCGGTTGTCCAAAGGTGTATTCAGTGTGGAACTGAGGATGGCCGCCACCACCGCCAAGTCATTGGCGGGGTCCTGGATCTTCAGTCCTCCAGCCAAATTCAGGAACACATCGAACTGGCCAAGCTTGAATGCACAGCGCTTCTCAAGCACAGCCAACAACATGTTGAGTCGGCGCAGATCAAAGCCAGTGCCTGACCGTTGCGGGGTCCCGTACACCGCTGTGCTGACCAGCGCTTGCGTCTCCACAAGGATGGGGCGCACCCCTTGCAAGGAAACGGCAACTGCAGAGCCGCTCTCCGCGCTTCCTCGCTCACCCAATAGCACCTCACTTGGGTGATCCACCGACGCCAACCCCTCTCCTGTCATTTCGTAAATACCCAACTCAGCTGTGGTGCCAAAGCGGTTTTTGGCCGCGCGCAACATTCGGTAGGCGTGGTGCCGATCTCCTTCAAACTGCAGAACGACATCAACCATGTGCTCGAGTACCTTGGGGCCCGCCAGCGAGCCTTCCTTCGTGATGTGGCCCACCATGTAAAGCGGCGTGCCCGAGGCTTTGGCGTAGGTGGTCAGGGCGGCCGCGGATTCGCGGATTTGACCCACCGACCCTGGCACGCCATCTTGGTCAGGCAAGTCCAAGGTTTGGATGGAATCGACCACCACAAGGGCAGGTTTCTCACGGCGCAGCGCATCGAGCACCGCCGGCACCTGGGTCTGTGGATAAATCAACACCGAAGGCGCAATGGCCCCCAGCCGATTGGCCCGCATGCGAACTTGTTCGGCGCTTTCCTCACCGCTGATGTACAACACTTTGGCGCCCGAAGTGCCCACCGCCAATGCAACTTGAAGCATGAGGGTGGATTTGCCGATACCGGGCTCTCCGCCCAACAACACGACCCCACCAGGAACCGACCCGCCCCCCAACACTCGGTTGAGCTCCTTCTCTCCCATGTCTAGCCTCGGCAACTCGGCGACATCCACCTCATGAAGCGGGCGCACCTTGGGTGTCTGAAGCTCCGCCATGCCCGAACGCTTTTCTCGCTTCGTCGCAGGCACCACCAGCTCTTCCTGGAGGGTGTTCCAAGCTTTGCATTGGCCACATTGACCCACCCATTGGGGGTGGGCATGGCCGCACTCCGAGCAAATGAACTGCTTCTTGGCCTTCGCCACGTCAGTTTTGACGGAAGAGGTTCACCGTGCCTGTATATTCTTCGTCGTTGGGCAAAAGGATGGTGTAGAAGTAAACCCCTTCCGCCGAACCCGTGCCGCGCCATCCCGAAGCGTTCTTGTACTGGTCGTTCTCGTAGACCTTGTTGCCCCAGCGGTCGAAGATGCGCACCAGCACACCGTCACTCTCCCAAGGCTCCAACCCTTGGATCCAGAAGCTGCCGTTCGGATCGGTCGGTGGCGTGAACACGTTGACCGGTTCGATTTGGCATTGCGACAAAATCACATCGTACTCATGCGCCAAACCACCCGGCAAACACGGGGTAGAGAATGAGCCCGTCAACGTGCCGTAGAACCCCGTGTAGAACGGATCATTGGCCGGATCCACACCCGGGGTCGGTTCAGAAGGCGGGAAGAACTCGTCAGGGATGTCGTCGCCGCTGATGGCCAACACCCCTGGGTTGGACTGCTGGTTGCTCAAATCAAGCTCCATGCCGTTGGCCTCGAGCACCCACGAGAAGTTGAAGTAATCGGGGCCGTTGATGTTCGCATTCAAATCAAAGATGACCAACTCGCTCTCCACGCAGATGGTTTCAATCGTGGTGGGCTGCGGGTCGTTCACGGGGTCGTCCCCAATGAACACCAAACCACATGTCTCCAACGAGTAGCAATCGTAGACGTCTTCGACCGTGACGCAGATTTGCTGCCCATTCAACAGGGTGTCTTCTGGGACATCCCATGTGGCGCCCAAGAAGGGGGTGCCGTCGCCGTTGTCCGACGTGCTCACCGTGCCGTCCGGCCACGTCACCACGTATTCCGCGTTGCTGGCCCAGAACCCATTGTCGACGCCCAAGTCGGCCAACTCACCCACCTCAATGCCTGGCAACCCTCCGTCGCAGTCGGTGATGGCGTTTCCTGGGAAGATCAATTCGAGGTCTGGCTCGGCGACAAAATCGATGAAGGCGCAATCGCTCTCGCCGTCTGGAAAACACCCGTCGGTGATGGTCACACAGTAGGACCCGGTTTCAGACACTTCCCACTCGTTGTCGTTGACATCGTCCACAGCGTTGCCGTTGTAGGTCCATTCGTATTCCAAGTCGGTGTTCTGGTCGCCCGCCACGGGGTCCAACTCCACCGTGCCCCCGGCACATAGGAACGCATTGTCAAGCACAGGCTCGAACGACGCGGTGATCTCCACTTGGTCTGACGCGTTGCCGCAGCCATTTTGCACGTTCACCACCAACGTGGTCTCAGTGTACTGGGTCCACGAGTACTCGTTCTCCAACACGTTGTCGTTGCCTGGGAATGGCCAGTTGATGGTGGCCGCGTCTCCTGGGTCAAACACAATCGCCTGGATGTCATACCCATCTCCGTCGCATACAAACGCGATGCTGTCCCCGCTCAATTCGATGGTTGGCGGCAGGTTCACCTCCACCTCGTAGCACGTGGTGACACCGCAGTCGCCGTCTTCAAAACACAGGTCGTACAAGCCGTGCGCCTCTGGCACCCAAGTGGTGTTGAACTCGTCGGTCACGCTGAAGCCGTCGCTGGAGTCGCCGTCGACCGTCCAGGTTCCCAAGGCCGGTTCCACGTTGCAGAGCGCAGGTCCGTAAAACACGACGCCCGTGGACAGCTCTGTGAACGAGTTGCACGCGTCAGGGTTGCTGATGCAGTTCTGGACGCAGTTGAACATGTCGAACGCGAAGTACTGGTCGTTGTCAGGGTTGTCGGTGACGTAGGTGATGGAGATGCTGTCGCCGAAAGCCAAGGCCAAATCAGGCTGGTCCTGGATGTTTTGGAACCCTCCGGAGCTCAGGGTGACAACGGAGTTGGTCACGGTGCTGTCCGGGTGGATGATGTCAATGCTCAGGAAAGAGCCCTGCCACCCACTCAACGAACTGAACAACTGCAACTGCAAGTACCCTTCGGCAGGGCTGGAGTAGCCCCCGCTGAAGGTCACTGTGTCGAACGGCGCTTCGCCACAGATGGCGTCGATGGTCAAGTCGGGAATGGTGGAAGTCGTGCCGGAAATGACAAACGTCCGCTTGCCCTCGCAGCCCCCTTCGTCCACAACCGTCACTTGGTACACGCCGGCCGTCACTTCTGCAGAGATGCCATTGTCCGAGATCACTTCTCCGCCGCCACCGTTCCAATCGGCCACCCAGATGTAGTCCACGAAGTTTTCATCTTCGTCCGGCACCACCGTCACAACGGCAGACTCACCCGGACACACGGCCTGAAGGGTTCCCTCCACTTCTGGCAAGTAGTACGGCGTTTGGAACACCTCGAAGGGATGCTTCACCACGCACCCCGAGGCTGTGGTGCCTGTCACCACAAAGGTGCCCCCAAAGGGAATCGTCGCTTCGTTGGCTGTCCAGAACTGCTCATTCAAGTTCCAACCCCAATCCAACACGGGCTCGTCTCCACCGTTGGAGTTGGCGGTGACTTCCAGCTCCGCGCCGGCACAGATGCCAAAATCCCCGCCTGGCGTGGTGGTAGAAATGGTGGGGGGTGTCACATTCAACACCTCAATCACAATGTCCAGGGTGGTCAACGCGCCCTCGCTGTCTTCCGCCACCATGGTGACGGTCTCGATGCCTGCGGCATTCGCCACAAACGTGCCTGTGAACGTGGCGGTCGATCCGCTTGTCACCTCGAACCCTTGAATCTCGTTCTCGCCCGTCAAATCGTCCACCTCCAACGTGACCGTTTGCGTGGGTTCAGGCCCCAAGAATTCCACATCCAGCGAAAACTCCTGGCCCAAACACAGTGTGATTGTGTCGCAACCCAAGTTGGCCGTCGGGACGGGGTTCAGGTTGTTGTTGGTCTCGGCGGTGTTGATGTTGAAGAATTTGTAGTCCAGCCAGTTGATGCCATCCACTTCTGTTTCGCCCGTACCGTAGGGGCCGTTGTAGGTGTCGTCCAAAAGGTTGAACCGCCCAAACTGAACGTGCGGGCTCGCCGTGACGTCTGGGTTGGTGGATTCCCCATCTGCACCAGTCACGCCAGGGTCGGGGCCGCAACATCCGCCTGAACCACCCACATCTCCGTGGGCCCAGTTCATGTCCAGGTAGCACACCTGGGCGTTGTTTCCTTCTGGAAGCACCCCGCTTTCAGGGTAGGTGATGATGATCTGGAAGCTGTTCTTGAGGTCGCCTTGGTTGTTGTAATAGCCGACGTCGATGAAGTTCACGTAGACCGCATCGTTGGTCCGCTTCCACTTGATCTCCCCCACAGAACGAATGTCGGTGTCTTGCCAATAACCGGCAATTTGGTTGTACTCAGCCGCTGGGAATCCGGTTGGGGTCCAGTCAATGACGTCGCCGCCAAACGAGATTTGACCCTTGGAATTCACGTAGAAGTAGCTGTACGTGTCGCCGTACAACTCGAACTGCCATGGGTTTGTGTTGGGGCTGACCGGAATCGGCTCCGACGAGCAATCGACGTTCCATCCTGCGCCGCCTTGGTTCGCCCAGGCCATTTCGTCGGGTTCCAACCCTCCGATTCCGGTGGCCGGAGGCACCATGGTGGTGTACGTTTCATCGGGCTCCACCCAACATCCACACGCGTCGTTTTCCAACACCTTCTGCAGGCGCACCTCCTTGCGGGCGGCGCGTTCTCCCTCGAAGCTGTCGTGGTAATCGTGGAGGAATTGCAAGTACCGCTCGTTGTCGAAGCCTTCCCAAGCACGAACCTCCTCCCACTCTGGGCGGGTCATGTCGAGCACCGCTTTCTCAAACGATCCGTAGCTGTCCAAAATGCTTTTGGCGTCTGCCGGGGCGTCGAAAACAGAAGAGTCCTGTGCCGTGGCCACACAAGCCGTGGTGAAGACGAGGGCACACAGGCCAAACAAGCGAGAGAGGGGAGAGTGGGTTGTCATGAATGCAGGCGTCGATTGTTACAGAAACGCAAGGGCGTGCCTTGAACGTTGCAGGTATGCGCGCGTAAAGATAAGAAAGCCCCCGGCCGAATTTCCCGGAGTACCTTTGCCGGTGCATTCGGTGCCGTGAACCATCCTTTGGGACTCGAGAACGCCGGAATTTTGACACATGAAGAACATCCGCAACTTCTGCATCATCGCCCACATCGACCATGGGAAAAGCACCCTGGCCGACAGGCTCCTCCAAACCACGGGAACCATTTCCGACCGCGAATTGCAGGAGCAAACGCTGGACGACATGGATTTGGAGCGCGAGCGCGGCATCACCATCAAGAGCCACGCCATCCAGATGCAGTACTGCGGCCAAGACGGCGAGGATTACGTGCTGAACCTCATCGACACCCCAGGCCACGTCGACTTCAGCTACGAGGTGTCCCGCTCCATTGCGGCGTGCGAAGGTGCTCTCTTGATCGTGGACGCCACCCAAGGCATTGAGGCCCAAACCATCAGCAACCTCTACCTCGCCCTGGAGCACGACTTGGAAATCATCCCTGTGCTCAACAAAATGGACTTGGATTCTGCCGATCCAGAAGTCGTAGGCGAGCAAATTGTCGACCTCATAGGATGCGACATGGAGGACATCTTGCCTGCCAGCGGAAAAACAGGGCTGGGGGTCGAAGCCATCCTCGAGGCAGTGGTCGAGCGCGTCCCCGCCCCCAAGGGCAACGTGGAGGAACCGCTCCAAGCCATGATTTTCGACTCGGTGTTCAACCCATTCCGAGGCATCATCGCGTACTTCCGCATCCTCAACGGCGCCATTCACAAAGGCGACCTCGTGAAGTTCATGGCCACTGGACGTGAATACGGGGCCGACGAAATCGGCGTGCTTGGGCTCGACCTCCAGCCAAGAAAGACCCTCTCTGCCGGAGACGTCGGCTACATCATCTCAGGCATCAAAAACGCCAAAGAGGTCAAAGTCGGCGATACCTTGACAACGAAAGCCAACCCGTGCAGCGACGCCGTGCAAGGCTTTGAGGACGTGAAGCCGATGGTGTTTGCAGGCATTTACCCTGTGGACACGGAAGACTACGAAGAATTGAGGGCCTCGATGGAGAAACTCCAGCTCAACGACGCATCCCTCGTGTTTGAGCCTGAGAGCTCTGCTGCCCTCGGTTTCGGGTTCCGGTGTGGCTTCCTCGGCATGCTCCACATGGAAATCATCCAGGAGCGTCTGGAGCGTGAGTTCAACATGACTGTGATCACGACTGTCCCGAACGTGGGATACAAGGCCTACACCAAGAAGGGGGAGCAGCTGGACATCATGAACCCCAGCGACCTGCCCGACGCCAACCACCTGGACTATGTGGAGGAGCCCTTCATCAAGGCGCAAATCATCACCAAATCCGAGTACGTCGGGCCGGTCATGAGCTTGTGCATTGAAAAGCGTGGCAACCTGACCAACCAGGTCTACTTGACCTCTGACCGCGTCGAATTGACCTTCAGCATGCCCCTCGGGGAAATCGTCTTCGACTTCTACGACAAGCTGAAGACCATATCACGCGGCTACGCGTCCTTCGACTACTTCCCCGACGGCTACAAGCAAAGCAAACTGGTGAAGATGGACATCTTGCTCAACGGCGATCAGGTGGATGCGTTGAGCGCCCTCATCCATCGAGACCATGCCCACTCCCTGGGCAAGAAGATTTGCATCAAGCTCAAGGAGCTCATCCCGAGGCAGCAATTCATGATTGCACTTCAAGCCGCCATCGGCGCCAAAATCATTGCCCGCGAGACCATTTCAGCCGTGCGCAAAGACGTGACGGCCAAGTGCTATGGCGGCGACATCACACGAAAGCGGAAACTGTTGGAAAAGCAGAAAAAGGGCAAAAAGCGCATGCGCCAGATTGGCTCAGTCGAAGTGCCTCAGTCGGCCTTCCTCGCCGTCCTCAAACTGGACTGATCACTTGCGCGGCGCCTGTTCTCCCGCGGTATTTTTGTTGGCGAGCTGACCGCAGGCCGCATCAATGTCCTTGCCCCGCGATCGGCGCACGTTGACGATCAAATTCCGGTCCTCCAACAACGCCACAAAGTCGTCCAGCCGCTGAGGTGTGGTCTGCTGAAACTCACCCCCGTCAATAAGGTTGTACTCAATCAGGTTGATTTTGCAAGGCACGTTTCTGCAGAAGTCCGCCAGTTCTCGCGCGTCTTGCAAGCCGTCGTTGAAGTCCTTGAACACGATGAATTCGAAGGTGGGCCGCGTTCCTGTTTTGCCGTGGAAATGCTGCAGGGCCTCCGCCAACACCGACAAGTTGTTGGTCTCGTTGATGGCCATGATGTGATTGCGCTTCTCGTCGTTGGCGGCGTGCAAACTCAAGGCCAAGTTGAATTTCACCTCGTCGTCGCCCAGCCTCTTGATGGCCTTGGCAATGCCCGCCGTGGACACCGTGATCCGCTTCGGAGACATGGCCAATCCTGGCGTGCCTGTGATGCGCTCCACCGACTCCAACGTGTTGCGGTAATTCAACAAGGGCTCGCCCATCCCCATGTAAACGATGTTGGACAGGCCCTTGCCATGACGCTCGTGGGCCATCTTGTTCAGCATCTGCACCTGGTCAAACATCTCCCCCGCCGTCAGGTTTTTCAGGAGTTTGAGCTTGCCTGTGGCGCAAAACTTGCACGCCAAGCTGCAGCCCACTTGAGAACTGATGCACGCGGTGAGCCTCTTGGTGGTGGGAATCAACACGCCTTCAATCACCCGGTGCGCGTCGCCGTCGATCTGGAACGCGCACTTCACCGTGCCGTCCCTGGATTGCTGAGCCTCCACCTGGTCAATGCGGCCAAGGGAAAACGAGGCATCGAGTTTCTCCCGCAGCCCTTTCCCCAAGGAGGTCATTTCGTCAAACGACCCTGCGGCACGGGTCCAAAGCCACTCCGACACCTGCTTGGCCCTGAATGGCTTTTCGCCCAGGTCGACCAAGGCTTGCTTCAAGTCATCGTCGCTTAGGCTGCGGATGTCAGGTTGCGCGGACATGCCGCAAAGATACAGGGCTCAGGCAGGCATCAACAAGCTCAGTTTCTTCTTGAGCGCCTCCCTCTTTCGCACGGCCATCGGCACCTCACTCCCGTTGTCCAACGTCACACAATTCTCCCTGTAGTTGCACGCCACGATGCGGTCCAATTGCACGAGGTGGCTGTTGTGGGTGCGGAAGAACATCTCGTTGTCCAGCATCTCCTCCACCTTCTTCAGGTTCTTGCTCATCGTGATGCGCTTGCCCGTGCCCAAATGAAGGGTCGTGTAGCTCCCTTCCGCCTCGAGGTGCACAATGTCTTTGTGGCGCACAAAGTGGCGTTTGCCTGACGTGTGGATTTCCAAACGACGGGTGGTGGGCGACAAAGAGCCCGCCCCAGCCTTTCGCTGATGGTAAAAATACAAGATCATGCGTCGTGTGCATGCGATCAGGTCGTCACGGTCAATGGGCTTCAACAGGTAGTCGTGGGCCTTCTGACGCAAGGCGTCCACAGCGTATTCATGGTGCGCCGTCGTGTACACCAAGAAAAAGTCTCGGTGCTCCAAGCTGTTGGTCAATTCGATGCCCGAACGGTGAGGCATGTGGATGTCCATGAACACCACATCCGGGGCCAATTCGTGGATCAACCGCTCGGCTTCCCGCGCGGACGTCGCCGTTTGCAGGATGTTCAACGAAGGACAAAGTCGCTCAATTTGACGGCAGAGAAAGTCACGGCAATGGGGTTCGTCGTCCACGACGAGGGCATGAAGTTGTCTGAGCATCGAAAGGGTTTTAACCCAAGAAAGGGGCTCAACTCCCCAGATGCGCGGCGCTGTTCACAACCGTCGGCCCGGCGTTTGTAAACGTAAGGTCACGCCGGCACCCACCCAAAGAGGTCCTTCAAATGCCGTTGCAATTGGCCTTGAACCTGCTTTTGGTCCAACGTGCGCCCCACCTCCGCCGACAGCGACGTGACCCCGCGGTCCGAAATGCCACAGGGCACAATCAAATTGAAGAAGGACAAGTCCGTGTTGACGTTGAGGGCCAGCCCATGCATGGTCACCCACCGGCTGCACTTCACGCCGAAGGCGCAAATTTTCCGCGCCGCCAACTCCGCCTCGTGGTCCACCCACACGCCCGTGAGGCCTTCAATGCGTCCCGCACTCACCCCGTACTCCGCGCACGTCCGGATCACAGCCTCTTCCAGGAACCGCAAATATTTGTGGATGTCCGTGAAAAATTGGTCCAAGTCCAAAATGGGGTAGCCCACGATTTGGCCTGGCCCGTGGTACGTGATGTCCCCCCCTCTGTTGATTGGGTAGTATTGCACACCAAGCTCCTTGAGCCGGGCTTCAGGCACGACCACGTTGGAGGCTTCTCCGCTCTTGCCCAAGGTCAGCACATGCGGGTGCTCCACCCAAAACAAATGCGACTCCGGCAGCGCCAAGACGGGGTCGCCCTCAGGGCCGTTGTCCCGCGGATCCAAGCCGGCGTTCCGTCGGGCAATCTTGGATTGCACGATGCCTTTGAACACCTCTTCCTGCAGGTCCCAGGTCGCTTTGTAGCCGTTCTGTCCGAGGTCTCGGATGTGGACCTTGGGGGTCATGGCAACTTGGCCAAGGTGGTTTTCAAGCGGTCGATGAACCGAATGTCCACCGGACAAGCGCCCGAGCGCTCTGCGAGGACCAACGACATCCAATCTCCCACCCACACCGCATCCAGCAACTCTGCCCATGGCGTGTCGCCATCGGTCTCCACGAAAAGCACGTCGGCGCCTTGTTCTTGGAAAATCTCCGCCGTGATGTCCATGCGATGCCGGGTCCTGGGATGGTCGATTGACGTGCGAAGCATCACCGCCACGTGGCGTTCGTCGCCACTTTCCCAACCCACCAGTTCGTTGTGGTTCATTTCAGGCAAGACCTCCACGTTCGCCAACAATTTGCTGTTCTCGTTCAATTGCTGCCTCCATCGGGTCAACAGTGAGCGCCAAGGGGTGTCCGCGTACAAGCAAATCCGCTTGCCCTCCAGCGCCAAGGCCAAACTCTCGCCCCTCGCTTCGCAAGAGGCCAAGTCCATGCCTTCCACGGCCCGACCCAAGGCATGCCAATCCGACGCCGGCAACACCCCCAAGTGCTGGAGGAGGTTGGCCAGGCCCAAGAACGACTGTCCAAACTGCGACCGCGGTGGATGTCCGCCGGCCATCACCACCATGGGCCAGCCGCCAGATTCAGCTTGGGTCAACAGCTTGCCGCCAGAAGTGACGGCGGCCATCTGGCATCCTCGTTCATCGGCCAACGCCAGCGCCGAAAGCGTCTCTTCTGTGTTTCCGGAATAGCTGGAAGCCACCACCAAACACCCTTCGTCCACCCATCCAGGAAGCCCTTGGTCGGCATTGGCCATGAAAGGCACGGGAGACGTCCTGCACAGCATGTCCGCCATCACCGCCCCACCAATGCCGCTGCCACCCATGCCCAGCACCAAGATGCCGGAATAAGGCCGAGGGGACTCCACGGGGAATCGCACGTCCGCAGACAAGGCCAAACGCATTTGGTCTTGAAGCCCAGCAATCAAGGCCCGCATGTATGCAGGGTTGGCCGTATCCATCACGAAGTGAAGGTCCGAAAAATCACTTCATGTTGTACGCGAAGCCCAAGCGCAACCACCGTCCCGGTTGCTGGACATTGCCCAAATCGACGTACGCGCGGTCGAGCGCGTTGTCGACACGGAGGTAGGTTCGGAACTGGTCGGACGCGAACATCTTGCTCAAGGTGAAGGACACCAAGGAGAACGGCGCATACTCCACTTCCTCACCTCCTGGGGACATGTATCCGCCGAGGCGGTCTTGGTGACTCCAGCGCGCGTCCAAGCGCACGGCACCGGGGCCTTGCACACCCACAGACGCATCAACCTTGGTCTTCAGCCCGTCCAACACGTAGTTGCTCTCGAAGCCCGCGCTGTTCTCGCTGGCTTCCATCGTGGTGAAGCCCAAGCGCGCGTAACGCAGTTGCCAATCTCCTGTCAACGCCTGGTTGGGCGTGATATTCAACATCGTCTCTAGACCGGTAAACGTCACTTCCCGAAGGTTGATGGCAAACGTGGTGTCGCTTCCGTTGGGACTGGCCCAGTCGATCAAGTCGCGGCCTTGGCGTTGGAAGAGGGCTTGCTCAAACTGCACGCCGTAGGTCGCGTCCCTGGTGAGCGACAGACGCACCCCGGTCTCGAGGTGGTCCGCCCACTCCGAGGTCAAGTCACGGCTGCCAAACGCACCCCCAACCGTGTAGTAGAGGTCGGTGAACGACGGATGACGCACAGAGCGGTTGGCCGAGGCAAACAAGATGGAAGACCCGTCGCCCGACATGTCAATGGACAGCTCCGCCCCTGGCACGAAACGCGTGCCGAACATGGTGTTGTGGTTCCAAGCTGCCGTGGCCGACAACGCGAAGACCCCGACCTCGGCGCGGTGGCCCACCGCCACGTCGGTGTTGAATCGGAAATCGGCACGGCGGTACACGCTGTTGGTGTCGGGCGCCAAACTATCCACCCCCAGCAAATTGCTTTTCACAAATTCGCGACGCGAATCCATAGACACAAAAGTCTCTCCCAACTCCGACTGCAAGCGCCACGCAACACGGCCGCCGGTGGTGTGACTCACGTGCTGGTTGGGGCCTCCATACCAGCTGGCGCCTGGGGCATACAAGCCTGCAGTGTCCCCGGCCATCACGTAGAACCCATCGTCGGTCAAGGTGAAGAAGTCATCGTGCTCGCGAAACAACTGAAACAAATCGGTGTGCGTGCGATGGTGCAACGCCGCCTCCAAGGAAGCATTTTCCCAAGCCTTGGTGTACACCGCTTGCGCCTGGAGAGTTTGGGTCTCCTCGTACTGGAAAGGGTACCTCGCGGAGTAGAAGTTCTGCGCTCCGAAGTTTTTTCCCACGTACCCTGCGCTGGTGCGCAACGAGCCCCAATCTCCGGCCAACCAACCCGCGTAGCGCGCGCGGAGCATGGAGGCGTCGGTGTTTTGGACAAAGCCTGTGGTGCCGATGCGGCTCAACGACACGCGGTGGCGTGCTACAGTCTTGGCGTTCAAGTCTGTGCCGAAGTCCACCCGTGCCTTGGCACGCATCCACGCGTTCGAACCTGTCTCAGCCACGATGAGCGCACCATCTTGGGTCGACGGACCGGCTGTCAGCGCCACGGCGCCTGTCATGGCTCCTGTCCCGAGTGCGCTTGACGCACCGCCGCGGAACACTTCGATGCGAGAGATGTCTTCAGGGTCGACCGGAAGGTCCATCAAGTGGTGGCCTGTTTGGGGGGCGCTCCAACGCACGCCGTCCACCCACAAGGCGGTTTGCTCAAACGTGCCGCCACGGACGCTCAGGTCGGTGGTGATGCCCGCCGCGCCGCGTGAACGCACGTCGATGCCGGGAACCGTTTCCAACACGTCCGCCACAGAAGGGGCCCCGGTCTCCGCAATTTCTTGGACATCAAGCACCACCAAGGCCCTAGGTGCGGCCTCAGGGGTGACAGAGAACCCGCCAGTCACGGCCGCAGGGCTCAACGCTGTGGTGTCCACAGCCATGTTGCCGGTTTCAGTTTGCGCAAACGACGTGCCGTGGAGAGAGAGCATGGCGATGAACGTCGCCAGGGAAAGGGAGAAATGTTTCATCAATTCTGAATCGTAGGCCGTCATTTTCCGGCGCATTTGAGGTCAAACCTAGGGCGTGGAACAGCCACTTTGCACCCCCGAGGTCCGTACATTTGAACACATGACTCGTAGCGAACAAGAACGGCAGCGCATCGCCTCGGTGGAGGCGCTTCGTCGGCGTGGCATCGACCCCTATCCGGCGGCGGCGTTTCCAGTCACCCACCACTGTGCGTCCCTGAAAGCCGACTTCCAAGAGGGCTTGAAGGTCAAACTCGCGGGACGTATGATGGGCCGTCGAATCATGGGCAAGGCGTCGTTTGCCGAACTGCAAGACCACGAAGGTTCGCTTCAGATTTACCTCAACCGCGATGAGTTGTGCCCCGGAGAAGACAAGGGGCTGTACAACGTCGTGTTCAAGAAGCTTTTGGACCGCGGGGATTTCATCGGCGTGGAAGGCGAGACGTTCAAGACCCAGGTCGGAGAGCCCTCGGTGAAGGTCACGTCGTTGACGGTGTTGAGCAAGGCCATCCGGCCCCTGCCCGCCGTGAAGACCGACGAAGACGGCAACGTGCACGACGCCTTCACCGACCCCGAGTTGCGGTACCGGATGCGCTACGTGGATTTGGTCGTCAACCCCCAAGTGAAAAAGACCTTCGAGGCGCGGTCGACCATCATCCGCAAAATCCGTGAATCGTTCGACGCCAAAGGATGGATGGAAGTGGACACTCCTGTGCTTCAGAGCATCCCCGGTGGCGCAGCGGCGCGCCCGTTCATCACCCACCACAACGCCCTGGACATCCCGTTGTACCTGCGAATCGCCAACGAGCTTTACCTGAAGCGGTTGATCGTAGGCGGGTTCGACGGGGTTTACGAGTTCAGCCGAAACTTCCGCAACGAAGGGATGGATCGGACACACAACCCCGAGTTCACTGTCATGGAGCTGTACGTGGCTTACCAGGACTACCACTGGATGATGGAGACCACCGAACACCTCTTTGGGGAATTGGCGCAGGCCGTGCACGGCACGACGGAAGTTCCGTTGGGAGAACACATCATCCACTTCGCCCCGCCCTACGCAAGGGTGACCATGCGAGACGCCATCCTCGAGCACACCGGAGTGGACATCGACGGGTTGGACGAGGCCGGGCTTCGCCAAGCGTGCTTGGACCAAGGGCTGGAAACCGACGACGCCATGGGACGAGGCAAGCTCATCGACGAATTGTTCGGCGAGAAGTGTGAGCACCACTACATCCAGCCCACCTTCATCTGCGACTATCCCACCGACATGTCGCCCTTGACGAAGGCCCACCGGGACAAACCAGGGTACACCGAACGGTTCGAGCTCATGATCAACGGCACTGAGGTGGCCAACGCCTACTCCGAGCTCAACGACCCCTTGGACCAGCGGGAGCGGTTCGAAGACCAGTTGAAGCTGTCCGAGCGCGGAGACGATGAGGCCATGTTCATCGACCACGACTTCCTTCGTGCCCTGGAATACGGCATGCCCCCGACCAGCGGAATCGGCATCGGCATCGACCGTTTGGTGATGATGATGACCAACCAAACGTCCATCCAGGAGGTCCTGTTCTTCCCGCAAATGCGGCCCGAGGCGTTCGACACTTCCGGCGGCGAAGCCGATTTCAGCGCCCTCGGCGTGCCGGACGTGTGGGCTGACCACCTCGTGGCGGCAGGGTTCAATACCCCGGATGAATTGCTGGCCTCCAAGCCCACGCAAGTCCACCAGCGTCTCAACGGCTTCCGCAAAAAGAACAAATTGGACGTTGCCGCACTTCAATTGGACGACGTGACCGCGTGGTTCGACAACGCGGGAAACCCCGCCTCATGAGCGACACCGCCACCATCCCCGCCGAGCAGGATGTCATCGACATCGTGAAGACCATCTTCGACCCGGAAATCCCTGTGGACATCTACGAGCTTGGCTTGATCTACGAGATCAACGTCAAAAAGACCGGGTTCATCCACATCGACATGACCTTGACTTCACCCAACTGTCCTGTGGCCGAGAGCTTGCCCCAAGACGTGGAGAACAAGGTCGCCTCGCTCGACGGGGCGAAGGGTTGCAAGGTCACCATCGTTTTCGAGCCGACATGGACGCAAGACATGATGAGCGAAGAAGCCAAACTCGAACTCGGATTCCTGTGATGCGCCAACCTGAAAACGACGCGCCCACTCGCGGCATTGCTGTGCTGGGGTCCACGGGGTCCATCGGCACCCAAGCCCTGGACGTCATCCGCGAACAAGACGACGCCTTGCATGTGGAAGTCTTGTCGGCGCACAACAACGCCGACTTGCTCGTGAAGCAGGCGCTGGAATTCAAGCCCAACGTCGTCGTCATCGGCAACGAGGACAAGTGGACACAGGTGAACGACGCGCTCTTTGACCTGGGCATCAAGGTCTACAGCGGTGCAGAGGCGTTGGAGCAAGTCGTGGAAACCGACGGCATCGACATGGTGCTCACCGCGATGGTGGGGGCCGCGGGGTTGAAACCCACCATGCGGGCCATCCGGGCCGGCAAACACATCGCGCTGGCGAACAAAGAAACCCTGGTCGTCGCCGGAGAACTCGTCATGGCTGCCGCCCGGAAACGCGGCGTGGACATCCACCCGGTGGATTCTGAGCACAGCGCCATCTACCAATGCCTCGCCGGCGAGTTCCACAACCCCATCGAAAAAGTCATCTTGACAGCGTCAGGGGGACCGTTCCGCGGACGCGATTTGGCCTCGTTGGAAGGGGTGACCAAGGCGGACGCCCTGAAGCACCCCAACTGGGACATGGGCGCGAAAATCACGATCGACAGCGCCTCGTTGATGAACAAGGGCCTCGAGGTGATTGAAGCCAAGTGGCTGTTCGACGTCGACCCAGACCAAATCGACGTGGTCGTCCACCCCCAAAGCATCGTCCACAGCTGCGTGCAATTCACCGACGGAAGCATCAAGGCCCAACTCGGATTGCCCGACATGAAGCTTCCCATCCAATACGCCCTGACCTACCCTCGGCGGCTGGCCAACGCCTTCCCCCGGTTCAGCTTCATGGATTACCCAGAGCTCACGTTCGAGCAGCCCGACACGAAGACATTCCGCAACTTGGCTCTGGCGTTTGACGCCCTGCGAACCGGTGGAAACGCCCCTGCCGTGCTCAACGCCGCCAACGAAATTGCGGTCGCACGCTTCCTGCGTGACGAACTCACCTTCCTCGACTTGCCTCGTGTGGTGGAACACGCGCTTGAACGCGTGACGTGGATGTCCAAGCCTTCCCTGGACGACTTGGTGGCTTCCGACGCAGAAGCGCGGCGTGTGGCCACAGAATGGCGTTCTTGAAGGGCCGAGCTCGACCCCTTCCAACTTCTCAGATGGTCATGATGTCGGCTTCCTTCGCCGACAACACCGACTCAACCCTGGACACGTACTTGTCTGTGAGCTCCTGCACCATTTGCTCGCCTTTCTTCAGGTCGTCTTCCGACATGCCGTCGTTCTTCGCCTCCTTCAAGAAGTCGTTGGCGTCTTTCCGCGCGTTTCGGATGCCCACGCGTGCACCCTCGCCTTCCGACCGGGCGCGCTTGCCCAATTCCAGACGGCGCTCCTCCGTCAAAGGCGGAATGTTGATGATCAAGACCTCCCCGTTGTTCATGGGGTTCAAGCCCAAATTTGCATTGATGATGCCCGTGGCGATGGGGTCAAGCATGCCCTTCTCCCAAGGTTGCACCACAAGCGTCCGCGCGTCAGTGCTGTTCACGTTCGCCACCTGGCTCACCGGCGTTTGAGATCCGTAATAATCCACCCGGACCGACTCCAACATGGATGGGTGGGCCTTGCCCGCACGAATTTTGCTCAACTCCCCTTCGAGGCGCGCAATGGCCTTGTCCATCTTCTCGCCCGCTTCCTCCAGCGCCATTTGAATTTCTTCGTTCATCTCGTTTGGGTTGCTCTCCTGTCTCCAGGTCAAATCAAAATTCCACCACCGTGCCGATGGGCTCTCCCTCCACCAAGCGCTGCAAATTGCCTGGCTTGTTCATGTCGAACACGACAATGGGAAGGTTGTTTTCGTTGCACAACGTAAAGGCCGTCATGTCCATGACCTTCAGTCCACGCTCAAACACTTCGTTGAACGTGATCCGGTCGTAGCGTGTCGCCGTCGGATCCCGCTCGGGGTCCGCCGTGTAAATGCCGTCCACGCGCGTGCCCTTCAAGATGACGTCCGCGTCGATCTCAATCGCACGAAGCGATGCCGCGGAGTCGGTGGTGAAAAAGGGGTTGCCCGTGCCTGCACCGAAGATGACCACGCGTCCTTTTTCAAGGTGGCGGACGGCACGACGGCGGATGAACGGCTCCGCAATCTGCTTCAATTCGATGGCGCTCTGCAACCGGGTGTCGAGTCCTTCGGCTTCACATGCGCTCTGCAGCGCCATCGCGTTGATCACCGTGGCCAACATACCCATGTAGTCTCCTTGCGTCCGCTCCATGCCTCCTTCTTCCGCCTGAACGCCTCGGAAAATGTTGCCTCCTCCAATGACGATGGCGCACTCGATGCCCTTGTCCACGATAGACTTGACCTCTTGGGCGTACTGGGCCAACCGCCCGTTATCAATGCCAAATTGCTTGTCGCCCATCAGGGCCTCACCACTCAATTTCAGGAGGACGCGCTTGTACTTCATGGTGTCGCGAATATCGCTCAAAATGCACGAAGGCCGCCCTAAGGGCGGCCTTCGAATGCTCGGTGTCGTGAAACTGGGCTCAGCCCAACGCCACGCGTGCAAAGCTGGTCACCTTGCCGCCGCCGTTGCCGGCCACGTACTGGCTCACCGTCTGCTTGTTGTCCTTGATGAACGCTTGGTTCACCAAAGTCACCTCCTTGAACCACTTCTTCAAGCGGCCTTCGGCGATCTTCTCTGCCATCTCAGCAGGTTTGCCTTCTTGGATGGCGAGGTCCTTTCCGATCTCACGCTCCTTGGCGATGAGGTCCTCGGGGATGCTCGTTTCGTCGACAGCCACAGGAGCCATCGCGGCAGCCTGCATGGCCACGTCACGACCAACTTCGTCGCTCACGTCACCGAAGAATGCCACGGCGGTCGCGAGGCGGTTGCCTGGGTGGATGTACGCCACCACTTTGTCGCCGCTTACCACACGCAGGTCGCCGATCTCGATGCGCTCTCCAATCTTGCCCACCTCTTCGGTGATCTTGTCAGCCACGGTGAGGGAGGAGCCTGGGAAGGTCTTGGTCAACAAGTCTTCCTTCGACGCCACGCCTTCGCTCAAGGCGAGGTCCAACAAGGTTTGGGCCACACCCACAAAGTCGCCGTTCTTGGCCACAAAGTCGGTCTCGCAGTTCAGGCTGATGACCACGCCACTGTTGCCCGCTGCGTTCACGCCTGAAAGAATTGCGCCCTCACCCGCTTCGCGGTCGCTGCGCTTGGCTGCCACTTTTTGACCCTTCTTGCGAAGGATTTCGATGGCCTCTTCAAAATCGCCGTTGGCTTCGGTCAAAGCCTTCTTGCAATCCATCATCCCCGCGCCAGTTTGCTTGCGGAGCTTGTTGACTTCAGCTGCTGTGATGCTCATGATGTCAGTCTTGGTTGGTTCGAAAAATGTTCAATGTCAGGGGGCGAGAATCAGCCCTTGGCTTCTTCATTGGCCTCGGCTGCAGGTGCCTCCTCCGCAGGGGCTTGCTCCGCAGGGGCTTCAGCGGCAGCAGCATCTTCCTTCTGCTTGGCGGCAGCGGCCTTGTCACTCTTGCGCTCGTTCAGGCCTTCTGCAACAGCTCCAACCACTGCGTCCACCACAGTCACGATGGACTTGGTTGCGTCATCGTTGGCTGGGATCACGAAGTCCACGTCGCGAGGATCGCTGTTGGTGTCCACGATGGCGAACACCGGGATGCCCAACTTCTTGGCCTCGGCCAACGCAATGTCCTCCTTCATCACGTCCACGATAAAGATCGCAGCTGGAATGCGTGTCAAATCAGAAATGGAGCCGAGGTTCTTCTCAAGCTTGGCGCGCTGACGGCTCACCTGCAAACGCTCGCGCTTAGACATGGTGGCCAACGTGCCGTCCTTCTCCATCTTGTCGATGGTGCTCATCTTGCGGACCGCCTTACGAATGGTCGCGAAGTTGGTCAACATGCCGCCTGACCAACGCTCGGTCACGTAAGGCATGCCAACCGCTTTCACGCGCTCTGCCACAGCCTCCTTCGCCTGCTTCTTGGTGGCGACAAACAAAATCTTCTTGCCACTCTTGGCAATCTGCTTCATGGCCGCAGCGGCCTCGTCCACCTTGATGACCGTTTTGTGAAGGTCGATGATGTGAATGCCCTTCTTCTCTGCGAAGATGTAAGGGGCCATGTGGGGGTTCCACTTGCGCTTAAGGTGTCCGTACTGGGAGCCAGACTCAAGCAACTGATCGAAAGAAACTCGTGACATGATGTTTACGTTCCTGGGTTGAGCAACGACAAAGTAGCTGGCAAGCAGGTCTCCGCCGTTTGGATTCTAAACTGAGATAAAAAAGAGAGGAGCACCCTCCCAAGCGGTCAACGCTTGGAGAACTGCTCCTTCTTGCGTGCTTTCTTTTGGCCAAACTTCTTGCGCTCCACCATACGTGGGTCGCGGGTGGTCAAGCCTTCCGCCTTCAACGAAGACTTCCATTCGGGATTGATTTCAATCAAGGCCTTGGACATGGCCAAGCGGACCGCCTCAGCTTGACCGGTGATGCCTCCGCCAAACACGTTGACGTTGACGTCGTACTGGCCCTCGGTCTCGGTAATCGCGAAAGGCTGGTTGATCTTGTACTGGAGGGTGCCGGTGGTGAAGTACTCCGCGACAGGGCGCTTGTTGACAGTGAATTCGCCCTTGCCAGGCTTCATGTAAATGCGGGCCACAGAGGTCTTGCGGCGACCGGAAGTGTTGATGACGTCCATCAGGCGTTCAATTGAAATGGCGTGGGTTGTTGGGCCTCCTGTTTGTGGTCGGGACCGACGTACACGTGGAGGTTGCGGAAGAGCTCACGACCGAGACGGTTCTTGGGGAGCATGCCACGAACGGCATCTTCCACCAAAGCGTGAGGCTTGCGGCTCAACTGCTCCGAAGCAGTGCGGACGCGCTGACCACCTGGGTAACCCGTGTGGCGGATGTACTCTTTGGTTTCCATTTTGTTGCCGGTGAGCACAATCTTCTCTGCGTTCACCACCACCACGTAGTCGCCGCAATCGGCGTGGGGGGTGAAATTGGGTTTGTGCTTGCCGCGCAACAACGTGGCAATCTGCGTGGAGAGACGACCCAAAGTTTGACCTTCGGCATCGACCAACCACCACTTCTTGTCTGCGTTCTCCTTGTTGATGGAACGCGTTTTGTAGCTCAAAGTATCCACAGCGTACGGGTTGCGTAGTTGAGTTTCCCCAAAATTTGGGGGTGCGAAGATAGGGAATCATGTGGACAACCCAAGCGCCTTCGTGGACAAAGTTTCACGAAGCAGCCGTTTTTCTCAGCGCGGCCCTTCGTCTTTATTCTAGCGCTTCACTTTTTTCAGCGCCACGTCCAGGGCCAGGATGACCGTGTGTTCCGTCACATCTGGCTTTCCCTGAATGGGGGCTTGCGCTTGGTAGGCGACCACGAGGTGACGGCGTTTGGACAGTTTTTTGTCCAACGCCAAACGTCCACGCCAAGCCTGGGGCGAGAGCTGACCCCCTTCCCGACCGACGAACAACTCGCCAGAAGGCACGAGCTTCCAACCCGACGGCAAGTCGTGTGTCCACTTCACCGAAGTGCGCCACCGCGCCCGGTCCCAAGGCCGCATCCAAGCGCCGCCAAACTGGTGCCGAACGCGCACCGCCACGGCATGGTCGCCCACGTCTGTTTTCCAACGCGCAGACGTTGCCCATCGCCAAGCCATGGTCCACCCTCCAGCTTGGGGCCATTGCCAACCCGTCCGCCACTGGCCAGTGAGGGCCAGCCGAGGGACGGCGTCCAGCGACTTGGTCAAGTCCAAATCCACCAAACCCTCGTTCCAACGCCACATGTTCTCCGCCGGGGTGCGAAGTTGGCTTTTGGCCGACCACGACCAATCCGAAGGCAGTTTTTGGCCCACGTCCACCACCAACCACGATTGACCCGAGGCCGATCCTGCCAGGGCCCACAACGTCCAAGCCACGAGTGACAGTCTCATGACCTTTTAGAGGTCCTTGTAAACGGTCAGCGTGTCCAGGACCACTGTTTCCGTCTGGCTTTCAATGGTCACGGTCCGAACCACTGCCATGTCCCGTGGAGGCACGGTGCCAGAGGTGTCCTCACTGTAGACGTACACGGTGTACTCGCCCGGCCGCAGCCAAGGGAACACAAAGTCCCCGTTGTGGTTGGTCTCCACGTTGTCGTCAGGCCCCACGTTGTCGCCGTAAATCAAGAACACGTTGTGGTCCGTCGCTGGGTAAGGCGCCGCCGAAGAAGGTTGGGTCAACACTGTGCGGGCCTCCTCTTGAACGTGGCCCGCAATGCTGGCGCGTCCGCCCTCGCCCGGAACTTGCTCGCAGGCGGCCAACGACATGCCGACAAGAAGTGCCCAAGCTGTTCGTGAATTCCTCTTCATGACGCCAAACATACACCCCACGAGAAGCTAACTTGCCCTCGACATGCACGCGACCGACCAATTTACCGCGCCCTCAGGGCTGCCTGCCGGAGAAGGACGACTGGAAGTTGTCTGTGGACCTATGTTTTCTGGCAAAACGGAAGAGTTGCTTCGCCGCATTCGCCGCGCCCACATCGCCAACCTCCCGCTTGAGATCTTCAAGCCCGCCACCGACACACGGTACGCGGACCAGGAAGTGGTGAGCCACGACCGCAAAGCCATGCCATCCACGGTGGTGGCCAACAGCCAAGCCATTTTGCAACATGTGAATGCGGGGCCTCCTTTGGCCGTTGTGGGCGTGGACGAAGCTCAATTCTTCGACGACGGCCTGCCCGACGTGTGCAACACGCTGGCCGACCGAGGGATTCGGGTGATCGTCGCAGGATTGGACCTCGACTACGAGGGTCGGCCGTTTGGCCCAATACCCCGTTTGTTGGCGCTGGCTGAAGAAGTTACGAAACTCCATGCCGTGTGCGTGGAGACTGGCCGAGCCGCGCATTTCTCGCACCGCATCGCAGGGGGCGACAACCAAGTTGAACTCGGAGCCCAAGACCGGTACATCCCCTTGGCCCGGCATGCCTACGTGGCCGCCAGGGAGGGCGCAACCTCATGATTGGACCCGATTGGACCCCCGAGGCATGGCGCCTCCTTGCGTCCGACCATCCCGGATCGTCTTGCCACTTTCATGGCCCCGACGCCGGTTCCATCCTCGAAATGACCGCAGACACCCGAAGGGTGCAAGCCCCAGACTCTGCAGTATTTTTCGCCTTGCGCGGACCCTGGCATGACGGTCACGACCACCTCGAAGCTGCCCACAGAAAGGGCGTCAGACGCTTTGTGGTAAACCACTTGCTTTCAGATCACGCAACGTGGTCGGCAGACAGCGACGTGGTTGTGGTGGCCGACGTGCTTGCCTTCATGCAAAGCATGGCATTGGCTCAACGCGTCAAATTCGAAGGGCCGGTGGTGGCCCTCACCGGAAGCAACGGCAAGACCACAGTGAAAGAATGGATCGCCCAGTTGCTGCCTGCTTCCGTGGCCCTACACAGAAGCCCATTCAGCCACAACAGTCAATTGGGGGTGCCCACGAGCCTTTGGTCCCTCGGCGCGCACCACGACCTCTCTTTGGTCGAAGCGGGCATCAGCCTACCCCACGAAATGGCCAAGCTCCAACGCTGCATCGCCCCCACTGAAGGTGTGCTCACCCACTTGGGGGAAGCCCACCTCGGGAACTTCGAGGACGCACGTCACCTTGCACAAGAAAAATGTGGCCTGTTTCGCGGTTGTCGCCGCGTCTTCATGCCTGCCTCATTGCTGCCTGAGGTGCAAGACCTTTTGGACTGCCCTGCCGTGACTTGGGGCCTCAACGGGCGAGCCCCGCACGCCGAGCTCCAAGCCACCGCCGCAGAACATCCAGGTGGTTTCCAATTGTCTTGGAGAGGGGAAGCCACGCGCGTGCAACTCGGTATGCATGACGACGTGTCCGTGCACAACGCGTTGACCGCGTCGCTGGTCGCCCTGCACCATGGCGCAACGTTGGCCAACCTCGCCGCGCAATGGCCCTCGCTGAAGCCCGTGTCTGGTCGGCTGTCAAGCGTCAAGAGGCCGCAAGGGGGCGTGCTGCTCCAAGACGACACAAGCCACGACTTTGGCGCGTTGGGCGTGGCCCTTCAACGGCTTGTCGGATTGAACGACGACTTGCCCCGTGTCGCAATCGTAGGCGACGTCCCTCAATCTGGACTAGAAGACAGCGCCCGGGCGGACAAGCTGGGGGCCTTCCTTCAACGCGCCGGGTGCGAGCGAGCCTGGGTTTGGTGTCCCCGTTGGACCCCCCACATGCAGTCCCGGTTGGCCGAGGCCGCCCAGCAAGTTCAAGTCACATTCTTCAACCGCACCGAGGCGCTCTGCCATGCCGCGGACGGTTTGGGTTCGGCCCACGTGTTGATGAAGCTCGGATTGGGAGATGCCGTGGCCGGCTTGAAGCAAGCGCTGGCACCGGCTGAGCACATCACCACCCTGACCATCAACGTGCCTGCCATCGTGGACAACGTCAGGCTGCTTCAAAACGCGGCCGGCGCGTCCCGTGTCATCGCCGTCATCAAAGGGTTGGGCTACGGCACCGACCCGGTGATGTTGGGACGCATCCTGGAGGCCCAGGGGGTCGACGGCTTGGCGGTGGCCTATGCGGAAGAAGGCGTGCGGCTTCGGGAGGCGGGCATCCAAACCCGGGTGCTGGTGCTCAATCCGGACCCCACGACCTTCGGCACGATGCACAGCCACGGGCTGGAGCCTGAGATCGTCTCCTGGCCACACCTCCAGCAAGCCCATTCCTGGGCCGAGCACGCGGGTGTGCGGGCCTGGCCCATTCACTTGAAACTCGACACCGGGATGCGCCGCTTGGGCATTTTGCCAGAGGAAGACGCCAAGGCCGCCGCGCTGCTGGCCGACGGACGCCTGCGGCTTGGCACGGTGATGTCCCATCTCGCCGCGGCCGACGACGAAGAACAGGACCCTCTGACGTTGGGCCAACTGCAAGCGTTTGCCAAGCGCGTATCCTCCCATTTCCAAGAGACGCCCTGCCACATCCTGAACACCGCAGGCGCCGCACGCGCCCAGGCGTGGTTGGAAGGACGTCCCGAGCTCGCCTTCCTGCGTGACACCATCCGGATCGGGCTGGGCATGTACGGCTTGGCGCCGCACGCCACAGCGCACGGCCTGACCCCAGCCTTGGCCCTCACGTCTGTGGTGTCCAAACTGGTGGACGTCCCCGCTGGACATGGTTCAGGGTACGGCTGGACGGGCGCCGCAGACCACGACCGCACCCTGGCCGTGGTGTCGGCCGGCTATGCCGACGGCTACCCGCGGTCCCTCGGGGGAGGCCAAGCCCACGTCGGGTGGAACGGACACCTCCTTCCCACAGTGGGACGGGTTTGCATGGACATGATGACCGTGGACGCCACAGGGCTGGAAGTCCATCCTGGCGACGCCATCACCCTGTGGGGTGCGTCGCCGACCCTGGAGGTTTGCGCCAAGCAAGCCCACACCATCCCCTACGAATTGCTGACCCGCATCGGCCCCCGCGTTCAACGCGTGTCGGAGCGCTGAGCCTCCTTGTTCGAGTCGTCAGACCCTTCGGCCCGCCCACTTATATGTGGTGCGCTCAATCCACCAATACATGACCGGCACGATGATGAGGGTCAAGAACGTGGCGAAGGTCAACCCGAAGATGATCGCCCAGCTCATGGGCTTCCAAAACACGTTGTTGTCCCCGCCCACGTAGATGTTGGGGTCGTACTCGGTGATGAGTCCCACAAAGTCGATGTTGAGTCCGATGGCCAAGGGCAACAGGCCCAGCACCGTTGTGATGGCTGTCAACAAGACGGGGCGGAGACGGGTCTTGCCCCCTTCCACGATCGCCTTGTGCACCTCTTCAAAGGGCAACCTGGTCGCCGATTCGGTGCTTTCCCCCTCTTCCAGGCCTAGTTCCTCACGGCGCCGTGCACGCAGCAAGTTGGTGTAGTCGATCAACACAATCGCGTTGTTCACCACCACCCCGGCCAGCGAGATGATGCCAATCATCGTCATGATGATCACGAATTCCATTTGGAAGATCACCAAGCCCAAGAGCACGCCAATCAAGGAGAACACCACGCTGAAGCCGATGATGAACGGCGTGGTGACGCTGTTGAATTGGCTCACGATAATGAGGAAAATCAGGAACAGGGCGATTAAAAGCGCCTTGCTCAAAAAGGCCATTTCCTTGGCTTGCTCCTCTTGTTGGCCAGTGAACGCCCACTTGACCGTGGTCGGAAGGTTGAGCTCTTCCGCCATATCCACCTCCATGTTGGAGATGATTTCGGTGGGGTTGGCGCCTTCCAAAACATTGGATGTCAAAGTGATGACGCGCTTGAGGTCCTTGCGCTTGACCGCGCTGAATGTCGTGGCACGGCTCACGGTGGCCACGGCGCTGATGGGCACTTCCTTGATTTGGCCGTCCGATTGGCTCCGAAAGATGACCTTTTGGTTCATCAAGGCGTCGCTGCTGTGGCGGTGCTCTTCTGAGAAACGCAGGTTGATCGGATAATCGTCTTCCCCGTCCTTGAAGGTGCCCACCTCTCGGCCAAACAGCGCTGTCCGCAAGGTGTACCCAATGTCACGGGTGCTCAATCCATAGGTCCGCGCCTTTTCCCTGTCGATGGTGACAGGCATTTGGGGCTTGCGCTTGTCCACGTCAATCTTGAGCTCCTCCACGCCCGCGTAATCCTTGCCGCGGAGGTACAAGAGAACCTCCTCGGATGCGGCGAGCAACTCGTCGTAATCGTCTCCGATCAACTCCAAATTGATGGGGGCGCCCTGCGGCGGTCCATCGGAGTTCTTGGTCACCACAACCTCGGCATCTGGGTACCCTTTCAGTTCGTCCCGGATGGCGCTCAGTACATCCCCAGTGGCCAAACCTCGGCGGTCTTGGAACTTCACGAAGTTGACCACGATGCGCGCCTTGTGCGGCGTGGGTCCAAGCTGCGGTCCCTCGTTGGGGTCGCTGGTTCCGTTGCCCACGGTGCCGATGACCGAGTTCACGAGGAAGCTCTCAAGCTCACCCGTCTCCGGGTTGGGGCGCTTGAACTCGTCCCGCTCCAACACCTCCATCACCCGCAGCTCGATGTCCTTGGCCACTTCGTTGGTGGCGTTGAGGTCGGTGCCGATGGGTTTGGATACAAAGATGTTGAGGTACTGCGGCTGGTTGTCAGGAAAGAAAAGCACTTTGGGCGGGAACACGCCCATCAGCACCATCGACAAGAACAACAAGCCCACAGTCCCAAAAAAGAAAGCCCAAGGGCGGCGTCCCCCCAACACGTAGGTCAAGAATCGCTCGTAGGCGGACTCCAAGCGGGGCAAGAAGCGGTTTTGGAACATCGAGGTCGCCGGATAAAGCAAATAGGTGTTGAGCAGCGTCAGCACGCCCGCCAACGCCAACATGTTGCCCAATCCCGTGGCGCCCAGCAACAAGAATGCAACGCCCACGGCCACCAGGATGCCGGACACGAGGTGGGTCCTGCGGCGGTTCACGTGTTCTTCACCCACTTTCATGAAGACCGAGGTCAACACGGGGTTGATCACAAGGGCGACGAACAAAGACGACCCCAAGACAATGATCAGCGTCATCGGCAGGTAACTCATGAATTCGCCGATGAGTCCAGGCCACAACGCCAAGGGCAAGAAGGCCGCAAGGGTCGTGCCCGTGGAGGCAATGATGGGCCACGCCACCTCGCCCACGCCGTAACGCGCCGCGTTCAGCGGACTGTACCCCTCGTCCATAAGACGGTACACGTTCTCCACCACCACGATGCCATTGTCAACCAGCATCCCGAGTGCCAACACCAAGGAGAACAGCACCATGGTGTTGAACGTCACACCCAAGGAGTTCAGGATGAGGAAGCTCATGAACATGGACAACGGAATGGCGACCCCCACGAACAACGCGTTGCGCAGTCCAAGGAAGAACAAGAGCACGCCGACCACCAGCAACACCCCAAAAATGATGGAGTTCTGAAGCTCCTCCACTTGGGTTTGGGTCATGTCGCTTTGGTCGTTGGTGATGGACACCCCCAGGTTTCGGGGCAGCACGTTTTGCTTGGCCTCGTCGATGATGGCGTTGATGGCCGAGGACGCCTCCAACAAGTTCTCGCCGGCGCGCTTCACCACGTCAAGGGAAACCACCGGGCGCGTGTATTCCCGGGCAAAACTCTCCGCTTCTTTCTCCACGAATTCCACAGTCGCCACATCCCGAAGGTGGATGATGTTGCCTCCTTCTGCCTTGATGATGACGTTTTCCAATTCTTCCACGCCGGTGAAGTCGCCTTCCACCTGCACGCTTCGGCGCACCCCATCCATCAGAAGATCGCCGCCGGAAATCGTCATGTTCTCCGCGGCGATGGCCCCGGAGATGTCGTTGAAGCTGACCAGCATGGCTTCGGCCCGCAAGTGGTCCACCTCAATCTCCACCTCGAGGTCGCTGATGCCCTGGATGTCCACCTTGCTGATTTGGGGCAGCGCCTCGATCTCGTATTCGAGGTGCTCGGCGTACTTCTTCAAATCCTGGAGCCGGTAATCCCCGCTCAGGTTGATGTTCATCACAGGCATGAGCTCGCTGAAATTGAGCTCCATGATGCTTGGGTCGGCAGGGAGGTCGGTGGGGAAATCGGGGTCGGCCTTCGCCTTGTCCACAGCATCCTTCACCTTGCGCAACGCCTCGGTGGGGGTCACGTCGAAGTTGAATTTGATGTCGATGGCGCTGAAGCCCTGCACGCTGGTCGACGTGATTTCGTCGATGCCTGAGATGGTGTTGATCTCTTTTTCAAGAGGACGGGTCACCAGCTTTTCCATGTTGGCCGGGCTGTTTCCAGGGTAGGCCGTGCTGACGAAAATCTCCGGCACCACAATCTCAGGAAACGCCTCCTTGGGGACCGTCAAGTAGCTGCTGATGCCGGACAATGTGATGATGGCGATCAAGACGAAGACCGTAGTCTTGTTTTGAATGCTCAAGGTTGTCAGGCCAAACTCGCGCAGCTTGAGCTTGTTTTGGTTCTGTTCACTCATGGTCTTGGACTCAGGATTCGATCAATGCCACACGTTCGCCGTCCACCACACGGGCAGCGCCGCGGTCGATGACGCGGTCGCCTGGTGCCAAACCAGATTGAATAAGAAGCATGCCGTCGGCCATGGTGCCGGCTTGCACCGTTTGCTTCTTGGCCACATCTCCGCGCACCACGTACACGAAGTCCTGTCCTTGGGCGTCTTGCTGCACCAGCGACGTGGGCAAAGCCAGGGCACTGTCCAAAGCGAGGTCGGTGATGTGCACCGTGGCCACCATGTTGGGCAACATCATGGCGTCGCCGGGCAAGTCCACCGTCAAATCGATGGTCCGGTTGGCTGCGGTGATGTATTGACCCACACGGCGAATTTGGCTCTGCATGTCACCCTCAAACCCACGCACTTCGATGCGCACAGGCTGGCCTTTCTCCACGCTTCCAGCATAGTGATCGCTCACGGAGGCACGGATGTAGAGGTCGCTCAGGTCGACGACACGCACCACGGGCATGGGGGGTGACGCCATCTCACCGACGTTGGCGAACACACGGTCCACCACCCCGCTGAACGGGGCACGGACGGTCGCCTTGTCCACCTGCTCGTCAAGGGTGGCGAGGCTGCGTTCCAGCGCTTCGACGCCGGCGCGTGCCTGGAGGTATTCGACCTCCGAACCGATGTCCTTGCTCCACAAGCGCTCTTGACGCTCAAACAACGTTTGGGCCAACTCAAGCTGGGTCACCACCTCGGCGCGCTGCTTTTGGAGCACGTCGGTGTTGATGCGAAGAATGGCCTCGCCTTTGGCGACTTCGGTGCCTTCATCCACAAGCACGGCGTCAACCACGCCAGGGAATTCGGCCAAGATGTTGGCCACCCGGTCCGTCTCCACGTTGCCTTGCACGGCAAAGCTGTGGGCAAATGGCACCCACTCCATGGTGCGCACCCCGACGCGGGTGAGTCGGGTGGTGGTTGCGGGGGCGTCGCCCTCGGCTGGCGCCGCAGGTCCACCGCATTGGGTCGTTCCAACGACGAGGGCCAAGGCGGCCATCACGCGGGGGAGGTGGGATGTCAAGTTCATGGTTGTGGGTTGGAGGCGATGAGACGTTGTTGTGCGTTCAGCCACGCGAGTTGCGCGCCGATGAGGTTGCCCTCAGATTCGATGAGTTGGTTTTGGGCGTCGTTCAGCTCGAAACTGCTGCGCACGCCTTCTTTGTGGCCTGCTTCGATGCGTTCCAGGATGCGTGCGGCCAAATCCCGCTGCTCCCGTGCTGTGCGCAACGCCGCTTCGGCGTCGAGGAAGGTGGCTTTGGCGTTGTCGAATTCCAACTTCGCCGCTTCCACCATTTGGCGGTACCCGCTCTGGGCGTTCAACACCTGGAGTTTGGCTTTCTCCACGCGTTGGCGACCCCCAAAGCTGGTCCACACCGGCATGCTCATGGAGAGGCCGACGATTTGGTTGGGGTACCAGTTGTTTTGGTCTTCAAGCACTGGGAAATCCGGGTCCCGAAACGCTTGTTGGCTCGTGCTGTAAAAGCCTGCGATCTGAGGCAGCCCTTCAGCACGTCGGTTCTTCACATCGAGCTCCGCCAACGCGACGTACTGCTGCTGTTCCTGCAGCGACGGCACCGTGGCCAAGTTCAAGTGAGCCTGGACGGCCGCCGGAACCTCTGCTTGGGTCAGGTCCTCAAGCGTGTCCGTCAATTCCACGTCCGAGTCCACTGGCAAGCCGCATTGGAACAGCAGGAGTTTGGCTGTCAAATCCGCTTGCAGGCGGGCTGTGCCCAACTGTTGCTCCAGCGTCTGCCGGGTCAACGTCAACCGGTCGGCGTCCACCGACTCCAAGAAGCCTTCCTCCGACATGGCACGCAACTCAGCTTCCGACTGGGCGACGAGGGTCAACGCGTTGTCCAAAGTGGCCACATTGGCTCGGGCCGCAAGAGCTGTTGCGTACGCCTCCGCCACCATGCGACGCGTGTCAACGGCGGTGCGTTCCACGGCCAAGTCCTTCGCGTCCGCCAACACCTTGGCCGCTTGCACACCCACGAGGTAGCTCCCACTGAAGATGAGTTGGGTCGCATTCAAGCCTGCAGTCAACGACTGGGTGGTCCCAAACGAAAACTCCAACACCATGTCCTCGGGCGCCATCGGGTCAAACGACGACGCAGGCACCACCTGGGTGGGGATGTCGATGAAGTGGTTGAAGTCCACGCTTCCGGTCACTTGCGGCAACCCCGTGGCGAGCAATTCCTTCACGTCGCGCTTCGCCACCTCCACGTCAATCAGCGCGCGCTCCATCGCGTACGCCTGGTCCAGCGCCTTTTCTTGAGCCTCGGCCAGGCTCAGCGACGTCTGCGCCGACGCTGCCGCCGGGATGCTCAGCAGCGCGCACCAGGCCAGGCCGGCAACCGCTGTGTTCTTTGTGAGAATCTTCATGGTTGATCCTTGAGTTTTTGTTCCAAATGGGCCAACCCCTGCGGGCTGGCGATGCCACGGATGTGGTACGTGAACAGGGCTTGGAAATGTTCCGCCAGGGGTCGGGCCAAGGTGCCGTCCTCCGCTTGCTTCACAATGTCCTCCACCAAGGCCAAATGCAAATCGGCCACCGCATCCACGTTCAAATCAGAGCGGTACAACCCCTCCTTCATGCCGCGATGAACGTTGTGCTTCACCACACGCCGCACCATGGCCCGACGTCGACTGAACGTCGCCTCGAACACTTTGGGGTAGTGCTTTTTCAGGTCAAACAACACCGTCGGATTCATCGCCGACAGCATGCTTCGCTTCTCCTCCATTTCCTGAAGCGCCACGTCAATCGCGTTGCCCTGCGAAGACATCACCTCGTCCATCCGCTTCTCCAACCCGTCGAGATGGCTGGTCAGCGCCTGGGACACCAAGTCACGCTTGTCACGGAAATGCTTGTACAGGGTTTTCTTGGAGCATGCCAGGTGTTTGGCCAAATCGTCCATGTTCAAGGACTTGATGCCAAACCTCGCAAACAGGCCTGCGCAACGATCACGTAACTCGGCAGCGCGCGCCTCCTCGCCCAGCGGGGTGTCCAACATGGGTGGGGTCTCCTTCAAAGCGCCGCAAAACTACAACGCAATGCACGCACAGGAAACGAAAAAAACGCAAATCGTTTCCAAGGGACACCCTTTGACAATTCAGGTCAAGACAGGGCTCCTGAAATCACCTCGTCGTCCGCGTGGTTGGCGCGGGTCACTTTCAATTTGGGCTCCGCCTCCATGGCACGGTCGATGGCCCATTGGGCACCCGAATTGCGAGCCCAACTGCGCCGGGCTATGCCGTTGTTGACGTCCCAGTGCAGCATGGAGCGGAGTCGGCGCTCGCTGTCCTCGCTGCCGTCGATGAGCATCCCGAATCCACCGTTCATCACCTCGCCCCAACCGACGCCTCCGCCGTTGTGCAAGCTGATCCACGTGGCCCCCCGGAAGCTGTCTCCCACGAAGTTGTGAACGGCCATGTCTGCGGTGAATGCGGAGCCG
>MDTB01003087.1_pt1 | contig 60818 bp, 57 predicted proteins | sample 811161 | NCBI WGS metagenome assembly MDTB01 (sample SAMN05326650, study PRJNA326480) | marine metagenome | isolation source: seawater | place: Mediterranean Sea | collected 2009 | reverse complement strand
TTATGGTTTGTCGATGTGGATTTTAGTGGCATGACGCTCAGTTCTGAAGCGGATTTCCGGTGCCTTGCACGATGAGCAGCGTGCACCTGCAAACGCCTTGTCCGGCATGTCAGCAGCCAATGTTGCCACATGGGCAGCGTTGTCGTTGTGGTGTTGGCGTTGATGGTCCGCTGCAGATCAATGAGTTCGCGAATCTGGATCAAGGCCAATTGCAGTTCCTCAGGATGTTTGTGCTGATGGAAGGGTGAATCACGGACCTTGAGAAGGCACTGGGGATCAGCTATCCCGCGGTGAAATCAAGGATCAGGGAGCTGAAGTCTGCGCTACATCTCCATGACGAAGATCCAGGTGATCGGCAGTCCAGGATCAGTGGGTTACTCGATGAACTGGAATCTGGTGATTTGAGTACGGACGACATGATCTCGCGTCTGCAGAACGAGGGTGATCAGTAGAGTGTGATCGTCTGATCAACCAGGACTGACGCGACACGGGCACGGATCCCGTCCACCATCGTCAGCAGATGCTTCTCCTTCAGATTGTAACGGGCAAGAAACCAGCCGATGTGGTTCATGTTGCGAATGAGTTGAAACAAGGGAATGGTGTCAAAGAAGTGATCTTCGACGGATCTGACTGATCGGTAGCCACGGATAAGGGCGTCGTGTGCGGCCTGGTAATGAGGATCATCGTGCGCAGGCAGCGCAACCGCGAGATCAAACTGATACCAGCCGAATCCCGCATCGTCAAAATCGATCACCATGATGTCTTCATTTGTGATGAGGATATTGTTGGCATGCATGTCAGCGTGGATCATGCCGTAGGTGTCGGAGGATGTGGGAAACGTCTCCAGCAAGGCATGAATTTTTCGTCGCGTTTCGTTGAGAAAGAGGCTGCTGTCCTGTGCATGGCGTGGATCTTCCCAGAAGCGCCCCCAGAATGGTTGTTCGCCCATGGTGCCATCAGCATCAAATGCGTGTCGCTCGAAATCCGTGTCAGGTTTGAACGCCGTGGCGGCACTATGCATCTGTGCCGCTGTAGCACCGATGTGGTGGTACCAGTGATCAAGCCTGCTGTCGTCTTCGGCCAACACCTGGCTGAGAATCCGGCCTTCCTCCCAGTCGTAAAGACCTGCGAAGCGGTGTTCGTCAGGTCCTTCTGCAATCGCATAACCACTGTCTGAGGTGGTGCGGTGGGCTCGCGGAACCTTAAGGCCAGCATCCGCCAGTGTGCTTATCCAGACGTGTTCGGCATCAAGTTCAGGGCGGGTGTGGTAGCCCGGCCGATGCAGCCGTAGCACGTAGTGTTTTTGTTCCGTATCGCGAACCCGGAATACATAGTTTTCGGATTCAGAAACAAATGACACCGCTTCAGTATCGATCGACCAGTTGGCCACAACGGCTTCAGCGGCAAACTGCCATGGATGTGTCATCTGTTGTTGATCCCGGTTGATGATTAATCCGGGTTGACGTATCGCGGTGCGCGCTCTTCAAAGTTGGACTGGACGGCCTCGACCTGGTTGGGCTTCCCAATCAACTGACCCTGGAGGGATGCTTCGAGACCAAGTCCCTCGTTGGGTTCTGAGTGCCAGGTCTCTTCGAAAAGCTGTTTCCCCAATCGGATGGCGCTGGGTGACTTACCTGCAATCTGCTCAGCCATTGCCAGGGCATCATCCAGCGGGTTGTCGCTGATCTGGGTGACGATGCCCAACGATGCCGCTTCGGTACCTTCGAAAATACGCCCAGTGAAAGTCAGTTCTTTGGCGATATCCATGCGGGCCAGGTCCCGAAGCGTCTGGGTCAGACTGCAGTCCGGGATCAGCCCCCATTTGATTTCCATGACGGAGAAGCGAGCGTCCGGCGCAGCGATACGGATATCGGCGCCCATGGCAATCTGGAACCCCCCTCCGAACGCAACTCCGTGGAGCGCAGCAATAACGGGCACGGGGACCTGTTTCCACACCATGCCCGGCTGTTGTGCCAGGTTGCCTGGAGTCCGTCCCGTACTTTCGCGACGGCTGTTGATGGGGCCACCGTTGTCCTGGCCAGCCATCCCACGAAATCCTGAAAAATCGAGACCCGCACAAAAGCCACGTCCATTCCCCGAGAGGACAACGGCGCGGATGTCCTTGTTATCCATGAGCGATTCACCGGCCTCCGTGATTGCGTCAAACATGTCGGGTGACAACGCATTGTACTTGTCGGCGCGGTTCAGACGAACATCGGCGACGCCCTGATTGATATCGATAGTCACAAAATCGGTCATGATGGGTCCTTGTTGAAGTTCGATCAGTATACCGCCGTGTGGCGAATGGCACCCGATTCGCTTCAGAAAATGTTCTGACTTCTGTCCGTGGTCGCCTGAGGGATTGTCTCGCTGGGTGTGAGGGGTCCGTTCTGAAGAATGATGACAGTCCAGTCTGAAGGCCCCTATCTTGTTGGCGGATTCTCCGGTGGTGATTTTACGGCTTATGAGATCTGCTGACAGTTGATGCAGGCAAGTCACGATCTCAAACGGCTCGTGATGCTGGATACGCCACTGCCACATGAAGAACCGTTGAGTACTGTCGATAAGTTTGCAATCCAGTGGCAGAACGTCCAGCGCGGAGGTGTCGCGTACTCTAGAGAATGGGCGATGAAACGCGTTGAGTGGGAGCTAAAAAAGTACGGGGCGAGACTCTGACGAGTAGCGATGGTGAAGGGCCGACCGAATTTCAGAACAAGAGTATTGAAGAAGCATTTCGCCGTGCGTTGGGCAAATACCAGCTTGAATCTCTCGATGTTGATGTGAAGCTGTTCCGCCCCCGCCGGATTGATGCCTACCAACTACCGGATGGTCGTACCGCCAATTCGGAAAGGGTGATCAATTGAGGAGACAACCGGTGGACGCCGTACGTCAGTGACCTTGAAATCTTCGAAATACCCGGTGACTGCTACAGCATGGTACTGGAGCCGAATGTCCGGGTGTTGGCGAACAATCTAGCGGAATGCCTGAAATAGCTGAACACCTACTGCGTTCCAGCTAGAATGAGCGTCACGCCCCGGTAGCTCAGCCGGATAGAGCATCCGCCTCCTAAGCGGGGGGTCGCAGGTTCGACTCCTGCTCGGGGCGCCACTTGTTCAGGTCCTTGATACAGCGCCGGTCCGGCGCTACGTATTCGGACCCGGGTGTTGATCGGGGCGTCAGCTCTTCGTGCGTACCTCGGGCTCGTCCTTGACGTAAACAAAATCCACAAGGCGAAGGTCCGGCTCGGGGTCTTAAGGGGTGTAGGTGACGGCGATGAGCAGGTGCATCACGTAAAACAGCGCAAACGTCATACTGATACCGAGCATTGCAGAGGGTCCTGCGCGAACAATAAGCATAGCGGGCTCGGGTTCCAACTGTTTCAGAAAGGTGCGATTGCCTCTCCTATTTAGCTGTAAACGATACGGATATGTTTTTGGGGTTTGTGTGGTGAAAAGGCTGGACTGACTATTACCCCCGCTTCGTGGTATTTTTCGATCCGGATTCGATCTTCAAAAAAAGTAGCTGGACGGAGGCGGACATGAGTGAGTTCAAAGACAAGGTGGTTGTAGTGACTGGGGCCGGTGGTGGCCTGGGTAAGTCACATGCGCTGGAGTTTGCGCGCCGTGGTGCGAAGGTTGTCGTTAATGACCTGGGCGGCAGTGGCGATGGTCATGGTGCTAGCGACATGGCGGACGTGGTAGTTGAAGAGATTCGCGCGGCTGGTGGGGTAGCGATTGCCAACAAGGCGAGTGTCTCGGACAAGGCAGGTGCAAAATCCATTATTGATGATGCGGTCGCAGAATTCGGAACCGTCGACGTCCTCGTCAACAATGCAGGTATTCTGCGTGACAAGAGTTTCAAGAAGATGCCGCTGGAAGACTGGGACATCGTCATGGACGTCCACCTCAACGGCACAGCCTATGTGACGCATGCGGTCTGGCCGATCATGTACGACAAAAATTATGGTCGTATCATTATGACGAGCTCAACGTCCGGCATTTACGGGAATTTCGGACAAGCCAACTACGGGGCCGCCAAGATGGGTATGTTGGGTCTGATCAACGTGCTTTCGAAAGAAGGTGCAAGCAAGAACATCAGGGTCAATGGATTATCGCCGAATGCAGCAACCCGTCTTATCGCAACGATACCTGGTCGTCAGGATCTTGATCCCGACAACCCCGCGCCAGAGGCGCACCCCAGGCTGGTGACCCCAGCGGTGCTGTTCATGGCGAGCGAGGACGCTCCGAATGGCACAGTGATTCAGGCAGGCGGTGGTCGTTTTTCAGTGTGTGCAGTATTCAACAACGATGACGTCGACCTGGGTCTGGATGTAACGCTCGAGGATCTGCAGGCACATCGTGAACAGCTGCTCGATATGAGCGAAGCGCAGGAAGGCTGGAATATGATCCGTCGGTATCGCGAGCAGCAACAACAACAGTAGTGACGCTTCGCTAGCCGTCGATTCGGGTCAGGGTTTCCCGGGCATCTCCATCAATGGAGTATGCGAGCAGCGTTGGGGTTCACTTGCGATTGGAAGCGGTGAGGCACTGGTCTGGGATATCCGAACAAAGATGGTTTGGTCATGTCTTCGCCAACCGCATCCTTGCCCGCGTGTTGTATGTGGTTCTCGGTCGTCGTGCTCTCCGATTGCCAGGCTCTTCAAAGGCGCAATACTTGGCGAAGGCAAACCTGTCAGAGCCTAGCGACAAATGTTTCAAATCTGAAATTGACGGAAGCGTTAGACTGCATTGCCGACGGAAGGATGCAATTTTGCACCATACCATCTGTCAGCAGGGACCTACCGTTCATAGACCTCACGGGAATGGGTGACACTTTGAATCCCTGGTTATCGATCATCGTACCTGTGTTGAACGAAGCGTCATCCATCGCCATTCGGATATCGAGAATTCGAGGGCTCGAGTCGACGGTTGGTGGTTTGGAGATCATCGTGGTCGATGGCAAAAGCAAGGATGGCAGTGCTGATTGCGCCAAGGGTGCAGATCTCGTGCTCAGCTCGAATCCAGGCAGAGCTACCCAGATGAACCATGGTGCCAGACATGCGCGAGGTGATGTACTTCTGTTTTTGCATGCTGACACGGATCTACCGGATTCAGCGATGCCTTTAATCAAGTCATGGTGGAACTCTGGCGGTCAGTGGGGTGCGTTCCATGTGATTGTTGAAGGGCGTTCATCCTGGCTGAAGGCGGTTTCTGCTGGCATCAATTTGAGATCGCGCCTGACTGGGATCGTTACCGGGGATCAGGCAATTTACCTCACCCGTGCCACATTCGATGACGAAGACGGATATGCCGAGATTCCATTGATGGAAGATGTAGAGCTGAGCGGTCGACTTCGACGACGTTCATGGCCACATCTCATCCGTCAACCTGCGCGAACGTCGGGGCGACGTTGGGATCAGCATGGGGTGTTCAGGACAATCGTGTTCATGTGGGGATTACGATTCGCCTACTTCCTGGGGCGAGATCCTGGTGTGCTGGCTGAACGGTATTATCCCAACACCGATGATTTCAAGAAGTCCCCTGACCACCACGATGGCAGCTTCCCATGAATGACTCTGACCAGAGGATCATCATCTTCTGCAAACAACCGTACCCCGGACAGGTCAAGACGCGCCTCGCTCAACAGATTGGTGATGTGGAAGCCGCGAATGTGGCGCTGGCCATGGCGCGAAGGACAATCAGGGCCTGTATCGATGCGGATGTTGCGGAAGTCGATGTCTGGCAGACGCCTGATTTGGATGACATCTTCGCGGTTCCAGGAGTAGCAAAGGTTCACCTGCAATGTGACGGTGATCTGGGACAGCGTATGGCCTACGCCATTGCCGAATCCCTGAAGGAATCCGCAGCGGTTGTGTTGCTGGGCACTGATTGTCCGGGGATTGATGCTGGTTATGCCAAACGGGCGTTTGACGATCTTGCGCACCTCGACGTTGTGATTGGTCCCGCTGAAGACGGTGGCTTTGGACTGATAGGAATGACCCGATCTGCTGACGCGGTCGCGCTGTTCAATCAGATCACCTGGAGTACACCTGGCGTCTACCAGGCGGTGTGTGAAAGACTGGCTCGCGCTAACTGTCGTTGGGGCCGGTTGGCATTGCTGTGGGATATTGATCGACCGTTCGACCTTGCGAGATACCAGGTCTCTTATGATCAGATCAGCCAGGACTGAAAATCTCTCTGACCAGTATCGTTTTGACCGACTGTCTCCACTCGCTCAGCTCTCAGTCCAGAGTTCATCCAGAAAAGCTCTGAACTGGTCAGTACACCAGGCATTGCGATAGGGACCACAAATGTCTCCAACGAAAACGTGAGATGCCTCATTGCCTTCAGGAACCACCGGAATCAGTCGTTTGTGCTCAGCGCCCCACGATTCGTGGGCCGAAATCGCTGCTGCTGGATGGACCGTTGGGTCATTGGCCATATACATCGTGGCCAGAGGTATCCTCAATTGGGACAGATCTTGAGCCTGGGCCCAATCTACGACTTTCTGCATTTCTATGAGTGATGAAACCGGCTGTCGGGTGACCCAGAATTGCTGCTGTTGCTCAGAAATCGGCGTCCACTCACGATAGCCACCTGACACAACAGGGACCCATTTGGGTGCCCAGGGCCACGTCAGCACGCGAGAAACCGGATTCCTCACGCGATAGTTGGGAGATAGATGAAGAAGGGCAGCGATCTGATCGGGAAACTGCTGCGCGAGCCAGACCGAGAGCGTAGAACCCGTCGAGGTTGCTACAATAACGACTTGTTCGCCCAACATTGTGGCGATTCTGAACTGTGTGAGGACTGACGATAGCCAGTCTTCTGCGGATACACGCATTCCTTCCGTTCCACAGCCATGTCCGGCGATTCGTGCCTGAAGCACATTGGCATCGAAGTGTTCAGCGAGTGTCTGTGTCAGGGGTGCGGTTTCCGGCCATGTTGCAGAGAATCCGTGCAGGTAAAGGAAAGCCCAACGGGTTCGCGAGGGATTACCCGGATTCGCAAAGACGATATGTGCTTCTGTCCCTTGACGCGGTTTGGCAGCCGTTTCCTGTTGTGCCAGCCATCCACTGATCTCAGCGAGGGTACCGTGTTCTGGCAGTGTCTCTGCGACAACGTCAGGATTCAATCTGGGCCTGGGTCCGAAAGCGAACAAGAGACAGAGACCGATTGAAAGAGAAACAGCGAATGTCAGAAGCATGAAGCCCGTCGTCTTTGGGGGTTCTTGATTCAGTCACCTTACCTTTGTCGAACTTACAGGATCAAATCAGTGTTCCGGTTCTCGGACCGGTGCCTCAGGTGCAATTTCACGATGCGCACGCTAGTGTAGGTGCGATGAACGGGACAAACGCCAAGGGTAGCCAGTTGCTGACGGTTAGTGATCTCACATGCGAGCGTGGTGGGCACACTCTGTTCAGGGCGTTGTCGTTTGGTATCGGTCGGGGCGAGCTATTACATATTGAAGGGCACAACGGTAGTGGAAAGTCTACGTTACTCCGTTGTCTTTGTGGCTTCTTTCGAGACTGGGAAGGTGAGATCACCTGGGATCTGCAGCATCATCCGGTGTATTTAGGACATAAAGCGGGTGTATCCGGTGATCTGAGCGTAGATGAGAATATTGCCTATCTACTTGCCCTGCACAACATACAGCCGTCGCCTGAGGACATCGAAGATGCAGTCACGAGGGCGGGTCTACTGGAGCATCGCTTCCGTGCTGTTCGTGAACTCTCTGAAGGCCAACGCAAGAGAGTAAGCCTTAGTCGACTGGGGTTGCTTGTGGCGGAAGTCTGGCTCCTTGACGAACCTTTTGCGTCGCTGGATGCCGCCGGAGTGGACTGGCTAATGTCCATGATTACCGATCATCGTTCAAGTGGGGGCGCAGCGATCTATACCAGTCACCAGGCGGTTGACACACCAGATCAACAGCGTCTTCGACTGACGGATTTCTCGTCAACGTCTGGTGTCTAAGGTGCAGCCCTAGCGATGAATCAACTGTCAGTTTCATTCAAGCGTGACCTGCGGAGCCACCTGCGTCGTCCTGGCGACCTGGGCGCGCCACTTGTGTTTGGCTTTGTTGTCATTAGTCTGTTTCCTTTGGGAATTGGGCCTGAGCCGGAACAGCTTTCGGTGATGGCGCCGAGTATCGTCTGGGTCGTGTTATTGCTCGCCAGTCTACTGAGCGTACACCTGTTGTTTCAGCGAGATGACGATGAAGGTGTTCTGGAACAACAGTTGCTCTCCCCATCGTCTCTGTATTTCGTGGTCCTGGGGAAAGTCGGCGCATATTGGGTGACGACAGGGATGCCCCTCGTACTCGTTTCGCCGCTGATGGCAGAGATGATGTCGATGAGTTGGAAGGCTACTGTGGCGCTGACGGTTTCCTTGTTACTGGGAACACCGATCGTTTCCCTGTTGGGTGCAATCGGCGCGAGTCTGACCCTGGGGCTGCGAGGTGGTGCCGTGCTGGTCACGATATTGATTCTGCCATTCTACGTCCCCGTAGTCGTTCTCGGGACCGCGATGACCAGCGCGGGGCATTCGGGTGACAGCATGGTGTTTCATGCCGCGCTGTTGTCTGCAGGGCTTTGTCTCGGTTGCGCACTCACGCCGCTTGCGGTCGCGGGTGCACTGCGCGTTTCGGCGGAAAATTAGACGGTTCCGTCAGTTTTGGAGGTCGTAAATTCCCCTGTCGGCAGCTTCCTTATACTATTGCTGTCTGATGGATCAGTGATCGTGAACCGGAATTGCTGGCACAACCGCTGGTGAAGAGCGGTTACGGTCAGTACCTTCTTGACCTGCTTGTACAACCGACGCTCTGATATGAAGGTGAGCGAGACGAAATTGCCCGGCGTTGTTGCTATCGAGCCGGATATCCATGGTGACGAGCTAGGGTTCTTTTTTGAGACCTTCCAGCAGGACCGATATGCCAGGGACGCGGGTATCGAGTTGCCTTTTGTACAGGATAATCAATCGAAATCCGCTAAGGGTGTGCTACCGGGACTGCACTTCCAGAAAACCAACCCTCAGGGAAAGCTCGTTCGGGTGACCGCAGGAGAGGTTTTCGATGTGTCCGTCGACATTGACCCGGCCTCTCCGACAGTAGGTCAGTGGGTGGGTGTCACGCTGAATGCGCAGCAGCACAATCAGATCTACGTGCCCCTCGGGTATGCCCATGGATTTCTCGTGCTTTCTGATTCTGCGGATTTTCTGTACAACCGTACAGCTTTCTACTATCCCGTAGATGAAGGTGGTGTAAGCTGGGAAGATCCCGGGATTGCGATCGACTGGCCACTGGGTGAACTACCCTTGGTATCCGTTAAGGATCAGTCATTGCCTCTGTTGCAGGATCTGATGCTCTAGCCAAACTCTGACTGGCTGTTCGGGCAGGACAGTACCAGAGCGTGAACTCGCCGCGATGCATCAGCGCTCTGCAACGGTCGGATGGTTGTTCGCGCTGCCCCATGTCTCTGACGGCAACGTATAAAGTCCCTACGGTGTAATGTGCCCCGGGCCGCGCGAAGAACGCGACTCTCCCTTCGGTATAGAACTCGACAGAAAACCTGGATGCACCCGTGCAGATGAGGGGACACGGATCAGACACCGATTGGCGCTCATAGGCATCAATCATGGGCTTCTGGTTGTAACGATGTCCGCTGAAGGTGTTTTCCCAAACGTAGAGAAACACCTTGAAGTAAACCAATGACGACATTGTGAGTAGTACAAGGGTGTGTGGTTGCCATCGCGGCGATAAGTGAAGAGCAAACAGTGCTGGAAGTCGTGCAGTCGCCTCGTTAATACCGAAGACAAGAAACGAGAGTGCAGTCGACCAGAACACAAACGGAGGCTTTCCCCAGAAGGGTTCCTCGGGTTACAGCCAGTCGCCCGTCATCAATATCTGACGGGATATCTCTGCGTATCTGGCTTCAGAGAAGTCTGTCAGTGGCAGGTATGCTTACAGGGCGAATCGACCCAGGCGAAAGACAGCAGCAAACGACAACAGCGCCCAGTCATACCGAGAACACACCTGGTGGGTTGGCGATGTGTTTGTGCTCATGTTGCGATGGATGGTCATTCGGCGCTGGCGAACCATAGCATATGTGAATCGGCCCGTATTGGCTTCATCGTGGTGTTCGCAAATGTGGTCTGTTCAACACCGCTAGCCAGGATTCTCAGATATAATGAGAAAGTCTGGAGCATCGGTTAGTCATACAGGTATGTGGAACTGGATTCATCGTTGGGGTTCTCCGCCGGAATTCTATGTGATGAGCGGACGGCTGATCCCTTGGCTGGCCGGATTGACGGTCGCACTGTTCGTGGTGGGGGTTCCCTGGGCACTGTTGATTGCGCCTGAGGACTACCAGCAGGGAAACAGCGTGCGGATCATTTACATCCACGTCCCTGCGGCAATTCTTGCTCAATCCAGCTATTTCATGATGGCAACTGCGGGCGCGATCTTTCTTGTCTGGCGCATCAAACTTGCTGATATCGCGATGGCCAGCGCTGCGCCGATTGGGGCATCGTTGACGTTTCTTGCCCTCCTGAGTGGCGCTATCTGGGGGAAGCCCACATGGGGTACCTATTGGGTTTGGGACGCCCGGTTGACGTCTACGCTGGTGTTATTGTTCCTGTTTCTCGGGGTGATGTTGCTGCGTTCGGCAATGGCCGAACGCGCTGGTGGCGGTCGGGCATGTGCCGTACTTGCGCTTGTTGGCATCGTGAATATCCCGATCATCAAATATTCCGTCGACTGGTGGTTTACCTTGCATCAGCCTTCGACGTTTACGCTTACTGCCAAACCCGCAATGCCGGCAGAAATGTACCTGCCGTTGGTGGTGATGCTGTTTGCCTATTACAGTTTTTTCTTCCTGGCCTGGCTGATGCAGATGCGAGCCGAGGTCTTGGCAAAGGAGGCCCGGACGGATTGGGTTCGAAAGCTAGTGGGACGCCATGAACTGGTTTGAATATGGAACCCATGCTCCCTATGTATGGGCGGTTTATAGCATCGCTCTTGTGGTATTTGTTGCCAATATCATTTTCCCCATGAGGCGGCATGGCCGACTACTTAAGATGTTGGCGAAGGACACCCTGGATCGGCAAAGATCATGAAGTTCGGCCCCATTAAGCCGCAACGCCGGCAGCGACTTTGGGTGGTAGCGTCGATTGTTGCCCTATCGGGAGTTGCTGTGGGATTGGCACTCATTGCGCTTCAGGATAACGTGAACTTTTTCTATTCACCGGCCCAGATCGCGGCAGGCGAAGCACCGGTAGGCCGTACGCTCCGAGGAGGAGGGATGGTAAAAGAGGGCAGTGTGAATCGTGAAGAAGGCGACCTGGGCGTGACCTTTGTGATCTCGGACCTAAAGGGTTCGGAGGTTTCCGTACACTACGAAGGAATCCTGCCGGATCTTTTCCGGGAGGGGCAGGGCGTCGTTGCTATTGGACAGTTGGATGAGGAGCGTGTGCTGATTGCATCAGAGGTCCTAGCCAAACATGATGAAAACTACATGCCACCCGAAGTCGCCGAGGTGATTAAAGACGCGCACCTCAACACCGACCTCGATACTTTCCAACCCCTATAGATGATTGTAGAACTCGGTCATTTTTCCCTGATCCTGGCGCTAACACTCGTTGTTGCGCAGGCTGTTCTCGCCTACCTGACAATTTCAGTCCCGCGGTACAGACAATGGATGCGATTGCCTGAATCACTAGCAGCGGGGTCGTTTCTGTTTGTGCTACTGGCATTCTGTGCACTCACGAACGCCTTTCTGAACGACGACTTCTCAGTGCAGTATGTCGCTGAACATTCAAATTCTCGACTGCCGGAGGTCTTCAAATTCTCCGCGGTATGGGGTGGCCACGAAGGATCGTTCCTGCTGTGGACGCTTGTTTCGGCTGGTTGGACACTAGCGGTTGCAGTGTTCAGTGGCCAGCTGACGGAAGATATGAAAGTCCGCGTCCTCGGTGTTCTGGGTTTCCTGAATGCGGGATTTCTGATTTTTCTGATCTTTGCTTCCAATCCGTTCGAGAGAATGTTGCCTGTCTATCCGGAGGATGGTGGTGATCTGAACCCACTACTACAAGACTTTGGCCTGATTGTTCATCCGCCGATGCTCTATATGGGGTACGTTGGGTTTGCCGTTCCTTTTGCATTCGCTATTGCAACATTGTGGGCGGGGCGGCTGGATGCAGCCTGGGCTCGTTGGTCAAGGCCATGGACCAATGCCGCCTGGGCTTTCCTGACCCTGGGAATCACGTTGGGAAGCTATTGGGCGTATTACGAATTGGGCTGGGGTGGCTGGTGGTTCTGGGACGCGGTTGAGAATGCCTCCTTCATGCCGTGGCTGGTCGGCACTGCGTTGATTCATTCGCTGGCAGCCACCGAGAAGCGCGGTGTGTTCAGGAGCTGGACGGTGTTGCTGGCGATTTTTGCATTCTCTTTCAGTCTCTTGGGTGCATTCCTTGTACGTTCCGGGGTGCTGACATCCGTCCATACTTTCGCGGTAGACCCTGAACGAGGGCTGTTTATCCTGGCGTTTCTCGTGGTGGTCATCGGTGGTTCGCTCGCGCTCTACGCCATGAGGGCCGCGGATGTCAGAAGTACGGCTCAGTTCTCATTGTCCGGGCGGGAAGCCATGTTGCTGGCAAACAACGTGATACTCGTGGTCACTACCGCAGCGGTTCTCGCGGGGACACTGGCACCCTTGATCTACGAGAGCTTGTTTGCGGGAGATAAACTCTCAGTAGGGCCACCCTGGTTCAATACGGTATTCGTGCCACTGGTTACGCTGCTGTTCCTGTTCATGGTCCTCAGCCCCTATTCCAGATGGCGATCGACGGATGCCTCCAGGATCGTGGTTCCCGCGATTCAGAGCCTGTGTGCGGCAGCTGTGGTCTCAATATTGTTGTTTTGGCTGGCGAGCGGATCCTTTGAAGTGGTCGCGTGGTTTTATGTCACGCTCGCGCTGTGGATTGTTCTGGCGCTGATTCTGGACATGTACCAGAACACACGAAACAAGCGACAACGCCTTTCGGCCCTGTTCGGGCAGAACTGGTCCTACTATGGTATGTGGATGGGGCACAGCGGAATGGCGGTCTGCATTCTGGGTGTAGCGGCGACGTTGTACTACAGCGATGAACGAGATGTTCGGATGCAGCCCGATGATATTGTCGTTCTATCCGACTATGAGTTCAGGTTCCTGGGTGTTGACCAGGTCGAAGGACCGAACTACCTGGCAGATCGTGGCCTTATTGAGGTCCGGCAGGATGATGAGTTGATTGCGAGGATGTATCCCGAGAAAAGGCGATACCTCTCCTCTGGAAACGTCATGACCGAAGCTGCCATGAAACCAAGATTGTTTGTTGATCTGTACGTGGCCCTGGGCGAGCCGGTGGGAGATGATGCCTGGGCGGTGCGTGTCCACTACAAGCCCTTCGTTCGCTGGATCTGGATCGGTGGAGCCATGATTGGGTTGGGTGGATTCATCACTCTGCTGGATCGTCGTTATCGACGGCGTGAACCTTCCAGAATGTCAGTGACAGATGAGGCGCCGGCCTAGCGATGCATCGCACACTGTTCTATGTCCCGATAGTCTGCTTCGTTATTATTATGGGGGTACTGGCGTGGGCCTTTACGCTTGAGGATGCGTCGAGACTGCCTTCAGTTCTCATCGATCGACCATTCCCGGCATTTGAACTACCTATAGTAAAGACTGGTGTCCTGGTCACTGAGCAGGATCTGAAGGGACGACCTGCACTGGTTAACGTGTGGGCGACCTGGTGCGCCAACTGCCTGATAGAGCACCCGCTTTTCATGGAACTGAAAGACGAAGTACCGATATTCGGCATCAACTATAACGACGACACCGATAAGGCTAAGGCCTGGCTCCGCCGCCATAGAGACCCCTATCAGTTCAGTATCGTGGATATTGAGGGGAAACTTGCGATCGATCTCGGGGTGTATGGGGCACCAGAGACCTATGTCATTGATGCGGAAGGCGCTATTCAGTATCGACACGTTGGCATTGTGAGCCGTGAGGACTGGGAGTTGACGCTGGCGCCTCTATTGTCACGATTGGAGTCCCGGTGAAACGCCATTTCGCGAGAGTAGTGTTGCTGGTCCTCTGCTGGTCGCTGGTGTCGGTGTGTTGGGCAACGATTGAAGCCCATCCGTTTCCAGACGATGAGCTCCGGAGTCGCTATCACTCCCTGATTTCTGAACTTCGTTGCCCGCAGTGCTTGAACACCAATCTTGCCGGGTCCGATGCGATGATTGCACTGGACCTCCGGCGTGAGGTACACAGAATGCTGTTGGCGGGACACTCTGATAATCAGATACGGACGTTCCTGTTTGAGCGTTATGGCGACTTTGTACTTTACAGGCCCAGGGTCACCAGCCGAACGATTCTTCTCTGGGCGACGCCAGCCTTGTTGCTATGTCTCGGCGCTTTTGTGTTCTGGCGGGTTGTGGGGGCAGGTGTAGATCGACAGCGTACACCGCGAAAGCCGGGCGAAGCGGCGAGACTGCAACGATTGTTGAATGACCGATGATGTTCTGGCTCGTTGCATTGGCATTGTCACTGGTAGCCAGTGGCTTCATCTTGATCCCCCTCCTACGCTCAGCACGTCGCGCCGAAGCAGATCGGAACAGCACTGTTGTGAGCATTTTTGAAGAGCGGCTGGGGGAACTCAAGGAGTTGCGGAGTGACGGCAGACTGTCGGACAGTGAGTTTGATGCACTCAAAGAGGAACTGGAGGATTCATTGCTTGCTGAGACCGCAATCGAATCCAGCGAATCTCCGGAATCCTCTCAAAACAGGCGCATCAGCCCTCAGTGGGTAGCTGCCCTCGCAGTTCTTTTGCCGATTGTCGCTTTTGCATTGTACAGTGATGTCGGTCTGTCGCTCGGTGCAATTTCAGATCACAATCTCGCAACCTCGCTCAGGGATACAGATCCGGGCGATACGACACAGATGCGTCAAAATGCAGATCGGCTTCGTCGCCAGTTGGAAAACCAGCCAGACAACCACCAGGGATGGTATCTGCTTGCGACCTACCTGATGAATGCATCGCAACCTGAGCAGGCTGCACAGGCTTTCGAGCATCTGGTGGCGGCCTATCCTGGGGATGTCGATCTTGCGGCAAGGTACGCAGAGATGCTGTTCATGGCGGATGACCGCACCTTGTCCACGCGCGTGGAGAAGGCGATGAGCAATGTGGTGAAACTGCAGCCACTGCATACTGGAATGATGGAACTCCGCGGCATGAGCGCCGCGTCTTCCGGCGACTATCGCAGTGCGTTGAGACATTTTGAACGTGCGTTGTCGACCCTGTCGGGCCGGGAGAGGGCTGCAGAACGAGGGCAGATCCTGGGAGCTGCAATTGCTCGGGTCAGGGAGATGGCCTCTGCCCATGCCGAAGATCCTCGCCAATCCTCAGAGGAACGACGAATCGAGGTCAAAGTTTCACTCGCGTCTCACCTGGTCGTGTCTCCTGAAACGCCATTATTCGTGTATGCGCGCGCAGCCGGCGGACCTCCCATGCCGCTGGCAGTGCGGCGACTTCTGGCAGCGGACTTGCCAGTCACCGTGGCGCTGACCGAAGACATGGCCATGATGCCAGGTATGTCACTTGCCAGCTTCGACGATGTCGAGATCGTGGCTCGACTTTCGTCCAGCGGGATTGCGAACGCTTCGCCGAACGATCTAGAGGCGCGCTCACCGGTAATCAATGTGGAAACGATCAGCGACTCCGTATACCTTGAAATTTCGCAGCGACGTGGTGAACTGGATGTTGATGGTGAGCGATCAACTGGCAATGAGTCGGTGCTGTAACAAAGTAGTCTGGAAAGCAAAATGAAGATTGGACCCAGAAAAGTGGTGTCATTCGAATACAAATTGAGTGATGAATCAGGACAGGAATTTGAGGCATCTGATGATGAATCGATGAAGTTTCTGTTTGGCAGAGGGCAAATACTCCTCGGACTTGAAGATGCCCTGAAGGGACACTCCGAAGGAGATGAGGTTATTGTCACCCTGCCACCGGAACGGGCCTATGGTCTGTACGATGAGAATAACCGGCATCGTATCTCTTCCAAGCATGTTGCTGGGAACATCAAGAGGAAGAAACCAGGTGAGATTATTTCAGTCAATACGCCTTCTGGTGTGCGAAATGCACGCCTTATCAAGGCAGGCAAGTTCAATGTGGATATTGACAGCAATCATCCACTTGCCGGCAAGACACTTCGATTTGAGATGACGGTGAAACAGGTGAGGGATGCGAGCCAGGAAGAGCTGGATCACGGACATGCTCACTAGCCAGTAATTCGCGGCAACGGGTTCAAAGTGCAGGTTGTCTGAGGGTCTGGTGATGAGGTCGGTCGGCGGGGTGATATCGGTGGGGTTCCCGTTTTGAATGATCTTCGGGACCAGTAGATCCTCCCGTGCCGCGCTATACCCGAGGGTGACTCTGACCGGGTTCCCCTAGACGCCCATGGCGACGACAATCCCTGTATTCCCAAGTATCCATAGGATTGCTCGTCGGATTCCCACCTTAGCCTCGTGTCAATGACGTACGCGCCTCGATGAGGCTGAGTACTTCGTCCGAGGAAACCGTGACCGGTGTACCGGGTCCGAATACGCCGTGAACACCGGAGTTATACAGAAACCCATAGTCCTGTTTTGGGATCACGCCACCGACAACCACGACGATATGATCCGCGCCGGCTGCCTTGAGCTCTGCAAGAAGGTCGGGGACCATTGTCTTGTGTGCGCCTGCCAGTGAGGAAACACCGATGGCATGGACCTCCTCACGGATGGCCTGGTCTACGACCTCCTTGGGCAAAGAGAACATAGGGGTCAACGCTGTGCGAAATCCTGCGTCAGCAAATGAGGACGCGATGACTTTCGCACCCCTGTCATGTCCATCCTGCCCGAGTTTGCAGACAAGGATGGCGGGCGCGGTCTCGTTTTCAGCCGTGAACGCCTTGATCCGGGTCGTCAGATCCTGCCATGACTGATCGTCGTTCATGGCCTCACCATAGACGCCCGAAACTGTTCTGGTCTCTGCCTCATACCTTGAGTACGCATCCTCCAGCGCCAGCGTAATCTCACCGCCAGTGGCACGAGCCCGTGTGGCGATAACGGCGAGATCAAGCAGATTCCCAGAGTTGTTGTCGGCCGCCTCCCGAAGATCCTTCAGGTGTGTCTGAACCTGCTGCTCATCTCGATGAATCCTGATTTCTGCCAGTCTGTCCAGCTGTTTTTTGAGTACCTCTGAGTTCTCGATTTCGAGAACTTCAATCTGGTCGGGTGTCTTGGTCTGATACTTGTTGACGCCAACGATGACCTGTTCACCATTGTCGATCTGAGCCTGTCGTTTCGCGGCTGCTGATTCGATCCGCAACTTGGGTAGGCCGGTTTCGATGGCACTTGCCATACCTCCCTTGTCTTCAATCTCGACGATCAGGTCCCATGCGCGGTCGGCCAGTTGACTCGTGAGTGATTCCATCATGTAGGAACCACCCCAAGGATCAATGACGTCTGTAATGCCGGTTTCTTCCTGCAGAATCAACTGGGTATTCCTCGCTAACCGTGCACTGCTCTCTGACGGTAGGGCGATGGCTTCGTCCAGCGCGTTGGTGTGTAAAGACTGCGTACCTCCGAAAACGGCAGCCATGGCTTCGATCGTCGTGCGCACAACGTTGTTGTGAGGGTCCTGTTCAGTTAGCGACCAGCCGGAGGTCTGACTGTGTGTCCTCAGCATTTTCGATCGTGGATTTCCGGGATTAAATTCATCAACGATTCGAGACCACAGTAACCGAGCCGCTCGAAGTTTGGCAATCTCCATATAGAAGTTCATCCCGATTCCCCAGAAGAAGGACAATCTGGGCGCAAAGTCGTCGATGTCCAGACCGGCAGCGAGAGCGCAACGGATGTACTCTTTGCCGTCTGCAAGCGTATAGGCCAGCTCCAATGCGGCGTCAGCACCAGCTTCCTGGATATGGTATCCCGATATCGAAATAGTATTAAAACGGGGCATGTGCTCCGTGCAGTAAGCGATGATGTCGCCGACGATTCGCATCGAAGGCCCTGGTGGGTAGATATAGGTATTACGTACTAGAAACTCTTTCAGAATGTCATTCTGGATAGTGCCTGATAAGTCAGCTTGCGCGACCCCCTGTTCCTCTGCAGCGACGATGTATCCGGCCAAAATGGGTAGCACGGAGCCATTCATGGTCATGGACACAGAAACCTGGTCCAGCGGTATCCCATCAAACAGGAGCTTCATGTCCTCGACAGAATCGACAGCGACACCAGCCTTTCCCACGTCGTGGATTGCCCGTTCGTGATCCGAGTCGTACCCCCGGTGGGTGGCGAGGTCAAAAGCGACCGAGATACCCTGCGCACCTTCCGACAGGAGTTGGTGATAGAACGCGTTGGATTCTTCGGCAGTGGAAAACCCCGCGTATTGTCGAATTGTCCAGGGTCGTCCCGCATACATGGTCGCCTGCGGACCACGGATGTAGGGTTCAAGGCCAGGCAATGTGTCTTTTGTTGCAGATCCAGAAATATCCTCTGCAGTATAGAGTGGCGATAGTTTGATACCCTCCGCAGTTTGTACCTTCAGGCTGTCAACAGGCTTCCCCTTCATGAGTTTGCCTGCCGCCTTTGCCCAGTCTTCGAGGCTGCTCTTGGGTGGCGTATAGCGGTTGTCACTCATTTGCGGCTCTGTCGGTTTGTTCATCATGGTGAGCATCTTCTGGATACTCGTTGAGCTCGATGAGTACGCCATCGCATGACTTCGGGTGAATAAAAATCACACGCGTACCGTGTGCGCCAATAGAAGGCTTGTCGGTGATGAACCGATAACCCTTTTCCTGCAGGCGCAGGATATCGGCGTCAAGGTCATCGGTTCTAAAACACAGGTGGTGAATACCTGGCCCTCGCTGCTCCAGGTATTTCACCAGTGGGCCGCCGCCGTCGCTTGGGTGAACCAGTTCGATGCTGGTGCCTGGGACCGGAAAAAAAGCTGTTGTCGTCTGTGCGGCAGCAACCTCTTCGGTACCCTGAAATTCCAGACCGAAGTCCTCCATGAAGCGGGAGATGGCCCGCGTTAGATCAGGTACAGCGATCGCGATGTGATCGAGTGCGGTGATCATGGTCGGGCTCCGTCGTCAGATTCCAGGCGTAGCGTTCGCAGGAACTCATCCGTCTCGGATCGTCGGAGAGCGGCCATTTCGTCTGGGGTTGGTAGTGTGATGATCTCGTCGGGGGTGACCTTGAAGATAGGCTGTCCCTTTTTGATGATCGTCTGATCCTCTCCAATCAGTACTTTATCGATGGTTCCTGAGAATGGTGCTCTGACCTTGTTGAACATCTTCATGACCTCGATGACGCAGAGATCATCTCCTGTTTCGAAGTGGTCCCCTGGTTCAACGAGCGGCGGGCGATCGGGCGCCTCGCGCGAATAGAACATACCACCGGAAGGTGCAGAAATTTCGTCCCCGGCGGCTACCGGTGGTGGTGACAGGTATCGCAAACTCTCTGCTGTTGTATCTGGATCGCGGGTCCAATTAGGCAACTCAACTGTCAGATCCGCATTAACACGAAGTTCGAAAAAGCGTGCACGATCCGCGATGTAGGGCAGCAGGTTCAACAATTCAAGTCCGATCTGATGACCGGCATGTGCACCGACGACGTCATCTCGGGCCTCGGTGTGCAGATTGCCATCGGGTCCCATCAGATCGCGTGCCGAAAGTTCACGGATGAAGGAGAGACCCGTTTCGAGGATTTCCAGGTCCTCTGGCCAGATCGTATACAAGGCAGGTGTGTTGTCGTCCGGAAGCATGTTGAGGAACTCATAGATGTCAGCGAGCACAAACAACCTGTTCCTGTGCCATGACACGGCTCGGTCAGTAACCGTGAAGTCCCCCTGGTACCTTGCGAGCCAACCGGCGAGATAGTGGGGTTGATCTAGCAATCTTTCCACCGCCCGAATAACCAGATTCGACTTTCTCGCCATGACATCTGAGATCGCCGCGTTGTGACTGGCGTCTTCTGTCCCGGACAGGTAGCGCTGTTCGATCTGGCGCCACGCATAGGACAGGTCAATATCGGACGCGCAGCGAGTTAGTTGTCCAACGGCGGTCAGGTAGGGCAGTGTGAAACTGGTCGCCGGTCTAGCCTGTACGTTCTGGCCGGTGAACCAATTGATTAACCCATAGTGGAAGTTCAGGTTGGTGCTGAGGTTCTCACCTGTGATTTTCATTTTACGGAGGATTGTCGCCGCACGTTCGAACGTATCTTCGCGACTCAGGCCGGTGGTGAGTTCCAGCGCAATATTCGAGTCGTAAGCACCGGCAAGGTGATAACGCATGAACATATCGGTGTCGGGGTTGGTGAGGCAGATCCCCTGATCATCCCTGATTTCGCCTTCGAGTGGCGATGACCAATCGGTGATCACACCACCGGCGTGGGGTCTCAGTGCATCGTCGCTCGCGTTCAGTCGAATTTCCGCTGATGCTCCTTCCCGCCTGATCCGCTCGGGACAAGGGAGTCGAGCACCATGTCGGGCCAGGAGCACCATGAGTTCGATGATCGCATCGACTTCAAAGCGGTCGTTGTGATCCTCTGGGTTTATGAATCTCAAACTGTAGCAAAGTTCGCTGACGCGATGTTCGACCTGGACGCGAGTGTTCATTTCCATGAAGAAGTGGTTGTCCTGGTCAACGATACATTCGAATGTGGAGACGGAGTCGAGTCCGACAGCTGCACCAAATCTGACTGCCTCCTCCTCCATTCGGATTAGGGTTGCGAGATCCTGTTTTAGTGAGGCCACTGCGGATTCCTGGCCCGCATCGTTAGCTTTCAGGATGCCATCTTCAAGTTCGGGGACTGTGAGCGACAATTCGAGTAGCTTTTGCTCATTCATCTGAACTGAACAATCACGTCCACCCATGGTGAGGCACCACTCGCCATTTCCCACAACCTGAATTTCAACGTGGCGAACGGTCTCAATGTTGAGTTCTGCAAGCACATTCTTGTTGTCGCCAACGCCCCCGGCGCGTACTTCCGACAGAATTTCACGAAAGAGCGTGTCCACACGTCCGCATGCGGCGTCAATGGACTCAGAACTGCTATCGGAGGGAGCGTCAAGAATGCGTTGTCCCTTACCGCCACCGCCACCGATAGCCTTCAGGCGGATACGGTACCTGGGATGAAGACGCATGAGGTCAGCGACACATGCAGTCAGCGTCTCGCTCAAGTCATCGATCGAGAAGAGGTCTACACCTTGTTCATAGGATGTCTCCAATACCGCGGAAACAGCTTCTTTGAGTTCCATCGTGGCGATATCAAGGTCGAATCCCTGTTCACTGATCAGTGAAGACAAAGCCGCCTTGTCCGGGTACAGACGTTCCAGTGTCAGTTCGGTGGCATTGTCGACGCCTGGAGTGACTGACACGTCTTCAGCGATTGCCGTTCGTTTGGCAAGATCTTTGTTACCGGCTGATCGTACGGTTCTTGAACAGGGGCCAATAAAGTTCAAGCCCGCATCTTCCAGCGCGGAGACCAGCGTTTCATCTTCGGCCATGAAACCGTAACCGGCAAACACCGCGTTATAGTTGTGCGCATGCGCGATTTGAACGATCTCATGGATGCGTTCAAGACGTTCCTCTTTCGTCGCGCCACTGTAGTCCGGTACGCGATGGACCCGCTCATCCGGCAGTCCCTTCCGCAACTCGGGAGACAATGCTTCGGTATAGGTGATTGAGTCCTTCTCTGAAAGCAGGATGCCGTAGTGCTCGATTCCGAGTTCTTCGAACACCGTCATTGCTTCGATCCGAATAGGCCCGCGGCAGATGATCAGCGGCTGAACATCTGAACAGTCAAACGAGCGACGCCAGGTCGATCCACCTGTCTTTCGGCGGTTCTGGTGTATAAGCGGATTTCGGTGGTACCACTGACCGGACACAAATTACTCCGTTAGTGAAATTCTCGCTGGATACCGTTGAACGGCCCTGGCTCGTAGTGATCAAGGTGGAATTTCATGTGCTCGGCAAGTATCTGCCGCAGATTCTGTGGCATAACCATCTGAGAAATGGACCCCAGGCTGAGCGCTTCCTTCGGATTCATCAGTTCTTCTTCGTACCGTCGCGCCAGCTTCGACTCTTCCTGCGCGAGCCACGCGTCATCATGATCCGCTGCTTGCTTTCGAATTGAACGCAGTTCGTCTTTGTAAACAAACTCAACACCTGGCGGGCCCATGACTGCAACCCGGGTTGGTGGCAATGCGATGACGAGATCAGCTCCGGTCGGATAGTTGTTATAGGAAGCGTAGGCGCCACCGATGGCGTTTCTCACCAGTACCAGGAGGCGTGGGGTACGCAGATCGATTATTGCGTCCAGCATGGCACGTCCCGCCTGGACGATACCGCGACTTTCCTGATCTCGCCCTGGCAGGAAGCCGGTTGTATCTTCCATGAAAATAACCGGGATGTTGTAGAGGTTACAGAACCTGATGAAGCGGGCGTTCTTATAGGCTGCGTCGATGTCGATTTGTCCCGAGCCAACGGCGGAGTTGTTGGCAACGAAGCCGACGACCTGGCCACCCAGCCGCCCAAAACATGTGATGGTATTGCGCGCCCGGTCAGGCTGTATTTCGAAGTAATCACCGTGGTCGCAGATCTGCTGGATGATGATGCTCACGTCGAAAGGTGTGTTGAACCCTGCGGGGGAATCAAATGCGACCCGGAATAACCTGTCAATATCGCTGGTCTCACGATCGATTGGGTCAGACGTGTTTTGAAAAGGGGCGAGTTCGCTATTGTTCCTGGGGAGGTACTTCAAGAGTTCCTTCGCCTTGATCAGAGCGCTTACCTCGTCTTCAACAACAAGATCTGTCACACCTGTTTGACTGTGCACGTCTGGGCCACCCAAAGCATCCGGTTCAATATCTTCACCGAGTACCGACTTCACGACGGCTGCTCCGGTCAGACCGAAAAAGGTCTCTCTGGGTTGAATCAGGAAGCTCCCCTGTCTCGGAAGGTAGGAGCCTCCGCCCGCGTTGAAGCCAAACATGCACATGATGGATGGCACGACACCGCTGATTTTTCGAAGTGCGGTAAATGCCTTGGCGTAACCGTCAAGGCCACCGACACCGGCGGGCACATAGGCACCTGAGGAGTCGTTCATCCCAATCAACGGAATCTTGCGTTCACCTGCCAGTTCAAACAATTTCGCTAATTTTTCACCGTTGGTGGCATCCATCGATCCAGCGCGGACGGTGAAATCATGTCCATAAATCGCGACGTCTCTTCCATCGATATTGAGTACGGCGGTGACAAGGGAAGCCCCATCCAGGTTCGGTCCCCAGTTCTGATACAGTACTTTCGGAGTCGCGTTCGACAACACGCCCAGTCGTTCCCATACGGTCATCCGATTCTTGGCGTGTTGACGCTGAATGTTCTTCCAGCTTGGCGCAGTCTGCGGACGCTCTAGGAGCTCTTTCGTTGACGCGAGCGTTGTTTCATATGGACTCTGCGTGCTAACACCGTTGGATGATGTGTGATCTGGAACCTGCAGAGGGTTTGTCAGGGAAGGTAAAGGTCGGGTACTCATGGTTCAGTATTCAGTAGGGGCGGGGATTGTAACATCGGGTTTTTGTGAAACACACGCTCACAGTATCCGCCAACTCGCTGACCAGGACAGTGGCCAGATAGTCAAATTGTACAAAAAATGCTCAATTTCGCAGTTTGTCGCCTAGCCTTGCCGCTGAATCGTGAAATTGTGACCCAGTTCAAAGTTTCTGCCAGCTTTACCATCGCATACTTGGCTTCAAGAAAGAGAGTCCCTTGCTTCGGACTGACCGAGCATGAGGGGCCACAAACGATAAAGGATGGCTATCAAGGATGTATGATCAGACAGTGGGGAAGGAACAATAAGGGAACTATGTTAAATCCCAACATCATTCCGGTTGATTTCGCCAGTGAGGGGCTTATCCCCGCCGATGAAATCCCAACGATGACCCGTCGCCTTTGACCCGCCGGCTCGAGCGATTTGAGCTGGACCAGGAGGACTTTGGTCATGGCATTACAGCCAAGCTCTGCAGGTCATAACGACAAATACTCGGTTGAGTGAACGTCGTGCGCTCTATGCGCGAACGGTTAGAAAAGTGGATCAAAGAGTTGTCGATCCGATGCGCCTGTTGCCCTTCGTCATATTCGAACCTCATCGAAATCTGGCTGCAGAGGCGGTCGCAGAGTACCTCAAATATCGACATTGTGATGTCAGTGATGAATTTGCCGGCGTTCACGAGATCATTGGAGTCCTAGCAAACGACTACACTGTCAACAAGGGAGCGGTTCTGGCTAGGCTTATTCCCTTTGGTGGTCGACGTATCAATGCTGTCGCTCGCGCGGCGCGACGACTATTGAAACCGGTTGATATCCGTGATTTCGCACGCGTTCAGTCAAATAGTATCGAGTCCTCATCTGTTGAGTTCTGCCTAGATTGGCTTGTTGAGTTGGATCAGGACAGCGGCCAACGTGCAATCAACGATCTTTCTTGCGCCATTCAACCGATGGCGATCCATGATCAGCTCGGAGCGGTTGAAGATGTTACTGAGAATAACTACGTCGGACTGGGACCTACGCAGGTATTGCAGTTCAAACCGTTTGAAAGCTATTTCGCTGAGACCGATCCCATTCTGGGTTATCTCTCGTCGAGGGAAGGGTTCGAAGAGGCGATTGAGAACATCGTCGAGGTTTGGAAGTCTCACAGGGAAGATGCTCAGTATTTTCGCGCCTTTTGCGGCGTTTAGCCTTTGCAGATGTCATTCCGGGCCGGTTCGTATCCTCACCCCACAGTCAGCCCGTAAATAACCCCTGTAAACAACCCAAAAGGTCAGGCGGACAGGGCGCCACCACAGCTCGAACCCTGTCCGGCGGTACAGCCGTAACAGTGTTCGCCAACATGAATGGACCGTCCTTCAAGTTCGGCGTCAAGCAGTTCAGACAGGTGAACCTGGTGGTCGGTGGCCAGTGGCATCTCGAGCATCTGGTTGAAGTCGCAATCGTAGACGAACCCCCGATAGTCGATACTGATCAGTGAGCGACACATGACAGTCGCAAGGTTATCGGGCACAAATGCGTCCCTGAGAAGGGCCATGTAGTCGGCGTAGTCTCCCTTTGCCAGTAGTCTGGCGCCAAACCGGCTGATGGGCATGTTCGCTAGGCAATACAGTTCGTTGAACACGATGTCATGTTCAGTGGCGAGGGCATCCTTGTAGTCCTGCGTCAGTTCCTGCTGAGGTGGCGGCAGAATAGGTGCGTCCGGGTTGTACACGAGGTTCAGTGTGAGTCCGGAATTCGGGTGTCCATAACCGAGGGCATTCAGTTTTTTAAGCCCCGCGATGCTGCGTGCATAGACCCCTTTACCACGTTGCCCGTCGACGTTCTCTTCCTGATAACAAGGCATGGAAGCGACGATCTGAACCTTCTGTTCTGCGAGGAATTGAGCGAGATCCTCATAACCTGGTTCGACGAGAATCGTGGGATTGCATCGATCCATGACTTCAATGTCACTGCGACGTGCGGCACGAACCAGATCACGAAACCCCGGGTTCATTTCCGGCGATCCACCAGTCAGATCGAGCGTCTGGATGTCCCGAAGCCTGGCGAATTTGAGTACCAGGGCCAGCGTCTCTGTGTCCATCAGTTCTGTGCGTGTGGGACCCGCATTGACGTGGCAGTGGGTGCAACTGATGTTGCACAGGTATCCGAGGTTGACCTGCAGGGTGCTTAATCGGCCACGTGTGATGGGTGGGAAATCTGTCTCCAGCAGGAGCGGTCGTGTGTCTTGCATCGGAGGACTATATCATGATGAGTTTGCGGGGCAGCGGCTGGTCAGATTTCAGAGGCGACTGCACCAGACTGAACACACGGTCGTCTGGCCGTGTACCTAAGGACCCGGTCAGTGCAAACAATGTTGCACAGGGTTCATGCAGAAATGTATGTGGCAGGGTCCGATTGTCGGGTCTGGATACGTCGCGCCGCGTCTGCGGCGATTTCGAATGATCGCACACGTTTTGCATGTTCGTAAATGGAACACACCAGCATGAGCTCGTCAGCCCCAGTCTCTTCAATAAACGCGGACATTCCCGATTCCAGATCATCCACTGTGCCCGAAGCAATCGGGTTGTTCATTTGCTTCAACAATGACCTGTTCAGGTCGTCGAGCTGATCTTCAAGATCAGCAACGGGCGGCGGTAACAGGGTCGGTGTCCCCTTACGCATATTGAGGAACGAGAGTTTTGACGACGATCGCAGGTAGTTGGCCTCCTCCTGACTTTCCGCGCCGCAGATATTGAAACCGAGCATGACGTAGGGCTGTTTCAAAGTCTCTGACGGTTTGAAAGTGTCCCGGTAGATTGAAATGGCTTCCGCCATCATGGCAGGTGCAAAGTGAGAGGCGAATGCGAATGGGAGACCCAGCATCGCGGCGAGCTGCGCACCGAACAGGCTTGAACCAAGAATCCAGAGCGGAACATGGGTCCCGGCACCCGGTGTGGCGACGACTCGTTGTCCATCCTGCGGAGCGCCCAGATAGTGATGCAATTCCACTACGTCTCTTGGAAAGTCTTCCGCGCTACCGTTCAGGGTCCTGCGCAATGCGTGTGCTGTGATCTGGTCAGAACCCGGTGCCCTTCCGAGGCCGAGATCTATTCGATCCGGAAACAGTGAGGCGAGGGTACCGAACTGCTCCGCGATGACGAGTGGTGCGTGGTTGGGCAACATGATGCCGCCGGCCCCGACACGGATTTCCTGTGTGCCCGTCGCGATATGGCAGATAACGATGGAGGTTGCGGCACTGGCGATGCCACGCATGTTGTGGTGTTCTGCAACCCAGTAACGGTTGTAAGCCAGCTGCTCTGCATGTTGAGCCAGATCGAGAGAGTTCCGCAATGCGTTGCTGGGTGTACTCCCCTGTACAACTGGTGACAGGTCCAGCACCGAAAATCGGGTCATGTTTGTGCTCCTCTACGCCACGGGTACGTCACGGGAATTTTATCACGGTATCACCCGTCCTAGGCTGTGCACCGTGACAACCGCCTGTCAGGAAAATGGTGTGATGTGAGAGGTTCGTCAATCCCGCCGCACTGTTGAAGGGTACGTTTCAAAACGTACATCCCCCAATTATAACTTCAGTCCCGATTTTTGGGACTGAAGTTTTTTTTGCTAGGGGATAACGTGTCGTGGCCGATGCATCAGGAAACGCTTCAGATGATCACCAGAACGCCATGACTCAGCGCGTAAGCCGAAAACGGGCCTGCGGCTCTTTTGCCCGGTGGCTTGGCAAAACGGTCAACCGGTGCGCCGGCTGGCAGGTTGAAGGACAGGCGCCGGACGATGCGAGGATGCTGATCATCGCTGCACCGCACACCAGCAATTGGGATTTCATCTACCTGATCGCGGCAGCATTTTCTCTTGGGTTGTCTGTTCACTGGATCGGTAAGGAAAGTTTGTTTCGCGGCCCCCTTGGCCTAGTACTTCGGTTCATGGGGGGTATCCCTATCGATCGCTCGCGTCGGAACAATCTGGTTGCGTCGCTGGCTGAGGAGATCAACGCGAGCCCCGGATGTGTACTGGTGGTCCCGCCGGAAGGAACTAGAGGGCAAGCACCCTACTGGAAATCGGGCTTTTTTCGTATTGCCCAGACCGCAAGGATCCCGATGGTTTGCGGTTTTCTCGACTATCACAGAAAAGTCGCCGGACTTGGGCCGGTGATTCCACACGACATTGATGAAGAATCCCTCATGGCCAGGCTGAGCGACTTTTATGTCGGCATCCAGGGGAAATACCCTGGTAACTTTGGTCCTGTCAGATTGAAGGAAACGTCCTGATCAGAGACTTTCTACCTTGGCACTCATGCTGACTCGTCGACTACCGCGTGTTTCAACTCTGAGTACCGCGATGGCAAGAGCGACAATACCGTAGAGACCAAAAAACGTCAGGAACGCGGCGTCGTAGCTACCGGTATGGTCATAGACCCATCCTGTAAAGGGTGGTCCTGCTAGATGAATAAAGGCCATCAGCAGGTGCATGACGCCCATCACCTGTCCGAAGGAAGCCCTTCCAAAGGCTGCGCCGACAACTGCTCCCTGCATCGGAACGATCCCTCCCATGCCAAACCCGAAAATCGCGGCGCCGAACATGAAAAGCGCGTAGTCGTTGTTCAGAAACATGATGCTCTGACCAATAACCTGGCTCGCGACCGCAATCCAGAAAGCGAGTCGAACTGGCATCCGGTCGATCATGGAACCGAAGGCCAGTTTTCCGACGACGCCCGTCCCAGCGCACACCGAGGCGATGAAGGCGGCAGCCACAAGGTCAATGCCGATATCGGTTGCGCGGGGAACCATGTGGATCAAGGTCGCGCTCTGGATGCCGAACAACAGGCCGATGATCACGACCATCGCGATAAAGTTCCGGTCAACCACCATCTCGCTGGTCTTGAGTGGCGATCTTGCAGGCGGTAGCTGCTCCTGACTCTTGAGGCCATCGGGAAGAAGCCCAACATCTTCAGGACGAGATACGACGAATCGAAGCACGAGGGGTACGAGGACCACCAGGGTGATCAGTCCATAGACCATAAACCCTTCGCGCCACCCGAAATGAACGATAAACCATGCACTCACCGCGGGCATCACCATACCGCCTATGGAAATTCCGGTTGAGGCAATGCCTAATGCCGTGCCGCGCTTCAGCACGAACCAGTTGCTGATGAGTTTCAGTGATCCGATCTGTGCGGTTGCCGTTGAACCGAATCCCATGAACAGGCACATGACGAGATAAAACCAGAGTGGTGAGGTCGTGAAACCGAGCAGGATGAAACCAATCCCCAGAGACGTTGCGGCAAGTGCGATCACCTGCTTGATGGGGTATCGATCGAGCGCACGTCCGATCAGGGGGGCGAGCAATGCACCTGTACCCTGTGCAATGACGATACCCAGGGAGACCCCCAGCCTGGACCCTTCGAAATCGTCCGCGATGGCTTTAAAGAAAACCCCGTACGAGTAGAAGAAGAAGCCAATCGCAATGAAATCTATGCAAAATCCGATGGCGACCATGCGCCGGCCGAGGAATCGGTTGGTGATATCATTCACGGACGACCCGTCACTCCAATGAAGTTCTGCGAAGTACTGCGCGAGGCCCGATTTTAGGGGCCAGGGGTGATACCTATCGCGGCATCGCTTTGCCGTCAGGACTGACTCGCGGCTGAAATCCACGATCCTGGCGTCGCATGTTTGTGCGCTTTATGGCCGGTAGATCGAGCGTCATGTGTGGCTGTCCTCGCAGGCAGCCTAGAGCATAGGGGAATTCATGGGTGGAATGGTAGTGGTAGAGCTGTTTTGACACGCCATCCCACTCAATGTCGTGCTCATGTCCGTCACAATCGTCGAGACCCACGTCGGTGATGGTTTCGCCATCTACTGTCATCGCGTTATAGATTTCGAATCCGTCTGCACCTTACCCAACAAGTGCATGTGGCTGAGAGGCGGCTCGCAGTGTGTCACTTGGTGGTAGTGGTAGATGCCACGTTCGTCCGGGTGGCCCATGCAAATTTCCGTCATATTGTGAGCGCCAGCATCGCGCTGCATTAGGTCGAGTGGGTCGAACGGCAGCCTCCCTGTCAGCATCACGCCGATAGGGCCCGCCGGCAGACAGTGTGCCGCGGGCGAACGCTATGGTGTCTGGGGCAACGTCATCGAAAAATCCTGGAGTCGTACAGGATTTCCATTGCGTTGATACCTGACCCCATCGTCCTGCCGCGAAATTGGAAACTCTCCCGTTGGGTGATTGGGCAGATTATTGGTGGTGATTTCTCGGATATTGTGGTCCGGCTGGGAAGACATTTCCAGGTCTTCGGGCCAGTGAATCTCTACGTAGACTGAAGGCTTGCTGTCCGGTTCGTAATGACCCACTACAATCCAGTCGCCGCTGCGATGCGCGACCGGTTCATAACGATCCCCCTCACAGGTGTACACATGGTGCTTCCGGGGCATGTCCGAGATTTTCCATCTCCGATGGGCGCTGACAGGGTTGCACCACCTACTGAGCCCAAGAAAGCCAGACCCGTCAATATCAGGGTCAACTGGTTTCTTATAGGTGTCATGGGTCTGCCGATTTGCTGGTACATCCCTTGGTACATGGGGGGCTGAAGAATGAGCCTCTGTATTGATGTAGTTGAGACTTTAAGACTGACGATTGATTCCAATCCGGCGCAGGTGCTTTCTGGCGGCACTGAACGGAGTCAGTTATTCTTCGGCCATTGTCCTGTGATCGCCAGTCCTCTCTGGCACGGATCACAAGAACGCACGCTGGTTCGTTGATCTACGTTCACAACGAGGAGTTGATATGGAACTGGTTCCACAGATCGAAGCGCTTTCAGACGAATTTACCCAATGGCGACGGGACATTCATGCGCACCCGGAACTGGGTTTCGAGGAAACGCGGACGGCAGATTTTGTGGCGGAAAAACTTGAGTCCTTTGGGATTCAGGTGCAACGGGGTGTTGGAAAGACTGGCGTTGTCGGTGTCCTTCGAAACGGGAACGAGCCCCGCAGTATTGGGCTGCGCGCGGATATGGATGCACTCCCCATCCATGAAAACAATGAATTCGGGCATCGCTCAACACATGATGGGACCATGCATGCATGCGGCCATGATGGACACACCGTGATGCTGCTTGCGGCGGCGAGGTACCTGGCGGAGTCGAAAGAATTTCGCGGGCAGGTCAACTTTATCTTTCAGCCTGCGGAGGAAGGGCTGGGAGGTGCTGTTGCGATGATCGAAGACGGGCTTTTCGATCAATTTCCGTGCGACCGACTTTATGCGATGCACAACGGACCCGGGTTGCCAGTCGGTCGGTTCGCTGCAGTACCGGGAATACGGACGGCAGCAGGTGCATTCTTCGATGTTACTATAGAAGGAAGGGGTGGTCATGGCGCATTCCCCCATCAGACGGTCGATCCGGTCCCGATCGCCGCGCAGATTATCACGGCTCTTCAGGCATTGGTTTCCAGGAATACACAGCCGGGTCAAATGGCGGTTGTCTCTGTAACCCGGATGCAGGCGGGAGATGCCTACAACGTGATTCCGGGGTCTGCGACCATTTCGGGGACTGTCAGAACGTTGTCACTGGAAGCGATGCACAACATCCGGGATCGTATGAACGACATGGCAACGGGTATTGCCCAGGGGTTTGGCGCGAAGGCAGATACGGATTTCAGGATTCTGTTTCATCCGGTGGTCAATGAGCCGGCGACCGCGGTAATGGCAGGCGACGTCTGCGCCGGTCTTGTGGGTGAAAGCCATGTTCATCGTGAAGGCATCCCGGGTGCCGGGTCTGAGGATTTTTCCTTCATGTCCGAAAAAGTCCCGAGTTGTTACCTGATTGTGGGGAATGGGGAATCTTCTGGAGCCCTGCACAATCCGGACTATGACTTCAACGACGACGCCATCGTTTACGGCGCGAGTTTTTTTGCACGAGTTATTGAGAAGGAGTTACCCGTTGATTGATCTGTATACCTGGGGTACGCCGAACGGCCGCAAAGTGTCCATCATGTTGGAAGAGACAGGCCTTGAGTACGAAACGTATGCCGTGAACATTGGCAAGGATGAACAGTTCGCACCTGCGTTCCTGGTGGTTTCACCCAACAACAAGATCCCTGCGATCCACGATCGTGACACGGGCGTTTCTATGATGGAGTCGGCGGCAATCCTCATGTATCTCGCCCGTAAATCTGGGAAGTTGCTTGCTGGAGAAGGTACAACCGCTTACTGGGAAACCATGGAATGGCTGATGTGGCAGATGGGCGGTGTAGGGCCGATGCTGGGCCAGGTGCACCACTTCGTACGCTATAACCAGGGGGTGAGTGAATACGCCGAGGCACGCTATCTGAAGGAGGGGCATCGGCTTTATGGCGTCCTCGATCAACGTCTCTCCTCGCAGGAATACCTTGCAGGTGATTACTCAATTGCCGACATCGCGACCTGGCCCTGGATCTCACGTTATGAGTGGCAGACCATCGATATGACGGCGTATCCGAACGTACAACGATGGTACCTGGCGATCGCCGATCGTCCTGCGGTGCAGAAGGGATATGACCAGCCCTTTCACGTAAATGATATTCCCCGACCGGCGTGATGCAACATACCTGACCATCTGTGTCGGGAAATGACTCACGCTGCCCCAATCTGGCAAGAAATTGACGCGGGACGTCGCTGATAAAACGCTGGAGCCCGCATTCAGTGGTCTTAGAAAGTTGGCACGTGTATTGCATACTATTTATCAGGTACATGACAGCAACCAGGAGGCTGACAAAGACAGAACCTTTAAGAACAAAAGCACCGGCACATTCTCCCCCTCGCGCTGGTGCTTTTCTCCGGCGAGCGGAGGCCCTCCCTCACCTTCGCTCGCCCCCTTTTTTCATCAAGCTCCCGATTCGCAGCACCACCTCTGACACAATTAGATGTCGCTTTCATCCATGTGTTGCATTAACTATGGTGACGTCTTTCCAATCTTTCTGAGAATGTCATGAGTGATGATCCGGGCTTGTTTGAAGTAATGTACAACTGCCGCGCGATGCGCCGTCTCGAGAAGCGCGAGGTACCTGACGACCTGTTGCTGAAGCTGATTGATGCTGCCAATCAGGCGCCATCAGGGTCCAATCTTCAGAATGCTGCGTGGATTGTTGTCAAAGATGCGGGTGTTCGTCAGCAACTGGCAGATCTGAACCGTGCCGGAGTCACCGCATACCTGGGGGGCGAACGGAGACGCGTAGACGGCTTACCCCACCAGTCGGCCAAAAAGCGAGAAAGAATGCTGGATGCTGTGGAATGGCAAATGGATCACATGCACGAAATACCCGCGTTGGTCGTTGCGTGTATGGAGTTTGGAATGCCGGTGAACGACATGACGTATGGCCATGGTGGTGGTTCCGTGTGGCCGGGGATTCAGAACCTGTTGCTTGCCGCGAGGGCGTTGGGGCTGGGTGCCGCGCCGACGACCCTAGCGTTGGGGAATCGTGCAGCTGTTGCCGATGTCCTTGGGTTGCCGGAGACGATGGCAGCCTACTGCCTTATCCCCTTAGGTTACCCCAGCGGAAATTTCGGACCCGTCAAGCGCAAACCTGTCACAGAGGTTATGCGGTTTGATCGCTGGCAGTAGCAGTCAGAAGAGTGCGTTCCCGGGTGTTCTCGGGAACGGGATGGCGTCCCTGATGTTCTCCATGCCCGTGACATAGTTGAGGAGTCGCTCGAACCCCAGACCGAAACCGGCGTGGGGGACGGTGCCGTAACGTCGAAGATCCCGATACCACCACAGTTGCTTCCGCATCTCGTTGTCCATTCTGGCGTCGAGTTGAGTGAGCCGCTCTTCGCGTTGGCTGCCACCAATGATCTCGCCGATGCCCGGTGCAAGAACATCCATCGCTGCAACGGTCTTGTCGTCGTCGTTGCTTCGCATGTAGAACGCCTTGATGTCCTTTGGATAGTTCATCACAACAACCGGTTTGCCGACATGGGTTTCTGTGAGCCAGCGTTCGTGTTCAGACTGAAGATCCAGACCCCATTTGACTGGGAACTCGAAGGACGCCTTCGCGCCACTGAGCAGGTTTACGGCTTCGCTGTAGTCCATCCGCTCGAATGGACTGTGGATCACCGATCTCAACCGGCCAAGGACCTCCTTGTCGATTCGCTGTGCAAAAAAAGCGATATCGTCTTCACAGGTATCGAGAACGCGACGTAGTACTTCCGTTAGCATCTCCTCGGCGAGATCCGCGAGATCTGAAAGGTCTGCAAACGCGATTTCGGGTTCGACCATCCAGAATTCTGCGAGATGACGACTCGTATTGGAGTTTTCGGCTCGAAAAGTTGGGCCAAAGGTGTAGACATTGCTCATGGCGAGACACAGCGCCTCGAGTTGCAGCTGACCTGAGACGGTGAGATAGGCCTCGGAGGCGAAGAAGTCTTCGGTAAAATCGATCTGTTGATCGTTCCCATACGGCAGGTTGACCATGTCGAGTGTTGAGATCCGGAACAGCTCACCGGCGCCCTCGCAGTCATTGCCCGTGATGATGGGGGTGTTGATCCAGTCGAAACCACGTTCAAAAAAGAAGTTGTGGATTGCGTTGGCAAGCGCCGTCCGCACCCGCGTGATGGAACCAAAGGTGTTGGTGCGCGGCCTGAGGTGAGCAACGGTCCTCAGGTATTCGAAGCTGTGGCGCTTCTTTGCGATCGGGTAACTTTCTGGATCGTCGATCCAACCGCAGATATCCACCGCCGCAGCCTTGATTTCGACAGATTGTCCCTTGCCTTCACTTTTCACCAGCGTGCCGGATACCTCTATCGCACAGCCTGTGCTTATTTTGAGCACCTCGTCTTCGTAGTTCGAAAGCTCACTTGGGACAATAATCTGCACGCCGTCAAAGCTGCTGCCATCGTTGATATCGAGGAAGGAAATCCCTGACTTGGAGTCACGCTTGCTGCGCACCCATCCCTTGACCGTGACCTCGGACTGCAACGGTACAGCGCCGGTGAGTATCGCCCTGGTTGTGTGATGCATGACTTCCCTCCCAAAAAAGCCATTTTACTAACATCAGCGCGCATAGCGGTACAGGGATTGGGGTATAGTTGTGCCGGCACCAAGTATGAACCCGATAACCAGAGATGGAGGCAGCGGCAGATGTCCGAAGATGCAGCACAGAGCGAACTGCTGGTCGAACAGATCCAGATCGGACCCATGGAGAACTTCACCTACATTATCGGTTCCCGGTCTACCCGCGAGGTTGTGATTGTCGATCCTGCCTGGGATATCGGAGCGCTGGTTGAACGGCTTGAAGCGGAGGACTACACGCTGAGGGGGGCATTGCTTACCCATTACCATCCTGACCACTGTGGTGGTGCCATGGGCGGCAACAGTATCCAGGGCGTTGCGAATCTCATGGAGCAGATGCCTGTGCCGGTTTACGCCAATCGACTTGAGGGTGATGGTGTGAAAAAAGTGACCGGGATTTCGGAATCGGACCTGAAACGTGTCGACAGTGGAGACAAACTCTCCATTGGCGAGGTCGAAATCGAGTTTCTTCACACACCTGGGCATACACCCGGGTCGCAGTGTTTTCGCGTCAACAATACACTGGTTTCCGGCGACACCTTGTTCATCAACGGATGTGGACGGGTGGACCTGCCTGGATCTGACATCGAGGATATGTACTATTCGCTGCAGAAGCTGGCCGCGCTGCCTGATGACACGCTGCTCCTGCCTGGACACAACTACAGCGACGTACCGAACGCCACGATGGCGGAGACCAAGCAGGTGAACGTCTATATGCGCATCCCTGATCTGGCGTCTTGGAAATCGCTGATGGGTCATTGAATAAGGAATGCTGAGTGGCACGCAAAAAGCCTGAGCAAGTAGCGACCGGATTTTCGTTTACCGAAGGCCCACGTTGGCACGACGGACAGCTGTTCTTTTCGGACTTCTATAACTACAAGGTTCGGTCCGTTGATGCAGCAGGCAACGTCGAGACCGTCGTGCATGTTGAACACCAGCCGTCCGGACTGGGCTGGTTGCCGGATGGCCGCATGCTGGTGGTGTCAATGACGAATAGAAAGCTCCTCAGAATGGAGTCGGATGGTGCTCTCTCTGAGCACGCAGATCTGTCTGAGATCGCGGCTTTCCATTGCAACGATATGGCCGTGGATGAGTTGGGCCGAGCCTGGGTGGGTAATTTCGGTTTTGACAATGAAGGGGGGCACCCTGGCCCCGCCACGCTGGCCCAGGTGATGCCGGATGGCACCGTAAGGGCAGCGGCCGATGGTCTCATGTTTCCGAACGGCACGATGATCTCTCCCGATGGCAAGACGCTGGTGGTCGCGGAAACCTACGCCCGGCGGTTGACCGCATTTGATATCGCGGATGATGGGACGCTCAGTAACCGGCGACTATGGGCGGAGACCGGGGATCACTGGCCGGATGGCTGTTGTATGGATGCAGAAGGTGCAATCTGGGTAGCAGACCCACGAGGCGGCTGCGTTGTCCGGGTGCTGGAGGGCGGTGAAGTGACAGAGCAGATTGACACCGGTCGTGGCGCGTTTGCGTGTGTGCTTGGAGGCAATGATCGTCGGGACCTCTATATCTGCACGTCATCGGGCTCGGGTGCTCAGGCCAGAACGGCTCAGGATGCGAGTATAGAAAGGGTCACCGTTGATGTTCCCGGTGCGGGTATTCCCTAGAAACAGACACACGAGACGATGTGAGGAATCAAATGGCGGATGATCTGCTGGAAGCGTTCGATAAAGGCGTCCTGACGCTGACCATGAACAGGCCGGAAGCCCGCAACGCGATGAGCCCGGACATGATGTCGAAGCTTGAAGAAGCTGTGCCCCGCGCGGCTGCGGACCCGGCTGTGAGATGTCTCGTGCTGACCGGGGCTGGAGGTGCGTTCTGCGCAGGTGGAGACGTGAAGGGATTTGCCCGGGCCGCTGAAGGCGGGCGTGAAGGATCCGGGAACTCCCGCAAAGGTAGTAAACCGGTGCCGACGCTGGAAGAACGCGCATGGGGACTTCGAAAAGCGATGGATCTCAGCCGCATGTTGTTCGAGATGCCAAAACCGACGCTGGCTATCATCCCGGGCGCGGCGGCAGGTGGGGGATTGTCACTGGCACTGGCCTGTGATCTGAGATTCGCGCTGGATACGGCAAAATTGACGACAGCTTTCTCAAAGATTGGCGGTTCCGGTGACTACGGAGGCAGCTATTTCCTCCCAATGCTTGTAGGGCATGCCAAGGCTAGGGAACTGTATTTTACCGCGGATATCATCTCCGGGCGGGAAGCTCATGCACTGGGGATGGTCACCCGGGTGGCGAGTGCGGACGTATTTGAAGCGGAATCCAAGGCGTACGCCGAATACCTGGCATCGCTCCCGACCGCAGCGCTGGGAATGATGAAGAAGAATCTCAATACGGCGATGAACGGGACACTGTCCGATGTGTTCGACATGGAAGCCCTGCACATGATGCGTGCATTTGAGACAGAGGATCATAAACGGGCGTCGGTGGCCTTCGTCAAAAAGGAAGCGCCGAAATTCGTTGGTCGATAAGCCTGCCTATGGTCACGCAGGCGGTATCGTTTGGTGAGTGATTTCTCTACAATGCAGATGCATTGCGTTTGTCGGAGTATAGTCACTTAAATGCGTCTGCAAGCTATCAAACTTGCCGGTTTCAAGTCTTTTGTCGACTCTACCACCGTCTCCTTTCCTTCCAACCTGTGTGCCGTCGTCGGCCCCAACGGTTGTGGTAAATCCAACATCATTGACGCCGTCCGATGGGTGATGGGAGAAAGCTCAGCCAAGAATCTACGTGGCGAGTCCATGGCAGATGTCATCTTCAATGGCGCCAGCTCTCGAAAGCCCGTCGGTCAAGCCAGTATCGAGCTCATCTTCGACAATGCAGATGGTCGGGTGGGTGGTGAGTTTGCAGCTTACAGTGAAGTATCCGTAAAGCGACAAGTAAGCCGTGATGGGCAATCCACCTACTTCCTGAACAAGAACCGGTGCCGCCGCAAAGATATTACCGACCTGTTTCTGGGTACGGGCCTCGGACCGCGAAGCTATTCCATCATCGAACAGGGCATGATCAGCCAGCTCATTGAAGCGAGACCCGAGGATCTCAGGGTCTATATCGAGGAAGCGGCGGGTATTTCCAAATACAAGGAAAGGCGGCGCGAAACCGAACGACGAATTTCACATACCCGGGACAACCTTGAACGACTGACGGACCTGCGAGAAGAACTGGAGCGGCAACTGCTGCACCTTGAACGTCAGGCGAAAGCGGCAGAACGCTACAAGGTTCTAAAGCAGGAAGAACGAGAGCAGCGCGCGCAGCTACAGGTACTGCGATGGCGCCGGATTGCCGGTGAGGCGGAAACCCGGGAAGCTGAAGTCAATCGACTGACGAACGAACAGGAAGCACGTATTGCAGACGAACGACGGGTCAGCGCGAAAATTGAAGAGCAGCGTGCCATATTGCACGAACTGACCGATGACGCCAACAATGTGCAACGGGAGTTCTACGACCTTGGTACCGAAATCGCTCGACTCGAAGACAGTATCCAGTATCAGTCGGAACGTGCCCAGGACCTTGCGAAGGATCTTGAAGAAGCAAGGACAGGGGTCGTTAGGGTTCAGGCTGATATCGAGAAAGATCGACAGTCACTGACAGATTTGCAGTCCCAATTGAATACTGCCGAGCCTGAACAGCAGGAGGCGACCGAGCGTCAGCAGAATTCCTCGGATGAACTGCTGGCCGCGGAACAGGCGATGCAGTCATGGCAGATCGCCTGGGACAGCTTCAATGAACAGGCAGCCGAGACTCGGAATCAGGGAGAACTGCAGCAAACTAAAATCAGTCATCTTGAATCCACGATCACCCGGCTCGATGCGAGTATTGCTGCGACTGAATCGGAACTCGCTCGACTTACGGAACAGGATGTTGAATCCGAGATAGCGCCGTTGACCCAGATGATGCAGACCCAGTCTGAGCAACTCGAGCGCATGGAAAGCGAACTTTCTGACGTCTTCAATCGCATCGAGACGACCCGAAGTGAAATCCAGGAAGCCGATACAACGTTGGGCGACAAGCGACAGCTGCTGTCGACCGTTCAGGGTCGGTTTGCATCTCTCGAAGCGCTTCAACAGGCAGCACTTGGCCAGGAAGATTCAGTGACCGTGCGTTGGCTTGAAGGGCAAGGGTATTCGGAACATGCCCGTCTTGCAGAAATACTTGAGGTTGACCCGAGCTGGCGGGTTGCGGTTGAGACAGCGTTGGGTAGTCATCTTCAGGCGGTGGTGATGGACGGGCTTTCCGAGGTGACGCAGGTGCTGAACAGCCTGGAGCACGGTGAGCTGGAGTTCATGTCCAGGACAATAGAAAAGAACATCGTCACAGATGGCCAATGGTTGATCGATCAGGTTGCAGGTCCGATCGATCTGAAAACGCTTTTGAGTGGTATTCGACTGGCGGAGGACCTGGGCGAAGCACTGTCGATTCAAACCAACCTGAGCGAGCATGAATCTGTCATTACACCTGATGGTATATGGCTTGGTCGGGATTGGGTCCGTATCAGCCGCTCTGCCGCGGAGGAAACCGGTGTCATTGAACGCCAGGCGGAATTGGCCTCGTTGTCGAGCGACATAGAGATTCTGGCCACAGAAACGGAGGCGCTCTATGAGCTTTTGACGACCAATCGGGCCACGCTACAAGTTGCGGAACAGGATCGTGATGACCTGCAGGCGCGCATTGCGCGTCAGCAGCATACTCATGGTGAAACCAGGGCTCAGTTGGGGGCAAAGCAGCTTCAGGCAGAACAGATTCGTCATGATATCGTTAGGCTGGAGCGGTCGAAGGAAGCTGATCATAACGAATTGGTGGGTGATCAGACTGCCTTGAGAGAGGCGCGGTCCGAGTTGCAGAACGCAATGGATCTGATGGAACGCGATACACTCAAAAAGGATGCTCTGCTGGGTGAACGGGATGAGAAGCAGGCAGTACTGGAACGCTACCGGCAAAAGGCGCGTCAGGATCGGGAGAACGCCCATGAACTGGCACTGCGTCTGCAGTCACTGCGGTCAGAGGTCGAGGCGATGACGGCGGCCCTGAAGCGTCTCGGTCAGCAACAGGGAGAGTATGAACAGCGCCAGGCATCGCTTCGGGAAGCGATTGCGAGCAGTGAAGAACCGCAAGCAAACCTTCGACGTGAACTGGATGAGCAACTGAATACGCGGCTGACCGTCGAAACGCGGCTGACCAAGGTGCGAGGCTCCATAGAAGCCACGGAATCCGGCATCCGTGATCGTGAGCAACAGCGTGCAGCTATTGAAGAGCAGGTCGAAGCGGTTCGCACGAGCCTTGCCCAGGTTCGCCTCGACTGGCAGGCACTGGAAACACGCAAAACAACGATCAGTGAGCAGCTCGAGGAAGAAGATCATAATCTTGACGCTGTTATGGCGACGTTACCTGTGGACGCGGAAGAGGACACTTGGGAAAACAACCTTACAATAACTGGCAACCGCATACAGCGACTCGGTGCCATCAACCTCGCTGCGATCGATGAATATCAGACGCAGTCCGAACGGAAAGTGTACCTGGATTCGCAGAATGAAGACCTTGAAAAGGCGCTGACGACCCTGGAGAACGCGATTCGCAGAATTGATGTTGAAACACGGACCCGATTCAAGGAGACGTTCGACAAGATCAACAGCAAGCTGCAGCAGCTGTTTCCGAAACTATTTGGCGGGGGTCACGCTTACCTAGAAATGACCGGTGAAGACCTGCTGGACACAGGTGTTGGGCTGATGGCGCGTCCCCCCGGCAAGCGGAATGCCAGCATTCACGCGTTGTCCGGTGGTGAGAAAGCGCTGACTGCGATTTCTCTGGTTTTCTCCATTTTCAGTTTGAATCCAGCGCCATTCTGCCTTCTGGACGAGGTCGATGCGCCACTTGATGATGCCAACGTGAATCGATACTCGGATCTGGTCAAGGAAATGTCACGGACAGTCCAGTTCATTTTCATTTCTCATAACAAGGCGGCGATGGAAATGGCGGAACAGCTGATTGGTGTCACAATGAATGAACCGGGTGTCTCTCGACTGGTGACCGTAGACGTTGACGAGGCGGTTGCGATGGCCTCGGTGTAACACTGGCATATCATGGATCTCGATCTTCAAACCTGGCTGCTGATCCTGGGTCCTCTGCTGATTGTGGGGATACTGGTTCATGGCTACTTCAGAATGCGTTCCCGGAACACGCTGAAGATGGCCTTGGACAAGCGTTTCCTGAACACAGGTGACACGGAGGAAGATGGGTCCGGCCAGTCGTTGGTGCGCGCTGAGCTACCCAATGGCGGCGCTCGGGTTGTGGACCCACCTGAGCAGGGCAGTCTGGACCTTGCAGATGTACCGGTATTGATGGAGCCGGTAGACGTGGATGAGGCGCTTGTCGTGACGAGTTCGGATAGTGATGCCGAAACAGGCGCTGAGCTTCCTACCGTGATTGATCAGGGGGATCGTCCCGAACGTTTCATCGTCCTTTACGTGTCTGCAGATGAACAGAAGATGACTGGGCAGGCGCTTCTGGAGTCTCTGGTCGAGCATGAAATGCGATTTGGAGAGATGGATATCTTTCACAGGCTTGATGTGTCGGGTCAGTCCTTGTTCTCCCTCGTTAACGCGGTCGAACCTGGCTCTTTTGATCTTCAGGCGATGGATGACCTCGAAACACCTGCGGTAAGTCTGTTTATGCGAGTCCACGAAGTCAGTGATCCGGTAGCCGTGTTTGATGACATGATGCACGTCGCTCAAAATCTTGCGAATGATCTTGGAGCAGATGTACTGGACGAAACCCGCAGCGCGGTGACACCGCAAACCACAGCCCATCTGAAACAGGAGCTGGAGGATTATCAGTTCAGGCATGGTTAGTTCTTCGACACCAGGGTCGCTAACCCTGACCCTGTTGGCGTGAACCTCGGTGAGTAAGCCCTCGGAAAAGGTTGCTGATGAGATAGCGCGCCTTCGCGATCAGATTCACTACCACAATCATCTTTATCATACGCTGGACCAACCGGAACTCTCGGATGCGGAGTTTGACGCGGTGTTCCGTCGGCTTCAGGGATTGGAATCTGAGCACCCACAGTTTGCGGACGAGAATTCGCCGACACGTCGAGTAGGTGGTGCGCCGCTCACCGCTTTTACGCAGGTGGCGCATGAAAGGCCGATGTTGTCCCTCGATAACGCCTTTGGTGCAGAGGACATGGTCGATTTTGAGCGCCGGATAAAGACGCGGCTGGACTCTCAGGAACCTGTTTCGTTTGCCTGCGAACCGAAGATTGATGGCGTCGCGATCAGCCTGCTCTACGAAGGAGGTCGGCTGGTACGTGCCGCGACCCGCGGCGATGGTGCGACAGGCGAGAACATTACCGAGAACGCACGGACGATCTCGGCGGTCCCGCTCAACCTGATGGGTGACGAATATCCGTATCGACTTGAGGTCCGTGGTGAGGCCTACATGAGCCTCTCAGGATTCGCGGAAATGAACCTGCAGGCAGAGGCGGAAGGGGAGAAAGTTTTCGCCAACCCTCGAAATGCCACCGCCGGTAGCCTCCGCCAGTTGGATTCCAGACTGACGGCGAGAAGGCCGTTGACGATGTTCTGTTACAGCGTTGGCGTCGTGGAAGGTGGCACACTACCCGAGGAACACAGTGCAATTCTCGAAGCTTTGCGGCGTTGGGGGTTCCGCACCAATCCACTGACGGAGGTCGTCGTCGGCGTTGATGCGTGTAACGACTACTTCGCACGGCTTCAGGAGATCCGACCGACACTGGATTACGAAATTGACGGCGGTGTCTTCAAGGTCAATAACATTGCCCAGCAGGTCACACTCGGCTTTTTGACCCGCACCCCCCGTTGGGCGATTGCGCATAAATTTCCGGCTGAAGAAGGGGTCACCCGATTGCTTGACGTGGAGTTTCAGGTAGGCAGAACAGGCGCGATCACGCCGGTTGCAAGACTCGAACCGATCAAGCTTGCTGGCGTCACCATTAGCAACGCGACGCTTCACAATATGGATGAGGTGAGCAGGCTCGGACTTGCGGTTGGTGACATGGTGAAGATCCAACGTGCCGGTGATGTCATTCCAAAGATTGTTGGCGTGCTTCCGGAACTACGCGACACAGACTCCCGGGAGGTGGCTCTGCCTGCCGTTTGTCCAGCCTGCGGCTCTGGCATCGTTCAGCCAGAAGGTGAAGTGATCGCCAGATGCAGTAGTGGGCTTAGCTGTAGTGCCCAACGCAAGGAGAGTATCCGACACTTTGCTTCTAGGCTGGCCCTCGATATTGAGGGGCTGGGTGACAAGCTCGTAGAGCAGCTGGTGGACGAAGGTCTGATCGAAACAACCGGAGATCTCTTTCGGCTGACAGATGAACCACTCGTAGCGTTACCCCGCATGGGCAGAAAATCTGTCAGTAACCTGCTGGCCGCGATTGAGGACAGCAAACAAACCACCCTTACGCGCTTCATCTACGCACTTGGTATTGCGGAAGTAGGCGAAGCCACGGCAAGAAACCTGGCAATGCACTTTGGTGATCTGGGGCCACTGCGTGATGCATCCGTGGAATCCCTGCAGGAAGTGGACGATGTGGGTCCCATTGTGGCCGAGAAGATCGCGTCCTTTTTCGGTCAGAAAAACAACCAGATTGTCATGGACCAGCTGATTGCCTTGGGTGTGCAGTGGGAGCCGGAAATCGTTGAAACCGTGCCGGGACCTGATCTGACGGGAGAAAAGGTGGTGCTGACAGGGACCCTGCGTACACTGACCCGAAACGATGCCAAGTCTCAACTGCAGACGCTTGGCGCCAAAGTCAGTGGTTCCGTATCCTCAAAAACGAGTTTTGTTGTCGCCGGTGATGCCGCAGGTTCCAAATTGACGAAGGCACAGGAACTGGGCGTTCGCGTTCTCTCTGAACAGGAACTGATCGATCTTTTGGAAGGAGGTTAGCACCCCGTGATGAAACTGGGTCTGTTGATGGTTGCTGCGCTGGTATTGCTGACCGGCTGTGCCTCCGCGCCGCCGGAGAATCCGGATGATATCTGTGCGGTTTTCGATGAGAAAAGCGCTTGGTATAAGAAGGCTAGGCGTTCATCTCGTCGATGGGGAATCCCTATTCCCATCATGATGTCATTTATCTATCAGGAGTCGAGCTTCAAAGCGAAGGCGCGACCACCACGGAAGAAAATACTCTGGATCATTCCAGGTCGCCGTCCGGCCAGTGCCTATGGTTATGCTCAGGCAACCAAAGAGACTTGGGCGGCCTACAAGAAGTCCACAGGCCACTGGAGTGCGGATCGCAATGACTATGGTGATGCTATTGACTTTATCGGCTGGTACAACGATCAGACCTTCCGAAAGAACCAAGTCTCAAAGACCGACGGTTATAATCTCTATCTCGCATACCACGAAGGCCAGGGTGGATTCGCCAAACAAAGCTACCGCAACAAGAAGTGGCTGATTGATGTGGCAAGAAAAGTTAGTGTACGGGCAGATACCTATCAGTCACAGTTGAATGAGTGTGACAAGCGACTGAGGCGAGGGTGGTTTGGCAGGGCCTTCTTCTGATTCATCACCTGTAATCTCAGCGACCGCCTCCGGCCTCCAGAGAAGCGATACGCGATTGCAGTGGCGGGTGGCTCAGAAACAACGCACGAAATCCGGTAGGTGCGCCACCGTTGATGCCGAAGGCCGCAAACTCGCCGGGCAGGTCCTCAGCAGAATGGCCCTGCAGTCGCTTTAGAGCACAAATCATTTTGTGGCGACCGGCGAGCGCAGCGCCTCCCTCGTCTGCCCGGAATTCGCGCTTTCGAGAGAACCACATGACGATGATAGTGGCAAAGGCAGAAAGGAAAATCTGTGCCACGATTGAGCTGATGAAATAGCCAATGCCGAGCCCGCGTTCATTCTTCAGGATTACGCGATCCACAAAGAATCCGATGATGCGTGAGAGGAAAATCACAAAGGTGTTCACCACCCCCTGAAGTAGTCCCATGGTCAGCATGTCACCGTTTGCAACGTGCGCGACCTCATGACCGAGTACCGCCTCGGCTTCGTCGGCATTCATCCCCGCAAGCAGACCGGTGCTGACGGCGACCAGTGAATTATTGCGGGACATACCGGTGGCAAAGGCGTTGATTGTTTCGGACTGGAAGATTCCGACCTCCGGCATGCCGATCCCGGCCTGTTCCGCTTGGCTCTTGACGGTGTCCATAAGCCACCGTTCGGTTTGGCTGCCCGGCTGCTCGATGATGTGAACGCCCATGCTGCGTTTGGCTGACCACTTTGAGAGTGCCAGGGAGATAAACGCACCACCGAAACCAACGATGAGCGACATGACAAGCAGTGCTGAAAGATTCAGATCCACGCCATTGCTGGCGAGGATGCCTTCCAGACCTAGGATTTGGAAGACAATGCCAATCAGCAGCATGATTGCAAAGTTGGTTGCCAGGAAAAGAAAGACTCTGGTCATTGTGTACCCGGTGGTTGTTGTTGCGACTGCGCCAAAACGCGGACCTAGTGTCCTATATCGAGATTCTAGCAGCCGTTGCAAGTTCCTTGGAGGGAACCTATGCAAGGTGATGTCTCACATGGACACTTCGGTGACCATGATATGATCCACTCTCGCCTCCATGTGCCATTCAGGACCATCCGCTTGCTCTCCGATGAGTTAAAACTGGAGATTCAATCTGCCTACCGTCAGCTGCTCGACAACAAGGGGTATTCCCCACGTTGGTGCCAGCGTCAGATGGTTGCAGATATTGCTAATACGCTCGGGAACGTCGAAGTGGATGAGGACGGTGGCAGAATCTCGCAGGAAGCGGTCACTGTGATCGAGGCGGGGACCGGTACCGGAAAGACCGTCGCCTACGGTGTCTCCGCTCTGCCACTGGCGAAAGCGCTGGATAAACGCCTGGTGATTGCGACAGCAACGATTGCTCTGCAGGAACAGATCGTTGGCAAGGATCTGCCTGATCTACGTGAAGAATCCGGCCTTGATTTTTCGTTCGCGCTGGCAAAAGGGCGGCGCCGATACCTGTGCCTGTCTCGACTCGATCGATTGTTGCAGGAACACGGCGGACAGAATCGTCTCCTGCCACTCTACGACGATGAGTTTGAGACCGATGGTGACTATCAGGTGCTCTATGAGTCAATGCTGGATCGTTACGGACGTGGCGAGTGGGATGGTGACCGGGACAGCTGGCCGAGTGAACTGGAAGCCGCGGCCTGGATGCCGGTCAGTACCGACCACAGTCAGTGTACGGGGCGGCAATGTACCTTCTACGAGAACTGCGTGTTTTACCGGGCACGAGAGCAGATCTATCGGGTGGACTGTATTGTGACCAACCAGGACCTCGTTCTCTCCGATCTGCTGATGGGTGGGGGTGTCGTGCTACCGGATCCCGAAGACACCATCTACATCTTTGACGAGGGGCATCACCTGCCCCGCAAAGCCATTGAACATCTGTCTTCCTTTGTTGCGCTGGATAGCACCAGTGACTGGCTGGCGACGCTCCCGGATATTCTGCAACGTTTGCAGGCTGAGACCGGGGATCAGGCGGTTCTGTACGACGGTCGGTATGTGCAGTGGATCGAAGACCTGCAGGTCGATCTGGGACGGTTGAAGCAGTCTTTGCTGCTCATCCTGGAGGATGCGGGGGGTCGTCAATACCGGTTTCCGAACGGTCAGGTGCCGGGCACTATTCGCGAATTCAGCGATGCTCTGGCGGGGGTTTTGAATGGACTTCATGAACGCGTTGCAGCGGTTGTGAATGATCTTGAACAGCGCCTCGCGGACAGTGAAGGTGACGATCAGCTGGAGTACTGGCTGGCATTGATTGGTGGCGCAGCGTCCAGATTGGAAGGGGCGGTGACGTTGTTGCGATCCTGGGCAGTTAAAGATGGTGATGATGCGCCACCGATGGCCCGTTGGTTTTCCGTGAGAGACAACGATGATGTAAGCGCGAGTTCAAGTCCGGTCGCGGTGCGGGATGATCTCCATGAGTTGCTGTGGACGCGCGCATTTGGCGCAGTTGTTACGTCGGCCACGTTGTCGGTAGGTGGGGATTTTCGTCGTTACGCGCTGGAGTCCGGGGTGCCGCAGAAAACCCTGTTTCGGGCGTTACCCAGTCCGTTTCGTTACGAGGAACAGGCGGAGCTGAATGTCCCTGCACTGACGGCAGATCCTCGGGATGCTGATGCGCACACGGAGATGGTGTCGGAAATGTTACCCGCACTATGTGAAGGTTGTCGTGGTGTGCTGGTGCTGTTTACGTCATGGCGCCAGATGCTTGCGGTGAAAGATATGCTCTCTCGTGAGATGGCCGATAGAGTGATGGCGCAGGGTGATCAGAGTCGAGCGGAGATCATCTCACGTCATCGAGAACGCGTTGATGATGATCGGCCGTCTGTCATTTTCGGCCTCGCGAGTTTTGCAGAAGGTGTGGACCTGCCCGGGGAGTACTGTGATCATGTGATCGTCGCGAAGATTCCCTTTGCAGTACCAGACGACCCTGTCGGTGCGACGTTGTGTGAATGGATTGATGCGCAGGGTGGTAACAGTTTTTCCGAGGTGATGATCCCGGATGCGGCGATTCGAATGGTTCAGGCGTGCGGCCGACTGATAAGAACCGAGACGGATACAGGCAGGGTAACGATCCTCGATCGCCGACTCGTGACACAACGATACGGAGAAACACTGCTGTCGGCCTTGCCGCCATTCCGACGTGTGATAAATCGCTGATACAGTCTCAGAAGGCGCCATGGTCAGTGGCGATGTGGCCAACCTTAACCAGGAAATAAACTGATGGACGATGAACGTAGTGCGTTCCAGGAAGAGTTTATCCGCCTTGCGGTAGTCGAAGGTATCGGCCCGGACTATGCGGAAAGCTACTACTCAATGTTGTTTGAGATTGCGACCGGGCTCGCCAGTCGCGCCGAAAAATTACTCATTGTAGGCATCGCGGGATCACAGGGGAGCGGTAAGTCCACGCTGGCGAAACTGCTGGCGACAGTACTGGAACGGGTCTATGAAAAAAACAGTCTCGTAATGTCTGTCGATGACTTCTACCTGACGAGAGAACAGAGAGAGGAGATGGGTCGCGACGTGCATCCGATGCTGTCTACCCGCGGGGTTCCCGGTACCCATGACACCAAGCTGATGCGCAGCGTCATTGACGACCTGAAGGCTGGCGAGAACACGGAAGTGCCGCATTTCGACAAAGCGGAAGATGACCGTGGTGGGTATACGCCGGTGGTGTCCCGGGACTTGTCGCTACTGATCATCGAAGGTTGGTGCTGGGGTGCTATGCCCGCTGCGAGTGACGAACTTGATCATCCGGTGAATGACCTTGAAAAGGAGGAGGATCCGGACGGTCGTTGGCGACACTATGTCAACGAGCAGTTGGCCCACGGGGGGTATCAGGAGATATTTGATGAGGCGCACACCTGTCTCTTCCTGTCTGTACCTGATTTGGAGGCGGTCGTTCGCTGGCGATGGCAGCAGGAACAGCGACTTGCGGAAACGCGCAGCGATGGTTCGAGGATCATGACCGAATCCCAAGTGAGGCGGTTTATCATGCATTACGAGCGCATAACGCGCCGCATGCTGGAGAGGATGCCCGAACGGGCAAACATCACACTCTATCTTGATGATCAACACAGGATCGGGCCACCCCCGCGCAAGTAATGGCCTTTTGAAAGCCTGGGATACCGCCTTCAAGCCTGTCCCCACGCGGGTGTTCTCAGGTTCAGGTTTGATTCAGAGAGCGCTGGCTATGCTTTCCTCCACAAATGAACACTGTGGAGACAGTCATGAAATTCCCAATCTTTAGCGCGTGTGCCATTTTCCTTGCCATCTCGATACCCGCGCAGGCTGCAGACATTGTCTACGACTATGCGACGGTTGTGGATTCGACGCCGCTGTTCAACACGGTGCGAATCTCGACCCCCAGAGAGGAATGCTGGGATGAGCGAGTCCCACACTATCGGAACCACCATAATGTTCGTAACAATGATGCACTGGGCTCGGTTCTGGGCGGTGTCATTGGTGGCGCCATCGGGAATGAAGTGGGTAACAGCAAGAAGAACAAGCAGGTAGGCGCCGTCGTGGGTGCGATTGTTGGTTCCACGATCGGCAAGTCGATCGCGAACAGTAACGGAAAGCGCCACGAAGACGTGTCGTATACGACCGAAGAGGTGTGTCGGGTCTACCAGGACTACCATGAAGAGGAACGGGTGATCGGATATTCCGTCAGATACCGTTACAATGATGAAACCTACACCACGCGAATGAAGTCAGATCCGGGTGAAACGATCAAACTCCGACTGGCTATTTCACCGGTCCGCTAGGAAACAACTGGGACGACCCTTACGGGAATGCTGCAACTGATGACAAGCAACAGGTCAACCATCGTTCAGATAGTCGCGCGGATTGCGATGATTGTACTGTTCGCCGCCAGCACCTCGATACACGCGGGGCCGGCGTTTGACAGGAAGATCCTACCCGGTCAGCAGCAGGGTGCGGTGCAGCCAGCTGAGAAACGTGCGGACAAGCGAAAGCCGGATCGGATTCTTCCGCGGGCACCTCGGATTGATGCGCGTGCTGCTGCTTCCAGGGTGCGGAAGTCCTATCAGGATCATCGTGTTCTTGCGATCAATCTGATTGACGGACAGGGACCACCGGTCTATCGAGTAAAAACGCTTTCTGATAAAGGTGTTGTTCGTTTTGTCTATGTTGACGGGATCAACGGAGAAGTCTTCGAGTAGGTGAGTTATGGCTAGATTGTTGCTCGTTGAGGATGAAGTCCAGCTGCGTGAACAGTTGATGGAAATTCTCGATCGCCACCAATACCAGGTGGACTATTGTGTCGATGGCGCGGAAGCCATCAGCTTCTCAGATCGACATGATTATGATATTGCGGTTGTCGACTTGGGGTTGCCTAGAGTGCCGGGCATGGATGTGATCCGTCATATTCGTGATACGAGCCATGACTATCCGGTTCTAATTCTAACGGCACGCGCTGACTGGCAGGACAAGGTGGATGGCCTGGGTGCTGGTGCCGACGACTATCTCGTCAAACCGTTCCACGTACAGGAGTTTCTGGCACGGTTGGAAGCGTTGCAGCGTCGCGCAGGGGGTAAGTTGAAACCGACCCTTGAGGCGGGGCCGATCGTCCTAGATACGCGTGCAAAACAGGTGTCCGTGCATGGCGAAGGCATCAGTCTGACCGCCTACGAGTACAACCTCATGGAGTACCTGATGCAACGTTCAGGGCAGGTTGTTTCAAAGTCCGAGCTTACGGATCATCTCTATGATCAGGATTTTGACCGTGACAGCAACGTCATCGAGGTTTTTGTAGGACGATTGCGCCGCAAGCTGGATCCTGACAATGTGCTGAAACCCATCGCCACAGTCAGGGGGCAGGGATACCGTTTTTCTCTGGCCTGATCCCAATCTTTGAAGCGCCAGGGTTACTCACTTCGACTTCGATTGCTGCTCAGCGCGGCGCTGACCCTGATTCTGTTTCTTGGTCTGACGGGTATCGTTCTGGATCAGGCGTTTCGACAGAGCGCCTGGCAGAACGTGGAGTCGACACTGACCGCTCAGGTGTATGGGCTGATCGCTGTTGCCGATCAGCAGGGAGATCTACTGTATCTGCCGGAGTTCGTGCAGGAGCCGGGTTTCAACAGGCTGGGTTCAGGGCTGTTTGGTCTGTTGCTTGACGGCAAGGGGCGAGAACTCTGGCGAAGCCAGTCCGCTGTGGTTATCGACTATTCGGGTCTAATAGACGAGATCGAAACAGCGATTGTTGGTGACCCTTACTTTACACATTCCAAGGTGCCAGATGCCTTTGTCCTGAGCTACAAGGTGCTTTGGCAACTGGGACCGGAGCAGTCCTCTCAGTACACGTTCGTGGTCTTGCGCAACCCCGATGCGTATGAAGATGAAGTGGCGTCCTTTCGCGGGAGCCTCTGGTTCTGGCTTGCCGTTGTGGTTGTGGGACTGACGTTTGTGCAATGGCTGGTGATGCAATGGGGTCTTTCATCTCTGTCCCGCGTCGCTGATGAATTGCGTTCACTGGAGTCTCGGGAAGGCAGCCTGCTTGCGGGAGACTACCCGACAGAAATTGAAGGTGTCACCCGAAATCTGAATCTGCTCATTACAGCTGAACGTGCGCAGCGAGAGAAGTACCGGACTACGCTGGCCGATCTGGCGCACAGTTTGAAGACACCGTTGACGATTCTCTCGAACAGCACCACACGATTGTCGGAACAACATGAGGAGACGGCGCAGCTGATTACCGATCAGGTGCGTCGCATGAATGATCTGGTCAGCTATCAACTGGAACGAGCAGTAGCATCCTCCAGCCAGATTGTCAGGCAGGCAGTCTCGATTTCATCGTGTGCGGAAAGATTGAAACAGGCACTGACCAAAGTCTACCAGTCGGATGGGGTCACGCTTTCGCTGACAGTAGAAGATGAGACGTTTTACGGTGATGAGAGAGACTTTATGGAGTTGTTGGGGAACCTGCTCGACAATGCCTGTAAGTATGGCGGTGGAACGGTTTGTCTGAGAGTTGTTGGCGGCGACCTGTTGACACTGATCGTTGAAGATGACGGCCCGGGTATCCCGTCTGAACGACGAGCAGCCATCATGGAGCGGGGGACCCGTCTTGACTCGGACACGCCTGGTCAGGGTATCGGACTGGCCGTCGTCGCGGAGATTGTTGCGCGATATGGCGGAAAGGTTGTCGTTGGTGATGCAGAGATCGGCGGCGCGCGATTTACGGTGACCTTCCCGCTTTGATCGGTTTGCTCACCCTGTGAATTGCACATTGTCTGTCGTCCGAGGCATCGCTATGCTCAAACGCCGTTACATCACCTAGGAAGCTAACAATGGCACAGCTCAATACCGTCACCGGGCCCATTGATTCCAGTGAACTAGGGTTCACACTCATGCACGAACACGTCATGGTCGGTGCAAGCGGGCTCTATACGCATTACCCGGATTTGCTCGGTGATCAGCGGGAAGAACGTGCTATCGAAAGCCTTAAGCAGGCCAAGGCGGCAGGAATTGATACGATGGTTGATGCGACGACGTTCGATCTCGGTCGTAATCCGGAGTTGCTTAGAGACGTCGCGGCGGCATCGGGTATGAATATCATCAACACGACGGGTTGGTGGCTGGATGTTCCCCGATTTCTTCGAGGGGTCTCACCAGACCAGATGGCGAAGGAATTTATCCGTGACGTAGAAGAGGGCTTCCGTGGAACCGACATCAAGGCAGGTATTCTGAAGTGTGCTGCAGACTTTGAGAGCGTTACACCGGAGCTGGAAGTCATGGCGCGTGCGGTATCACGAGCGCATGTCGCGACGGGTTTGCCAATCATGGTGCACTCGTATCCGACCGGGCATGTCGCCAGGCGTCAGATACAAATTTTCCGCGAGGAAGGCGTGGATCTAACGCGGGTCAAGATTGACCACTCGAACGACACAACCGACATTGAATATCTGAAGTGGATTCTTGATCAGGGATGTTATCTGGGTTTGGATCGGTACCCGGGTCGGCTAGTGAGTCCCCATATGCGCACCGTGACGTTGAAACGTCTGATTGATGACGGCTTCTCGGATCGGCTTTGTCCTTCCCACGACTGTATCTGCCTCGGCGTCATGAAACAGAACGCGGATGGGTCGATGCCCCAGGAACACGAACACAAGCGACATAACCTCCTAGAGTACCTGTATATCCGCAAGGAGGTCATTCCTGACCTGCAGGAGATGGGGGTATCGGATATGGTGATTCAAGGCCTGTTTACCGATAATCCACGACGATTCTTTGAAGGAACATGACGATATGCCTGCAATCGATTTTGGACCCCCTGGAACAACTGATCGGTGACTGGAACGGTGACAGTGGCAGGGATGTGTCACCGCGTGAGAGCGCGGAAGGACTTATAGATGCAGACTATCGCGAGAGACTCCTGGTCGAGGAGGTGGGTGACGTCACGAACGCGGGTTCCCAGACGCTGGTCGTGGTTCGCTATCATCAGGTGGTGACGCGCCTCTCGGATGGTCTGGTGTTTCACGATGAAATGGGCTTTTACCATTTCGATGCGGATTCCGGGTTGCTGTCCTGTACCTTCTGTATTCCACGAGGCGTTGCCCTGCACGCCAGAACTCGGTGACGACGGCTGGCGGGTTTCCCTGAAGATGATGGGTGTTGCCGAGTCCGCCTTCATGGCGAACAAGGCGACCACCGAGGGGTTCCGTCGAGACCTTCGTGCGTCAGGAGATGAACTGTGGGATATCAGCAGCAGATTGACCTGGGGATATACGGCCATGCATTCGAAAACACTGACGAAAATACCCTGACCCGATTTCCCTGAGCTTTTCTTCCCAAGATTTCCCCTAGGATACGTACCGGAACAGGTCGCACAATAATTGCCGGAATACCGTTCAGCCTGTGTGCGACCACCCCAGGCGTCTTGAGCGTGAAGAATCCAGATTCAGGTGGCAAACTGCTCACTCGATCATCATACCCTGTGGAATGGACATGACGGACTCCTTGGACATTCTCGAACCGCGAGATTGGCGTGAACTTCGCGACCAATTCCAGAATGTGGAACCCTTTCCGTCTATCTCTATCGATAACTTTCTTACTGCAGAAGCTGCGTGCGGTATCGCGGAATCCTATCCAACCTACAGTGAAGCCCACGAGATGGGTATGGAGTTTCTTCCGGTTAACTCCAAGAAGAAAATCCAGGTGACTGAAGAGGAGAAACTTCCAGAACCCGTTGCGGGACTCTCACGCATGTTGGCCAGCTCGGAGTTTCGAACGTGTCTGACAGAGATGACCGGGATCCCGTCCCTTCGCTGGGACGATCATCTTGGTGGTGGGGGCATGCACTCTCTTTAGATGCAGGGACTTTGGATGCTCACGTGGACTTCAATTTTTCTGACCACCTGCAAGTGTACCGAAGGTTGAACATCCTGATCTACCTGAATCCTGTCTGGGAATCGTATTGTCACCGTGGTTCAGCAACCCGGCCTAAAGTTGTTAGGATCAGGCAGTGCAAGATCAGGGTTTACCGAGGGAGTTTGTAATGAGTGACGCACCAGACTGGTTCTGGAAGGCTGTTGAGACACCCGTCACAGATGGCCAGGTGACGGTCAATGACTGTGACATTCACTTCCAATCATGGAGTGACGCAGGAAAGCCGGGGTTGCTGTTTGTCCATGGCCACAATGCTCATGCCCATTGGTGGGACTTTGTGGCACCCTTTTTCCAGTCGCATTTCCATACGGCCGCACTGGACCTGTCAGGCATGGGTGACAGTCACCATCGTGATGATTACGACTCTGAAACGTATGCCGAGGAGATCATCGCGGTGCTGGACGCGCTGTCCATGCCTGAGGACACTATCGTGGTGGCGCATAGTTTCGGTGGTGCTATGGCGCTGCCTGCCGTTGCTGCCAATAGCGATCGCGTAGGGGGCCTCGTACTGGTGGATTCGGGTGTACGGCACCCGGACGACGTGAAGGAACGGGAGGAGAATCAGGAGCCGGAGCGTTTACCTCGATCCAAGATCTATCCCGAGCGAGAGGTTGCGATCGCTCGTTTCAGATTACAGCCTCCTCAGCAATGTGACAATCAATATGTCGTTGACCATATCGCCCGGCATTCGGTTGAGTATGAGGATGGTGGCTGGGTGTGGAAGTTTGACGAGGAGCAGTCTCTTCGCATGACCTACGAGGGCGACCTTGAGAACAGTCTGTCAGAGATCAATGTGCCAATCGCCCTCATCTACGGCGAAGACAGCGCAAGCTACAGTCGTCGGTCCGCTGAGTACATGCAGTCGCTGAAGCCGACGATGAATCTGTTTCCGATATCAAACGCACAGCATCACGTCTTTCTGGATCAACCACTCGCTTTCATACAGACACTGGCAGTCATTCTGAAAGACTGGGGGAGGAACATTCCGTCAGCTGAGTTGTTGAATCCATGATGGCCTTTCTGGTGCTGCTTGCGCTGTCTTTGGTCTGCGTTGGCGGTCGCAGGGCGGAAGTGCTGCAACACTGACCCTAGTGATGGCGCTGGGCGTCGCGCTGGCCAGCCTGGTGGTTGCGTTCGCTGACAGGACGGTTTTGACGATCTCAGAGAGCCAATGTCCTTCAGTCTTGTGCTGGTCGTCTATGCCAGCATGTTCAAGCTCATTCATGGGTTGATTTTCGGACTCACTCTATGGATCGGACATTGGCGTCTTGTCCACGGTCCATCGAAACCGGGTATCGCAACAGCGGAGAAGTCCGGGTGACAGGACCTGTGAACTTCAGGAAAATGTGCATAAAAAAAGGAGCCGAGGCTCCCTTTTTTAAGCGAGTTGAAGGATCAGTTGATCGCTTCGAACAAACCGGCAGCGCCCATGCCACCACCAATACACATACTGACGATGCCGTACTTCTGCTTGCGACGGTTCAATTCGCGGAGTACGTGACCTGTCAGTCGAGAACCGGTCATGCCAAACGGGTGCCCAATGGCGATAGATCCGCCGTTGACGTTGTATTTTTCAGGATCAATATTGAGTTCATCTCGGCAATAGACGCACTGGGAAGCAAAAGCTTCGTTCAGTTCGACCAGGTCGATGTCCTTTTGAAGATCCAGGCCTGTGCGCTCCATCAATCGAGGGATTGCGAAGACTGGGCCGATACCCATCTCATCAGGTTCGCATCCAGCGACTGCAAAGCCTCGGAAGTAACCCATGGGCTCAAGACCGAGTTGTTCAGCGCGGTCTGCACTCATGATCAACGTCATTGATGCGCCATCGCTCAGCTGTGATGCATTGCCTGCTGTGACGGTACCGTCTTCTTCGAAAGCAGGCTTCAGCTTGGCCAGCCCCTCGGCGTTGGTTTCCGGACGGTTACACTCATCACCGACACACTCTGCGTCTACAATTTCGAATTCACCGGTTTCCTTATTGGTGATTTTCTTCATTTTGGTTTTCATTGGAACGATTTCGTCATCGAACAACCCGGCTTGCTGAGCAGCTGCGCAGCGCAATTGGGATTCGAGTGCGAATTCATCCTGGTATTCACGAGACAGGTTGTATCGACGTGCGACCACTTCTGCGGTGTTTCCCATCGCCATGAAGATGGCGGGAGAAATGTCACGGATCGTGGGGTGAATGTCGGATTTACCGCGGGTCTGACGACCACCTGCAGAAATCGACTCAACACCACCTGCGATTGCGACATCGGCACAGCCACTGGCGATTTGGTTCGCCGCAAAAGCGATGGAGTTCAAACCAGAAGAACATGCTCGACTGATGGTCGAACCTGCGGTGGTAATTGGCAGTTTCGACAGCACAACTGCCAGTCGAGCCAGGTTGCCGCCCTGCTCACCTTCCTGACTGGCGCATCCAACGATGACATCTTCGACTTCAGCCGGATCAAGCTTTGAATTGCGATCAAGCAGCGAGTCAATACAATGCGCGACCAAGTCGTCTGGCCTCGCCAAATTAAAGGATCCCCGATGGGACTTGGCCAGGCCTGTCCTGACACTATCTACAACGACTACGTCGCGCATTCTCATTCTCCAAAGTTGCTTTTAACGTGCACACAAGGACCGGTATTGTGCACGCACCCCTGAGGAAGTACAACCAGCGGGAAACGGCTGAGTCAGGGCCCGAGGGCGGTAGTGAACAACCCTGGGTTCAGCCGATTTTATCCAGGCTAGACCGCAGGTGTTCGGTGCTTTCCATCAGCCCGCCAGGGCGGTTGCGGCTAAGCCAGCAGGCCTTATGCCGGTCAATCAGTGACAGTAGTTCGCGGCGTAGTTCTGATGGGCGACCAATACCGTTCTGCAGACGTTGTATGCGACGGATACCGTGTGCGGCCATATCTGCAGCCGTTGTGAGTTCATCTGACACAATCCGATCCTCGAGCACACTTGCGCGTTCTGCCAAGCCGCTCAGGCGTCTCAGCAGGTTGCTGGCACGGGTGGGTTTGATGGACAGCGCGACGTCCTCGCCGAGCAGACCCGGAAACAGACCGTGATTGAAGGGTGTACTGTTGCGACAACGCACCCCGGATGCTGCATCGAGGCCACCCATTGACATGATAAGCCGAGCGGCTTTACGGCTGATCTCAAATATATCTGCAAGACCTGTAGTAATATCCTGTTCCGTTGGAGTTCGTCCTGTCCATGCATGGACAGCGGCGACGATGAACCCGGGATAACTGAACGGGAGGTATTGATGGTGTCCCCGGTCACCCCAATCGGTCACTAGGAGACCCTTGGCGCCAAACCGTCGCCCCTGCTCCGCGGCCCTGCGAATGTTTCGGCGCATATTGTCGGTGCGTCCGAGAATGGCGTTCCAGCTACCGGTGCCGGGACAGACATAGAAAGGCATACCTGACGCCGCGACTGCGCGGCATTCCCTGGGAAACGGATGATTGGCTTCATACCCCCACAACATTGCGGTGGCATCTTGTGGTAGTTCCGGGAGGACTTCCGGGTTTGTGATGACAACGTCAGCCCAGATCATCGCCTGCTTTCCATGGAGTTTAACGAGTTGATCGATCTGCTGAAGAAATCGGGTGTACACCTTCATATGGCCTAGCCGACGACACCGTTGTCGGCTGCGCCCGGTTCCGAGTTCCCAGGGTTCGTCTCCGCCGATATTGAAGCTGTTCGCGTCATGCATAGGGAGAAACTGATCGTATAGTTCGGCGAGGAGATTCAGGGATGCTCTGGTTGGCGTCAGCGTCGATCCCCAGGGGATCCGCTGGCCGGTGAGAGGGTGCTCGAAACCGTCCGGGCTCTCCGCAAGGTGTTTATAGTCAGAGTGACGTAACCAGCGTTCGAAGTGACCAAAGGAATTGAGATTGGGTACGAGCTTCATAAAGCGCGCCTGACAATAAGCTTGTATCTTCAGCAGTTCGGTCGCAGTGATCGGAGAAGCGTCCTTCCACACAGTTTCGTGACCATCAAAGGCGAACGTATGTTCGACATAGAGCTGCAGCTGGTTGAATTTCAGTGTGGCCAGCTGGTCAATGAGCACGAACAAGATCTCCATACTGGGTACCTTGCATCGACTCACGTCGAGCATAACCCCGCGTTCAGCGAATACGGGCGCATCCCGGATTGTCAGGCATCGAATCCGTCTTTGACTCTGACGAAGTATCTGAGCCAGTGTTGACAGCCCATAGTTCAAACCGGCAACGCAACTTGCGGTCAACCGTACACCCGACGGTCGGATCACAAGTCGATAGGCCTCCTCGTCTAGGGCATCGTCTTCGTCGATACTGATGAGGGGTTCCGAAACCGTGGGGCCATAGGTGATCTTTAGGCGCTCATCCTCTGCGAGCGCCACAAGTCTCCTCCGGATCCGAGGGTCTGATGCCTGTTGCGACCTTACGCTGATCGTTGCATTGCTGACTGAACGGCTTAACCAGACACCCTGTGCAGCGGGTTTCAGGTACCGGGGTTGCGGGTGAATGTGCATGCCTGATTAAGGCACGTGCACTTTGGGTTGTCGAGTTGGGGTAGACAGGACAGACTTCAGGTGTCTGGGCAGTAGTCGGCCAGCCACCAGTCCGGGATGGGGAAACAAAAATCGTGAAATATCTTGTGGCGATTGATCAGGGAACGACCAGCAGCCGTGCCATTCTGTTTGATAGACAAGGGCAGCTGTGTGGCGTTTCCCAAAAGGAATTTGGCCAGTTTTTTCCGGATGATGGTTGGGTAGAACACGATGCCAATGAGATCTGGAAGACGACCGTGGAAGTCGTCCGGGACCTCATGGTCAAAAACGGACTCACGACGGGTGATCTGATTTCTTTCGGGATTACGAACCAGCGGGAGACCACAGTCGTATGGGACCGTGGAACTGGTGAACCATTACATCGCGCCATTGTGTGGCAGGATCGTCGTACCGCAGACTGGTGTGAGGCGCAGTCGGGATCAACATTTGCGGAACTGGTGACGGAGCGCACCGGGTTGCTGGTGGACCCGTATTTTTCAGCCACCAAGCTGGCGTGGCTGCTGGATCACGTGGATGGATTGCGTGAACGGGCGGAACGCGGTGATGTTGCATTCGGAACGATCGATGCCTACCTGTTGTACCGGCTGACCGATGGTAGGGTTCATCGTACCGATGCCACTAACGCCTCTCGTACAATGCTGTATGACATTCACAGGGGTTGCTGGGACAACGAGATTCTCTCAGCACTCAGCATTCCCGCCGCGATGATGCCTGAGGTCTGTGACTGTGCATTCGACTTTGGTGTGACGCAGCTGTTCGGGGACGACGTACCGATTCGAGGTATGGCCGGTGATCAACAGGCAGCATTGATTGGCCAGGGGTGCTTTCGCGAGGGGGAAATCAAAAGCACCTACGGCACCGGGTGTTTTGTCATCGTCAACACGGGCAACCATGCGCTCAAGTCCGACAATCGACTGCTCAGTACGGTCGCGTATCAGCTGGAAGGTCAGAAAACCTATGGTCTAGAAGGGAGCATTTTTGTTGCTGGTGCTGCGGTCCAGTGGCTACGAGACGAAATGCAACTGATCCGATCTGCATCGGACACCGAAGGGCTGGTGTCTGATGCCGGTGGGGTTTATCTTGTGCCGGCCTTTACGGGGCTTGGTGCACCTTACTGGGATCCGAACGCACGCGGCGCACTCGTGGGTCTTACGCGCGATAGTGGAATCCCTGAAATTGTGACGGCCACACTACAGTCAGTCGGCTATCAAACCCGTGACCTGATCGACGCCATGGTTGCCGATGGTGTTTCAGTATCAGCCTTAAGGGTTGATGGCGGTATGGTGGTGAACAACTGGGTAGTCCAGTTTATTGCAGACATGTTGGGTAAGCCCATTCAAAGACCCGTCGTCACGGAGACGACGGCCCTGGGCGCGGCGCTTCTGGCAGGATTGCAGTCTGGGGTTTTCAAGGACCTTGATGCGCTGGCAGAACTTTGGCGACTCGATCGATCCTATTCGCCAAAAATGGCCCCGGAGCGGGCGGAAACCCTGTATCGAGGCTGGCAGGGCGCCGTTCGTCGGGTACGGTCTTACGTCTGAGTATGCTAGGCTAGTTGCGGAACGTGCGCGTGAGCCACCATCCCTACATGGACACCCAAACCCAACATACACAATACAAACTTACCCGGCACCAATAGGGTGCCAGGATCGGTCAGATCGTTACGATTGGTCTGGCAATGTTGCTGCATCAAGTGTTGATCTGGGGAGCATGGCTGTCGGGTGTGGTCAGTTTTCAACCAGAACAGATGGGTATGCTCACCATCGCGTGCGCACTACAACAATACGTAGGGTTTCGAAGCAGGCGACAAGCGGCTCAAGGAACTTGCCGCGTTACTATACAGCCAGATAGGGGACAACAACATCACGTTGTCTCGTCTCGGTGGCGGTGAAGTCGGCGTACTGATTGAGAACTGCAACGCTGAGAGTGGTCAAACAGTGATCAAGCAATTTGCAGATGCGGTGAAGAATTACAGGTTCCAGTAGAGGGAAGATACAATTTCACTGACTGTGAGTTGCGGTGTGGTCAATGTAGACAAGGATATGGACAGCATGCTCGAGCATTCTTCAGGGAGCCGATGCTGCCTGTTATGCAGCAAAAGATGCGGGTCGCGACCGGATCCATTTCTACGAGGCGGATGACCTGCAGTTGGAACATCGCAGAAACGTGATGGATTTCGTGGGCCAGATTGATAGAGCACTCGAAGAAGATCGTTTTATTCTGGACTGCCAGAAAATCGCACATGTTGATGAAGACTCTGGCGAGCACGCGCACTATGAGATTCTGCCGACGTTACTGGATGAGAATGGCGAGTCGATGCCGCCATAGGACTTCATCGTCGCCGTAGAAACCTTCAATCGTATGTGCGCCATTGATCGCTGGGTCATCAAGAATGCGTTCAAGTTCATCGCTGACTCCATTCTCAAACTCGACGAACTAGGTGCATTTTCGATCAATCTGTCTGGCAATTCGCTGACTGAGCCAGACTTCATGGAATACGTTCTTGAGCAGTTCAATGAAACTCGTCTCCCGACATCGCGGATCTGTTTCGAGATCACTGAGACTTCAGCGATTGGCAGCTTGGACGATGCTATCGAATTCATGGGCAAG
>MDTB01009580.1_pt1 | contig 60850 bp, 54 predicted proteins | sample 811161 | NCBI WGS metagenome assembly MDTB01 (sample SAMN05326650, study PRJNA326480) | marine metagenome | isolation source: seawater | place: Mediterranean Sea | collected 2009 | reverse complement strand
GGGGCGAAATCCTTCAAACAGCGCATCTGCTTTCTCCACCAGGGACAGTACCGTGGCAACGCCCTCGGCGTGTTTTAGGTCCACCGCAACCGACCGGCGGTTTCGGGCGAGCACATCCCTCGGTGCCCGGCCAGAAGCGCCAACCAGGCGATCGACTCGAATGACCTCAGCTCCCATATCTGCGAGCATCATTCCGCAAAAAGGCCCTGGACCGATCCCGGCAAGTTCAATTATTTTAAATCCCGATAGCGGACCCATATCACCAAATCAATTTAGCTGACAACTTCTGGTCGACATAGTACAAAACGCAGGCCGACCTTGTTAAGCCATATTTCAGAAAATTCACCCACGAACTGGTCTATCGTACAACTAAACACTGTTTGGCTCAGGAAAACGAGGGTTAGTCAGGTTTTTCATGCGTAAAATCATCCACTGCGACTGCGATAGCTTCTACGCCTCCGTGGAGATGCGCGACGATCCTTCCCTGAGAGATCTACCCGTCGCCGTTGGTGGAAGTCCGGACTCGCGCGGCGTGGTCGCGACCTGCAACTACGCGGCGCGCGCTTTTGGCGTACATTCAGCCATGCCCATGTCACAAGCTAAGAGGGCCTGTCCGGGGCTCGTAATTGTGGGAACCAATATGGAGAAGTATCGGCATGAATCAGCCAGGATTCTCGCCATTTTCAAGGACTTCACCTCGCTGATAGAACCCCTATCCCTCGATGAGGCGTTTCTTGACGTGTCGAACTGCACAGAGGCCCAGGGCAGTGCAACGCGTATTGCCCAAGAGATCCGCCAACGGGTGCGCGAAGAGATCGGCATTACGCTTTCTGCGGGCATCGCTCCCAATAAATTTCTCGCAAAAATTGCATCGGACTGGAACAAGCCTGATGGGCAGTTCACCATCACGCCGGATGCCATCCCCGACTTCATGCGCACCCTACCGGTAACAAAAATATTCGGCGTCGGCTCAGTGACCGCCAACAAGATGCGCAACATGGGTCTTCTAACCTGCCTCGATCTTCAGCAGCTCTCTCTCGCCGAACTGACCGGACAGTTTGGCAAATTCGGCGCACGCCTCTATCAGCTGTGTCGTGGCGAGGACAACAGGGAAGTAAGCAGCGAAAGAATACGCAAGTCAGTGAGCACCGAGCGGACTTTCAGCAGTGACCTGCCTGACCTTGATGCCTGCCTGAAGTCCCTGGTTCCACTGTATGCGGATCTTGAACGCCGAGTGGAGAAGGCGCGCTGCGAGCACCTCATCAAAAGTCGAACCCTCAAACTTCGATTCCAGGGCTTTCACACCACCACGGTCTCAGAGGCCGGGTATCGGCTGGACCAAGATGTCTATCAACAGATGCTAGCCCGCGCTTGGGAGCGTGGCCGCATTCCCGTTCGACTGCTGGGCTTGGGAGTTCAACTCAAGACGGAGAACCCCTCAGAACAAATTGAATTATTTGACGACCCGACGCCCTAGGCGTTTCAGGCGGCGAACTGAATCTCCGCAAATCGAGCGTAAAGGTCGTTGTTTGAGACTAACTCCTCATGCGGGCCTACGGCGATAAGCTGGCCCGCCTCAAGCACCAGAATTCGGTCGGCCTGCCGCACGGTGGATAGCCGATGAGCGATAACAAGAATCGTCATCTCCCCCTTAAGTGCCTCAATGGTTTCGCGAATACTCTGCTCGCTTTGGGCATCTAGTGCACTGGTCGCTTCATCCAACAAAAGAATGGAGGGTCTCGCAATCAGCGCTCGCGCAATGGCCAATCGCTGTCGCTGTCCTCCCGAGAAACCACCGCCGTCCTCTCCTACCGGGGTCTCTAGACCTCGGGGCAGCGCGTCCACGAATTCAATGGCGTTTGCCTGCTCCAGGGCTGCTCGGAGGGCGGTGTCGGAGACGTCGGGCTTGCCATAGGTTAGATTCTCTCGAAGCGTCCCGCTAAAGAGCACTGAATCCTGGGGGACAAAGCCAAATGCACCCCTCAGCGATGAAAGCTTGTACTGGTCAATGGGCTGCCCCCCCAGGCGTATACATCCAGAATCCGGATCATAAAAGCGCTGGAGCAGGTCAAAGAGGGTGCTCTTCCCGGCGCCCGAAGGGCCGACTACCGCCACCATTTCTCCTGGCGCTATCGCAAAACTCAGTGCGTTAAGAACGCTAATCTCTGGTCTGGAAGGGTAAGAAAAACTCAGCGCCTCAACCTCCAGCGAGCGCTGTGGCCAAGGCGCCAGCTCCGACTCTCCGCCGTCTTCGATGGCCGGGCGCGCAGCAAGCAACTCCACTAGGCGCTCCGTTGCTCCAGCAGCTCGCTGAAGGTCGCTCCAAACCTCTGAAATGGCGCCAACCGAGCCTGCAACAATAAAGGCGTAAAAAATAAAGGCCGCCAGTTCCCCCGGCTTTGTTGAACCCGAGGCCACCGCGTCGTTGCCCGCCAGGAGCAGCAGCGCGATGGCCCCAAAGACCAGGCTCATGACGATCCCCACCAATAGGGCACGCTGCCGAATTCGCTGCATAGCAATCCGTAAGGCCCGTTCGACTACGCTGGCGAAGCCTTGAAAATCTTGACGCTGATGATTGAAAGCCTGAACGATTTTAATGTGTCGAAAGCACTCGCTTGCCCTCGAGCCAACGTCAGCCAATCTATCCTGGCTAGATCGAGAGAGCGTTCTTACCTGTCGACCGACGAATACAATGGGCAGTACGACAAAGGGAACAGCCGCTAAAACGATCAGCGACAACCGAGGCTCGGTGATCACCAGTAAAATCATTCCACCAACAAACATTAGGATATTTCGTAGGGCAATGGAGACCGAAGACCCGATTACCGTCTGCAGAAGGGTGGTATCCGTAGTGATCCGTGACTGAATCTCACTGGGCGCGTTGTCCTGGAAAAAGCCGGGATGCATATGGATCAGATGTTCGAAAACGGCGAGGCGAATATCGGCGCTGACGCGTTCACCTATCCAGGAGACGGTATAAAGCCGGACACAGGTCCCGACCACCAAGACAGCAATGACGCCAACAAAAATAATCAGCGACGAGCCCATGTCCGTGGTGGACCCAGTAACGAAACCGCTGTCTATCACCACTCGGATCCCTTGGCCCAATGCCAAGGTTGCGCCCGCCGTCACCAGCAGGGCGATGCTCGCCAGGATCGCCTGGGGCAAGTAAGGCCTCAAGAAAGCCAGGGCGGGTTTCAAATTCGTCAGGTTCCTTGACGATGGCCGATCTTCTTCTGTCATGCCCCATTATGGGCTGCTCGCCCGCACAATGCACCGAAATCTCCTGGACCATAAGGCCAGGAACGCAAAACCGACGCCCCATTGAGCGCAGCATGGATAAGCGATAGTGTTCCGGCGAAAGCCTAGTGAGAACAAAATGCACGACCAAGACGCCCTGGCCTTCATTGAAACCCAAACCGGCGACCGGCCGGCCGGTACCGTGATCTGGCTGCATGGGCTCGGGGCGAGCGGGCACGACTTCGAACCTATCGTCCCCATGTTGCCCCTAGCCGTTGATCTTCGCTTTATTTTTCCACACGCCCCTACCCAGGCCATCACCATCAATGGTGGGATGGAGATGCCGGCCTGGTATGACATCAATCCAGCCTCACCCTTGGACAGCAATAATGATATTGCCGCGTCGGTCGCTGCCGTCACCCAAGTTGTAGCCCGTGAGATTGAGCGTGGCTGCGCCTCGGAAAACATAACGATAGCCGGGTTTTCCCAGGGCGGCGTCATTGCCCTGGAGCTGGGGCTGAGTCACCCCAAGCCCCTAGGCGGCATCATGGCCCTATCGACCTACGTTCACGACCTTGAACACTTAACGGAGCGGGTGGATTTTGCCAACGTGGACATCCCGATCTTTATGGCGCACGGCGTTAGCGATCCCATGATCCCCATTGCTCGGGGGATCACGGCACGCGAGGCCTTGACGAAGCTTTCCTATCGCGTTGAGTGGCGGCAATACGGCATGGGCCACGAGGTCTGCCCTGAGCAAATCAATCACATCGGTCAGTGGCTAAATCAAATCTACGCCAAATAGCCCGCCCAGGGCATCAGCACGACATGGAGCAAGAAAGCGCCCTCAGAACATTTGGAATTAGCGGTTAACACCCTCGACTAATCTCCGTACACTCCACCACGCAGTTCTGAGTGCTGGCGCCTTATCAGCCTCACTTGGCAAGCTCATCAAACATCAACTCATCCAACTGCGCTATTAGCCAGAATATCGGCCGCACGATGACTAAGGTTTTTATTGACGGACAGGCAGGAACAACGGGGCTGCAGATTGCCGAAAGGCTATCGCAACGCTCCGATATAGAGCTGTTGGCAATTGATGCACATCAGCGGAAGGCGGCACATGTTCGCGCAGACCTGTTGAAGGAGGCGGATATTGCGGTGCTGTGTCTGCCGGATCAGGCAGCAGAGGAATCAGTAGCGCTCGCACCGACCACCACCCGAATCCTGGATGCCAGCTCCGCTCACCGAGTCCATCCTGACTGGTCTTATGGTCTGCCAGAACTTGATGCTGATGCCCGCAAGAGGATTCAAAGCGCACGGCTTGTCTCTAACCCGGGATGTTATCCCCAGGGCTTCATTCTGCTGGTCCGCCCCCTGATTGAGGCCCAACTTTTAGCCTCAGCTACGCCGCTGAGGTGCAGCGCTGTCTCTGGCTACACCGGTGGCGGGAGACCTCTCATCGAGACCTATACGGGCTATGATGCCGAACAGGCAAATCGCCACGCCGTCCAGGCTTATGGCCTCTCGCAGAAGCACAAGCATTTACCGGAGATGCAGCACTACAGCGGCACCACGGCAGCCCCTATTTTCTTGCCCTCGGTTGCGAACTACGACCAGGGCATGCTGGTGCAAATAGCGTTGTTTGAGCATGAGCTGTCTGGCGCGAGCGCGCGCACCGTGCAAAAGGAGCTTGCCGAGCGCTATATCGATGAGCCGTTTATTTGCGTGGCAGAACTCAATGACCCTGCGTTGTTGGACGGTTCTTACCTCAATCCCACTCAGCGAAACGGTTCCAATATGATGGATCTCGCCGTCTTTGGCGATGATTCAAGAGTGGTGCTGACGGCAAGATACGATAACCTAGGGAAGGGCGCAGCCGGTGCCGCGATCCAGAATCTCAACCTTATGCTCGGTATCGACGAATGCACGGCGCTGTAAGCCGTTACCCGGTATAGCAGCAACCCCTAACATATGGCATCTAACCGAACGCAACGCCGATAAAGAACCACAAATCAATCAACAGAGTTTTCTTCATGTCCAATCCAGTGCAACAGTCCATTCCAAGCGAAGAGACTCCAGACTCTCCAATAAATGAGCCCGTTCTCTTTGAAGAGCTGGCGCTGCCAGAACCGTTAATTCGGGCGGTCAAAAAATTAGGGTTTGAGGTGTGCACGCCCATACAGGGCCGGAGCCTTCCCTACAGCCTGTCGGATTATGATGTTACCGGACAGGCCCAGACCGGCACCGGGAAGACCGCTGCCTTTTTGATCACCTTGTTCACCCGATTCTGGGAAAACCCCCTGGCGGAGGCTTTGCCCCTCGGCACCCCCAGAGCCCTAGTGCTTGCCCCGACCCGTGAACTGGCCATGCAAATTGAGGGTGATGCTGACGGTCTCTCAAGATATATGGATATGCGCACCGTGTGTATCGTTGGCGGCATGGACATTGCGAAGCAGAGGGAAGCGCTGGAAAAAGGCCCAGTGGATGTACTGGTGGCAACACCCGGTCGTCTGATTGACTTTCTTGAACGGCGGGATGTGAGTTTGGGTCGCGTGGAGGCCCTGGTGATTGATGAAGCAGACCGCATGCTGGATATGGGTTTTATACCCGACGTGCGCCGAATTGTTTACCAGACCCCTCACAAGCGAAAGCGCCAAACCCTGTTCTTTTCCGCGACCTTTAATGATGCGGTCATGCGCCTCGCACAGTCCTGGACCATTGACCCTGAACACATCGTTATAGAGCCTGAGAGCGTGGCCACTGATACCGTTGACCAAAAATTTTGGTTGGTGGAGGCACGCGGACGTCAACGCATGCTGCTGAACTTCATCACCCAGCAGCACCCTGAACGGGCCATCATCTTTGCCAACCGGCGAGACCAAACCCACCGCCTCGTTGAATACTTGAAGCGTAACGACGTGGCCTGCGAGGCCTTGGCCGGAGATATCCCGCAAAAGAAACGCCTGGCCACTCTGAATCGTTTCAAAGAGGGACGGCTAAAATATCTCATTGCCACAGACGTTGCTGGACGAGGTATCCATGTGGAGGGAGTCTCGCATGTCGTTAACTTCGAGCTGCCAGAAGATCCCGAGGACTATGTGCACCGTATTGGTCGCACCGGTCGCGCTGGCGCGTCCGGCACCGCCATTAGCTTTGTCTCCGAAGACGACGCCTTTAACCTGCCTGCCCTAGAGGAGTATCTGGGTCAGGCGATTAAGTGCACCCAGCCGGATGCGGTCGCGTAAATGCCTGCGTAGCTCAAAGGATCGCAGATGCGGAATCAGGACAGTACTGACGATGATTTGATGCCCCGCGACCCCACCCGAGTGGCCGTCATTCAGCACTCGGCGACGACGGATGTGGACAAGAACCTAACCACCCTGGCCCTGTTGAGCCGAGAGGCCGCCGCCGCAGGGGCTTCGCTAATCACCTGGCCTGAAGCCTTCGCCTACCTTGGCCGTCATGAAGGCAAGCGCGCTCTCTTGGAGTCCCTTGCTGCGCCAGGGCCCATCCTGACATTTTGCCAAGACCTTGCTCGAGAAATGGGAACGGATTTGCTGCTGGGCGGCTTTCATGAAAAGGTGGCGGGAGACCCCAGTCGCTGCTACAACACCAGCGTCTACTTGGACCATGAAGGCCATATTTTGGCGACGTACCGAAAGATTCACCTTTTTGATGTGGACATCCCCGATGGGCCGCGGCTCATGGAGTCGCGCCATACCGCGCCTGGTGATCAAGCCGTAGTCGTGACAGGCAAACCAGGGGTACTGGGCCTCAGCATCTGTTACGACGTTCGGTTTCCCGCACTGTATCAGCGCCTTGTCTCCCTGGGCGCCATGGCAATTACGGTGCCCTCTGCCTTTACTCAATCTACTGGCGCAGCGCACTGGCATGCCCTGCTCAAGGCCCGGGCCATAGAATGTCAGTGCTATATTATTGCTCCGGCCCAATACGGGGAGCATAGTGCCCATCGGGCCTCCTATGGACACTCCCTAATTGTGGATCCGTGGGGTGAAACCTTGGCCGAAATACCTGACGGCGATGGCTATGCAATCGCCAGCCTGGACCCCAAGAGAGTGCAAGATGTAAGGCAGCAAATTCCCTCTCTTGCCAATCAGAGGACTTTCTCATCATGACCGTTTCGGGCCCCTCAGAAACGCAACCACCGCAGACGAATGCTCCGCATTCCTCTAGCCCGCCGCCCACCGGTGGCAGGGGAATTGTCGTGGTCGCTTCTCTAGTCATCATCTGCGCCGGCCTGCAGGCGGCCAAGGGTATCGTGGTGCCCTTCCTACTGGCTGCCTTTATTGCGACGATCGCGAGCACGCCGATGTTCTGGTTAAGGGAAAAGAAGGTCCCGGATGCCCTGGCGCTCGGGCTGGTCGTGCTAGCAATTTTTGCGGCCCTGGCCTTGATTGCCGCGCTTTTGACCCAGAGTACGTCCGCTTTCTCGGCCAAACTACCCTTCTACCAAGAGCGCCTGGGCGAATTTCAGCAGGGTATTACCCTGCTGCTCACTCGCCTGAATATGCCGGTTGATCTATCCAGCCTGGCAGACAGCTTTTCCCTAGGTTCGGCACTGAACATTGCCGGGACCACCTTGTCCAGCCTGGGCAGCGTCCTGAGCAATAGTTTCCTCATTATACTTACCGTCATTTTCATCCTCGCCGAAGCCACCAGTTTTTACCCCAAGCTTCGGGCGGTACTGAGCAATCCAGAACGTGATTTGGCCTACTTCAGCCGAGTGGCGGAAACCATGAACCGGTATATCGCCATCAAAACCTCGATGAGCTTGCTGACCGGCGCTTTGGCCAGTCTATCCATGTTGGTCTTGGGCGTGGACTTCCCCATTTTGTGGGGCCTAGTTGCCATGCTGTTGAACTTTGTCCCGACCATCGGCTCCATCTTTGCGGCTATCCCTCCCGTTCTGTTGGCCTTAGTGGAACTGGGCGTGGGCACTGCCGGACTGGTGACCTTGGCCTACGTGATGATTAACATGATCGTTGGCAATATCCTTGAACCCCGCTTTATGGGTCAGGGCCTAGGACTCTCTACCCTAGTGGTTTTTTTATCCCTGATTTTTTGGGGGTGGATCCTAGGACCCGTCGGCATGCTGCTGTCGGTTCCCCTGACCATGACCGTCAAAATTGCCCTGGAGGCATCCGCGCAGACTCTATGGATTGCGCAGCTGCTGGGTCAGGGCGAGGGGCTTTCGGCGGAAATAGAAGAATGAACCCGTATGAACGCCCCAACATCAGACGCATGCAGGGTTACCAGCCCGGCGAGCAACCAAGCGACTCGGAAACGATCAAGCTAAATACCAACGAAAACCCTTATCCGCCCAGCCCGGCTGTGGACCGCGCCCTTCTGGACTTTGCCCCTGAGCAGCTGAGGACCTACCCAGAACCCCTAGCAAATGACCTCCGCACCGCCATAGCCAAGCATCACAGCATCGATGTGGATAACGTGGTCGTTACCCATGCTGGCGATGAAGCGCTGCGCCTTGCTGCGACCACCTTTGTCGATACTGGCGGCAGCTTCGTCTCAACGGATCCCACCTATTCCCTATACCCCGTTTTGGCGCAGATTCAAGATGCACAAATGCATACCCAACCGCTGACGGAGGATTGGTCATTACCTGAAGACTTTGCCGCCCATGCCCGCAGCGCTGGCGCTCAGCTCACCTGCATCGTTAATCCTCATGCGCCCAGTGGCACGCTCATCGACTATCAACGCCTAGCCGAGATCGCATCCCAGATTAGCGGCGTTCTGCTAATTGATGAGGCCTACGTGGATTTTGCTGGGAATCTGGCAGCAAAGGCAGGGCCGCGCCTGCTCAGGGACCACGGGAATGTATTGCTGCTCCGCACCTTCAGCAAGGGCTACAGCCTGGCGGGCCTGAGGCTCGGCTATCTGCTGGGCCACGCAGACTTGATCAGGCCTATCCTTGAAAAAACCCGAGACAGCTACAACGTCGACGCAATCAGTCAGGCCCTGGGACTTGCTGCCCTTCAGGACCAGGATTATGCGCGCAAGACCTGGGCCGCCGTTGGCTGGCAAAGAGACCAGCTTGCTCTGTCTCTTGAGCAGCGGGGCCTTTACTCCCCTCCTAGCGCCACGAATTTTCTGTTAGCAACGATCCCACCCCAACTGAGCGCCCAGAGCCTGTACCAAGGGCTGAAGAAAGCGGGGATTTTGGTTCGCTATTTCGATACGCCTAGACTGCAGGATAAGCTCAGGATCAGTATCGGCACGGAAGAACAGCAGCAGCGTCTGCTAACGGAATTGGACCGATTGATCCAAGCGGGGTAGCAACCCTGTCAAAACCCCTTGTCCGCGGCTCCACGTAGGGCGAAGCCCTGATGTACAGATGAACAGATTCACAGATGCAGACCCACCAAGATAAGAGGCCTGGATCAATTGGCTAACGTTCAAGCCTCAAGTATTCTGGCACCTCGGGCAAGGATAAAAGCGATATCGAGGAGAGAAGATGACCCAATTACCTGCCATCAGTCTAGCGGCCGTTCCCGGCCGCCGGCTACGAACCATAGAGCTTGCCAAGGACATTGAGCAGCGCGGGTTCCAGGGTATTTTTGGCCCCAGCCTAGGCGACAGCCTCTCCCTCTGCACGGCAGTGGCCCTGGCCACTTCTGACATCATGATTGGCACCAGCATCACGCCAATCTATACCCGGAATGTGACCGATTTCGCCCAAACGGCGGCCTTTCTGCACGAGGTTTCCGAGGGCAGATTCCGCTTTGGCGTTGGGGTAAGCCATGCGCCTGCCATGAGTCGAATGGGCATCACCCCAGGCAAGCCCCTGGGCGATATGCGTCAATTTGTAGCGGACATGCAGGCGACGCCAAGGGTGGGCGAGCTGCCCCCCATTGTGTTGGCAGCCCTGCGGGACAAAATGATCCAACTGGCTCAAGAAATCGGCGGGGGCATGGTATTCGCGAATGGCGTTCGTTCTTATATGGCGCACTCTCTTGGTAACCTATCTAGCGAAACGCGCGCTCGACAACATTTCTTTATCGGCAACATGATCCCTACCTGTATTAGTGAGGACCGAGAAGCGGCAGCTGCCGTCAATCGAAAGACCCTGACCAGCTATGCCTTCCTGCCCAACTATCGTAATTACTGGAGAGCGGCGGGCTACGAGGAGGAAATGAACGGCGTGGAGGCCGCCCTTGCGGACAAGGACTATGACCGCGTGCCGAGCTGCCTATCTGACCGCTGGCTGGCGGACACAACGCTTTATGGCAGCGCCAGCGAAGTTAGGGAGGGGATCGAAGCCTGGTTCGATGCGGGGATCAAGACCCCAATCATCGTCCCTTCCTCAGCCTCGGGTGGCCAGATGCAGGCTATCCAGGAGTTTTTCGATCTCTGGGATTGAGCGCAGCCTGTGGTTGATACGACACGGTCATGCCAAGTCGGATCAACCGTTTTCTCGAGATTTCGAGCGGCCGCTGAATGAGCGGGGCCTTGAGGACTTAGGACGCACCGCGGCCTGGCTCGCTGGGTTGGCGCTTCCTAAGGTGACATGGCTATGGAGTAGCAGCGCCGCACGCACTCAGGCCACAGCCCAGGGTTTAGCCACAGCTTGGCGCTGTGAGCCCGTCGCGCTGGATCAACTCTACCTGGCCAGCCGCACAACCCTCCTCGACACCCTCCAATCTACGCCTCCAGATATTCAGCACGCGGCTCTGGTTGGACATAACCCCGGCATATCTGACTTGGCGACACTCTTAGGAGGCCATGCAGTCGAGTTCCCCACCCTGGGGTTGCTCCGCCTGAGCGTTCAGGGGGATTGGTGTGACCTTCGCCCTGAGGGGTGCACGATCCTGTGTCAGATGATCCCTAAAACACTTCCATAATTCCCCAGATGCTGGGCTGAGGCACGACTCGGCTCCGGCATGTGGCACGAAACACCTTTCAGCGGGCGCGCGGCCCGCAGGGAAAGATTCATTTGACCTCACCCGAGCCAATGATATACGTGGACCACCATCACGGAGCTTTCGGCATGGTTTTTTTTGCTTTTGTGTTACTCATCGTCATCGCCTTTTTGCTTTGGCGCATCGCTGAACGAGTGCCCGATCTCTTGTTTCACCTCAGCGAGATCCAGAAAGACATGGACGCAGTCCGAAGACATGTGGAAGAGAAACAGGTGGACTAAGGTTCTACCGCGCGCCATGTCAAACCCAGCAACCGAACCAGGACGCAGCATGTCTCAAGATGACGGCCCGGCCCTGGATTGGCGAATAATTTTTGGGTTGGTGATCACCAGCCTATAGGAGCCTGCAATGCAACGATTCACCTTGGCGCTAATTGCGCTCGTTATAAGCTTACCCGCCCTGGCGGCCACCCCTAATCCTTTTGCCCACGTAGAGATCACCCGGGAGCGCCTCCGTGATCATGTCTTCGTTCTGTATGGGGCCGGCGGAAACATCGGTGCCTCCATTGGCGAAGACGGCACCCTGCTCATCGACGACCAGTTCGCGCCACTGGCAGAGAAGATCATGGCCGCCCTGGATGCTGAGGGCGGCGACAAACCACGGATTATTCTCAATACCCACCATCATAGTGATCACGTGGGAGGGAACGCTTTTTTTGGCCGCGACGGCATCATTATTTCACATGAGAATGTTCGGGCCCGCCTGTCCACCAGCAGTCGTTTCTCTGCCGAGGGCCTGCCCCATATCACTTACGAAAACGAGTTGGTGATCCACTTTAACGGCGACGAATTGACGCTCATGCACATGCCCCACGGCCATACGGATGGTGACACCCTCGTGTGGTTTAAGGGCGCGAATGTGGTGCACCTGGGCGATCACTTTTTCAATGGCTCCCTTCCCTTTATCGATGTCGGCGGTGGGGGCAGCCTCGCAGGCTATATCCAGAATCTTGAATACCTGTTGGACCGCCTGCCGGAAGATATCGTGGTCATTCCCGGGCATGGCCCGGTAGGCACCCTGACCGATATAGCCGCGAGCGTTACTATGGCTGTTGAAACCAAGGCCATTATCAACCAGGGGTTGCTCGACGGCCTCAGTGATGAGGCCATCGCAAAAAACCTCCGGGGCTACGAGAGTTGGGCTAAACGTTCAACTAAAATCGACGACTGGGTGCGCCTCGTAAAGTCAGAGCTGCTCGAGGCTGAGGCTTGAACGAGAACCCACTGCTGCTATTCAACGAGGATCGCGCCGGTGCCCGAGCAGCAGTAGATCCCATGGCTGAGTTATGCGTTATGGCCACGGTAAACGCAGAGGGCCACCCCCAGGCACGAACGCTGGTGCTGCGGTCGGTAGACGACTCCTTGATCCTTTATCTGAATGCTACCAGCCCCAAGTGGTCAGAGATTGAAGCCTCGGTGGCCATCCAAACCTACTGGCCTAGCACCGGCGTTCAATATCGGATGCGCGTCGCTACCTCGCTGTTGCCCCAGAAACGTGTGGCAGAACGATGGCAGTATCGACCCGAACCACCCAAGCAGTTGGATTGGCTTTATCAGCACTGGTCCCAAAGTAGCGATATTGGTAGCCGGGCGGCATTGCTGGAAGCCCTCGAACAGGCCAAGCCGTCAATGCCAGGCGCCATGCCAGATACAGCTAAGGGTATTGTGCTGCACCCCGCAGAGATAGAGCGATTGAACCTAAACCATGAGAGCGGCGTTCATGATCGTCGCCGATACCGAAAAATCGACACCCTTTGGCATCATACGACTCTTGTTCCCTAACAAGGGTCAGCTAGATTTTCGATATCGTATGGGGTCAAGCTCTGCGGTAACGATGCCTTGAAGCTGCTGAAAACAAACCTTCTTAGCCGTCTCAACGAAGGCCAGCACAAAGGGCGCATCGCACTGATCCTGCCTGACCGCTGCATAGAGCGTTGGCCAGACGCCCTGGTCTCCCAGGGATCTAACTTCAATGAAGTCATGCTGTAGGTATTGGTACAGGGCCCAGTTTGGGAGGCAGGCGACGCCCCGACCGCTCGCCACTAACTGGACGATCATGGTCGTCAGCTCGGCGTGTCGAACCGCCGCAGGCTCCACACCCGCAGGCTGCAAAAACTGGGTATAGAGATCGAGGCGATCACGATCGATTGGATACGAAATCAGGGTTTCAGCAGCAAGGTCCTTCGGCGAAATCCAGGCCCTAGCAGCGAATTTATGGTCCTTGGCGATGGCCAGGTGGGCCTCATAGCTAAAGAGCGGAAAATAGTGAATGTTGGCGTCATCAACGGGGTCTGCAGTGATCACCAGGTCCAGATCGCCTCGGGCCAGCGCCGGCAGGGGAGCAAAGTGAAAACCACTCGAAATATCGAGCTCTACATCAGCCCACTGATCCCTGTAGGCATCAATGGCGGGCAGCAGCCAGTCGAAGCAGCTATGGCATTCAATTGCCATCAGCATCCGGCCAGAATCCCCACCTGCAAAACGCCGCACATCAAGTTCAGCACTGTGGAACCTGGGCAGGACCTCGTCGGCCAGCTGCAACAATCGATTGCCAGCACTGGTGAATCTGACCGGCCTGGTTTTACGCAAAAAGAGTGAGCACCCTATACGGCCTTCGAGCTCCTTGAGCTGATGAGATAGCGCGGATTGCGTGAGATAAATGCGTTCCGCAGCTTCAACCAAACTGCCGGCATCCCTCAGGGCAACCAAGGTTCGCAAATGTCTCAGCTCCAAACCCGACATGACGTCCACTCATTTTTAATCACAGCAAAATGCAAAATATTCATTAAAGCCTAACCCAGCAAAGGCGAGCCACCGAGCGGTATTAAATAGCTGCTCCGTGGAGGATTTCCGGGGCATGCCCAGGAGATTTACTACCCTGTTAAGACTGCGACGGCTGTTTTACCATTCACCCACTTTTGAAAAACCTCGTGGACGATGACATGAACCAACTGGCTGCCAAGCGTGATGCGTCGCCGCCGTCCTCTTGTGCGTCCGCAGTAACCGCCGTTACGCCGCTCAAAATTGCGCTTCTGGGCTATCGCAGTAACCCCTTTAGTGGCGGCCAAGGCGTTTACCTTAGGTACGTGGCCAGAGCGTTAAGCGAATTGGGTCACGAGGTCCATGTCATATCAGGCGAGCCCTATCCAGAGCTTGATCCGAACATCAAACTCATCAAAATGCCGGGCCTTAATCTGTTCGAACACCCAAAACCCTTCGCGGCCCTGGACCTATCAAAGAATCTCAACTGGACCGATATATTTGAATGGCTGTCCTTTCTGAGTGGCGGATTTCCCGAGCCCTACACGTTTGGTCGTCGTGTCACCCGCTACATGCGCCAACGGCATATGGACTATGACATCATTCATGACAATCAAAGCCTTTGCCCAGGGCTGCTCGGACTGGCGAGACGCGGCTATCCCGTGGTCTCAACCATTCACCACCCCATCACCTTTGATCGTGACATCGCGCTGGCCAATACCGAGGATTGGAAGCTTCGCCTGCTGATCAAACGTTGGCATTTATTCCTGGGCATGCAGATTAACGTGGCGCGTCAGCTAAACCACATTGTCACCGTTAGCAAGAACTCCCGAAAAGATATCCGCGATTCTTTTTCCATCGCTGAAGACCGCCTGCGCGTCATTTACAATGGGATCGACTGTGATGCCTTTCGGCCCCTGCCCGAAGTTCACCGAGAGCCGCGTCGGCTCATCACCACCGCCAGCGCGGATCAGCCGTTGAAAGGGACCCAGCACCTCATTCCCGCCGTCGCCAAGCTGAAAGAATCCTTCCCGGATCTGAAACTCACCTTCATTGGGGCCCCTAAGCCCGGGGGCGTTACGGAAAAGTTAATCCGTCAGTATGATCTAGACGATCAGATTGAGTTCCACTCCAAAATCGGGCACCAAGAGATTATTGAACTGTATGCTAGGGCAAGCATCGCCGTGGTTCCTTCGGAATACGAAGGCTTTGGCCTTCCTGCCGGGGAAGCTATGGCCTGTCAGGTTCCGGTAGTGAGCTCGGATGGGGGAGCGCTACCTGAGGTCATTGGCGATGCGGGCGTCGTAGTACCGAGCAAAAATCCAGAGGCACTGGCCACGGCCATCGCAGGCCTGTGGCAGGATGACAACAGGCGACATGCGCTGGGCCTTGCGGGTCGTACTCGCATAAAGAAACTGTTTTCCTGGCGTCAGGCTGCACTCTCACTGACCGATTTTTATCAAGAGGTCCTGGCATCATGAGTTTGGAGACCGTGGATTTTTCGCAACTCCAACTCAAGCCTGGACAACGTCTTTTGGATTTAGGCTGCGGCGAGGGTCGACACAGCATTAGCGCCTGGCTGCGAGAGGAACTTGAGGTCGTCGGCCTCGATCTTGGTCTAACGGATATCAAGACAGCCCGCTCAAGGCTTGCCGACTTTCCGAACCTCGACAACCGATCCGGATACTGCGCCTTTGTCGCCGGCAGCGGCCTGTCCCTGCCTTTCGCAGACGCAACCTTTGATCATGTCATCTGTTCCGAGGTCTTAGAGCATATTCACGACTATCAGCCGGTATTGGGAGAGATCGCCAGAGTCGTCAAACCCGGGGGATCCGTTACGGTAAGCGTGCCCCGCTACTTTCCGGAATGGGTCTGCTGGCAGCTAAGCGATGCGTATCACGAGGTAGAGGGCGGGCATATCCGTATTTTCAAAGCACGTGATCTGTCTGACGCCATACAGGCACTTGGGATGCAGCCAACGGCCCGCCACTGGGCGCACGCTCTGCATGTGCCCTACTGGTGGCTAAAGTGCTTATTCTGGGGTCGAGAGCCAGAGCATTTCCTCGTTAGGCAGTACCACCGCTTGCTAGTCTGGGATCTGATGCAGAAACCCTGGCTAACCCGGACCCTGGACCGGTTTTTCAATCCAATATTGGGCAAAAGCATTGTCATGTACTTTCGTCGGCCTGGCAGCACACCATGACGCTCAATACGTCCCTGCAGGGCACGGCTACCTACATCCGCGAATTACAAACCCCCAGTGGCGCCCTCCCTTGGTTTGAGGGCGGCATTGTGGACCCCTGGGATCATGTCGAGGCGGCCATGGGCTTATCCGTTGCGGGAGAGGTCGATGGTGCAAGACGGGCTTTCGAGTGGTTGGCCCATCAGCAGCGCGAAGATGGGGGCTGGTACGCGGCCTATCAAGAAAATAGCGCAGCCGACCGATCCCGAACGGAAACCAACTTCGTTGCCTATGTCGCCACCGGCATCTGGCACCTTTATCTCGCCGCTGGCAAACGATCCGACTTGGTGGCCTTTTGGCCCATGGTTGAGCGCGCTATCGACTACGTTCTTAACCAGCAGGCCCCCGAGGGAGAAATTTATTGGGCAGTTGACTCCGTGAAAGGTGTCTCTCGGGATGCCTTGGTTACTGGCTGTAGTTCAATCTATAAGTCGATCCAGTGCGCGCTCAACATGGCAAACGTTTTAGGTCTTGCGCGACCACGGTGGCAGGCGGGTCAACGGATGCTCGGTGAAGCCATTTTGCATAAACCCTCTCGCTTTGACCGGACCTGGGAGAGCAAGCAGCGCTATTCCATGGACTGGTTTTATCCCATTCTCGGCGGACTGGTGCAGGGTGACGCAGCCAAAGCCCGACTGCTAGAAAAGTGGGATACCTTTGTTGAGCCTAACCTGGGATGCCGCTGCGTATCGGACCAACCTTGGGTCACCGTCGCTGAGACCTGCGAGCTGATTATGGCCTGCGTAGCCGCCGACATGCGAGTCCAGGCCATCACGCTCTTCGATAGCATCCAGCAGTTCCAGCTTGCTGATGGCAGGTGGTGGACGGGGTACGTCTTCTCCGATCAGGTCTATTGGCCGGACGAACATCCAAGCTGGACGGCCGCGGCCGTGCTGCTCGCCGCGGATACGCTGTACCAAATCACGCCCGCCCACGCCCTCTTTACCAGCGCCGACGCGGTGGCCCCGCCCAAGACGGCAGCACGCGTTTAACGACGCAAGCCTTTAGCCGGGTGGAACTCTAAAGACGCCGTAAAATAGCCAGAGTACGCCGCATCTCAACTTGCTCAAAGAGCCCTGACGCCAAGGCTTGCTGATAAATATGATACGGCACCTGACCGCCATCGGCCGGGTCTGGAAAGATATCGTGTATCGCTAAAATCCCACCCTCCACAATGCGCGGCGCCCAGGTTCGATAGTCCGTCACGGCCGCGTCAAGGCTGTGTCCACCGTCAATAAAAACCATGCTTAAGCGCATGCTAAATGCTTGACCTGCCAGCGCACTGGTGGTGACTACCGGGATGACGAAGGGTTCGAGCTTGGCGGCTGCAAGGGTTGCTCTGAGCGCAGGCAGGGTATCCATGAGACCGACCTTGGCATCAAACAGCTCGGGGTCGTGATAGGCCTCCCCTTCTTGGTGCTCCTCTGAACCGCGATGATGGTCCAGGGCAATCATCTGACCCCCAGCGTCTCGCATGGCTGTGCCCAGATACAGCGTGGACTTACCGCAATAGGAACCCACCTCGAGGCAAGGCCCCAGCGCCGCGCACGCCAGGGCATGTTCATATAAACAAGCCCCCTCATCTGGGTCGAGAAACCCCCTAACCAGATCTGGGTTTAACGGCAGGCGCATAACGAGTCGGTCAACTTCTTCGCCATCAGCCAATACCAAAAAAAACCACAACGAAGGCAATGGGAAGCCAGGTCAGGCCATAGGCCCCTAAGTTAGCCAGGTCGTTCATTTCACCCGCCTCGGTCAGGCTTAGGCGACTGCCGAATATCAGCCACGTGCTGCCAGCCAGCAAGAGCGTTAACACGAAGGAAAGGATGACTGCTGCCACGCTACGCTCCAATTAGCCTTATTGGCGTCAAGCCGCACTACAGTGCATTAAGCTGCAACATGCCGCGAGGCTTAACTTCCTGCATATCAACAATGGCCTCATAGTTGGCGGCGATATCCTCTGCGGTAGCGTCCGCGTCCAGGCGGACGCCCTGATTTTCAACCACGCAAGCCAGACTGAATTGACCGCCCTGAGCCTGCATAATAACGCCATTGGGCGCTTCTTCGCTGACCAAAAAAATAGCTGCTGGAGTGACCAACTCTGGGCCCAATTTTTCGAGAATCGACTCTGGCATGATGCCTTCCGTCATTCGAGTGGCGGCAACCGGTGCAATGGTATTGGTGTGAATGTTGTTCTTCGCGCCCTCGATCTTCAGGCTGTGCATCAAGCCAACCTGACCCAGCTTTGCGGCGCCATAATTGACCTGGCCAAAGTTCCCATACAGCCCCGTTGGAGAGGTGGTCATGAGAATGCGGCCATAATTCTGCTCGCGCATGATGGGCCAAACGGCATGGGCGCAATACGCGGCCCCCATCAAATGTACGTTTATGACCATATCGAAATCGTCTAGCGTCATCTTGGCAAAGGACCTATCGCGAAGAATGCCCGCATTGTTAATTAGAATATCGACTCGACCCCAAGCATTCATGGCATCGTCAACCATGCTCTTTGCGCCCTGACGATCGGAAACAGAACCGCCGTTGGCAATGGCTTCTCCGCCCATGGCTTTTATTTCCGCTACAACGCTCTCGGCCGCTTCAGAGGAACCTACGCTGCCGTCCATAGTGCTGCCCAAGTCGTTAATCACGACTTTCGCCCCTCTCTTGGCTAACTCCAGAGCATGGCAGCGCCCAAGACCGCCGCCCGCACCGGTAACGATGGCTACCTGATCCGCAAAGGAAATTGACATACTGTTCTCCACTTCATTGTTTGCCCCGGCTAAGGCCGGACCGGAAATTTAACTGTGCCAAGCAGTTGATCTAGCTGCGGCTGAATCCACTCGATCCAGTCACATAAAACGGGCCGTGTCTCCCTTGGGTCGATCAGTTCATGGACCGCGAAAGACTCTGCGCGAGGAAAGGGCGACCGCGATTCGCGAAGCCGTTGCTCCAACTCCGCTCGCTTTGCTTCCGGGTCAGGAGATGCCGCAATCTCTCGGTGAAAGGCAACGGCGACACCGCCCTCCACCGGCAGGGGACCCGATTCTACGGAAGGCCATGCCAATATGTAAGCGCCGGGCGCATAGTGTGCGGCAGTGGCGACCCCGAACCCTTTGTGCACCTGGATCACTGCCCAGGGCACGCTAGCCTGCGCGGCAGCAGCAACAGCGGCCATGCCATAGCGAATGGTTCCGTCAGCCTCGGATTCAGGACCGATCATAAAACCCGGTTGATCAACAAAGTTAACCACGGGAAGGTGGAAGGTATCGCACATCTCTACAAAGCGTCGGTACTTTTGGGCAGCGGCCGCGGTCATCGCGCCTGCATAGTGCATGCAATCGTTCGCGAGCACGCCCACGGGCTGCCCATTGAGCCTGGCCAACCCAAAAATCTGGCTGGGGCCAAAATAAGGCGCCATTTCAAAAAAGCTATCCTTATCCAATATCTGATCCAGGATGGCTCGCATATCGAATCCAGCGTTGCTGTCACGAGGTATCGCCGTGAGCAGTCCCTGTTCGATTCGATCAACGGGGTCATCGCAGTCGATGCGCGGTGCACGCTGGTTCACATGGCTAGGCAAATAACTCAGGAAACGCCGAATCTGGGCCATGGCGTCGTATTCATCTACCGCCAGGTTATCCACGATGCCGCTGTGCAGGTGGACGCCAGCGCCCCCCAGCTCCTCTTTGGATAAGCGCACGCCAAGCGCGCGCTCTACCAAGGCCGGCCCGCCAATCATCACCTGGGACGTATGTTCAGTCATGACGGAAAAATGAGCCGCCACCAGGCGGCCAGCAGGAAAGCCAGCCACGGCCCCTAGGGCCGCAGACACCACGGGGACTTCTCCCATGGCATCCGCAATGATTTTAAAACGCGGTTCAGCAAACACCGGCTCACCCACCGTGCCGCCCTTGTTGCCACTGCCTCGGACGCTGCCGCCCCCACCCTCTAACAGACGCACCAGGGGCGTTTTATACTGAACGGCCAAGTGCTCTGCATAAACGCTTTTTCGCAACCCTGCCGCATTTGGAGACCCCCCCTTTAGGGTAAAGTCCTCACCGCCAATGGTGACCCGACGGGCGTCTATCTCGCCAAAACCCACGATGTAGTTGGCCGGCACATACTCTTCCAGCTGGCCGTCATCGTCGTAAACGGGGCTGGCCGTCGCACGACCGTGCTCTTTAAAGGAGCCCTCATCGAGCAGCACGTCGATGCGTTCCCGAATGGTCAGTCGACCCCGGGCATGTTGTTTCGCAATACCCGCCTCGCCACCCTGCTGCTTGGCAAGATAGCGCCTGCGCTCTAGTTCCTTGACCTCATTTTCCCAGCTCATTGATCCAGCCTACCCGGAGGCCGCGCTGTCATCGAAAGCGGGTGCCCGCTTTTCGAAGTTTGCCGCCACCGCCTCTAGTTGATTCGAACTCCCGATCAAGCCGCCCTGGAGGGAGGCCTCAAGCTCAAGTCCCGTTCGCGAATCCGCGTGCCAGGCCTCCTCAAAGAGGGTCTTTGCCGCTCTGATGGCGTCAGGGGATTTATCGGCAATGTCACGCGCCAGCTGCATCGCCTCCGCGTAGGGATCGTCGGCAACTCGTGTAACCAAGCCCAGGGCAGCCGCTTGCTGGCCATCGAATATTTTCCCGGTAAACGTCAGTTCCTTGGCCACATCCAAGGGGACGAGGTCTCGTAAAGTTTGGGTGATGCTCATATCAGGCACCAGGCCCCATTTGATTTCCATGATCGACATTTGCAGGTCGGGGGCTGCGATCCGAATATCAGCACCCAAGGCTACCTGTGCCCCGCCGCCAAAGACCACTCCATGCAGTGCAGCAATCACGGGCATAGGCAGCTGTTTCCAGACCATGGCCGGACGCTGGGCAAAATTCTCAGGCCGATTATCCCGGCTCAACAGGGTCTGGGTTGGGTCGCGCTCCTCCCCCGTGTCCTGATCCGCCATGGCGGCGAAGCTCGCCATGTCCAGGCCTGCACAAAACCCCTTGCCGTTGCCGGACAAAACAACCGCTCGAACATCCTTGGCCAGGGCCAGGCTTTCTCCAGCCTCGATAATCGCCGTGAACATCTCTGGGCTCAGCGCATTATATTTTTGTTCTCTGTTAAGGCGAACGTCAGCAACACCGTCGCGTATGTCGATGGTGACTAATTCTTCTGACACGGTTTCTCCCTCCTCGTTTACGCCGTGGCTAACCCGGGTTTGATCTCAGATCGGACCACGACAATATAGCACCCTGATCGCCGCCATGCGCTCTTCACCCGACCCGCTTGGACCGACCTTAAAGCGACGGTACGCCAATAATGCGTGCGAGCATGCCGGTATCCACCCGGCCGGCCAGAAACTCTTCGTGGCTCAGGATGCGATCCAGCAGCTCGGCATTAGTCGACACCCCAACGACCTTAAAAGCCTTTAGCGCAACCTTTGCCCGCCCAATCGCCTGATGGCGAGACCCACCGCTGGCAATGATCTTGGCCAGCAATCCGTCGTAAAAAGGAGAAACCTGCTGGCCCTCACGATATCCCGTCTCGATTCGAACGCCCTGCAGCCTCGGTGGCCGAAAGGTGGTCAGCAACCCGGTGGAGGGACGCTGGGTGAGTGAGTCCTCAGCATAAAGCCTAACCTCCAGCGCGTGCCCTTGGCGCTCCGGCTGTGCAGGGAGTGCCTCCCCCTGGGCCATCGCAATCTGCATCTGCACGAGGTCGACCCCGGTGACAGCCTCTGTAACGCCATGTTCTACCTGGATGCGGGTATTCATCTCAAGGAAACCAGAGATGCCTTGGGTATCCATGAGTGTTTCAACCGTTCCGACGTTGTTATAGCCGAGCTGCTCACACACTTGGGACGCTTGATTCGCAATGTGGAGCAATTGCCCCGGATCAATCCCGGGGGCCGGACTTTCCTCTATGAGCTTCTGATGCCGTCGCTGGACCGAGCAGTCGCGCTCAAAGAGGTGAATGGCGTGGCCATGATTGTCCGCCACAATCTGATACTCGATATGCCGAGGATTAGAGACCCATTTTTCTAGGTAAACGCCCGCCGACGCAAAGGCGGACTTGGCAATGGCGGTCGCCTCGCCAATGGCAGCCAGTAGCTCGGCTTCGCTCGCCACGACGCGCATGCCCATGCCCCCGCCGCCCGCAACGGGCTTAACCATGAGCGGATATCCCAGCGCCAGCGCCTGAGCCGGTGCTTGATCCAGGTCGGAGATCAGTGCGCTGCCAGGAAAAACCGGGAATCCGGCGGCGGACATCATCTCTCGCGCACTCACCTTGTCTCCCATGAGACCCAGCCAGCGCGCTTGGGGACCAATAAAAATCTTGTCCTCCGCGACCACCCGTTCCGCAAACTCAACGTTCTCGGCTAAAAAACCATAGCCAGGATGAACGGCGTCGGCGCCGCTCTGTCGCGCGATCTGAAAAAGCTGATCCTGATCGAGATAGCTGTCGCTGGCCGAAAACCCTGCCAGGGGATAGGCCTGGGTGGCTTCGTCAATATGAGGCGCCTGAGCATCCGCCTCTGAGAAAACGGCAACGGTTTCGATACCGATGGCATGACAGGCTCGAATCACGCGTCGGGCAATGGCACCCCGATTCGCCACCAGCACCCGGCTGATTGAAGGAGCACTCATGGATAGGTTTGTTTCCCGCGCTCTAAGAAGTGAACCAGCTCTGCACAGGCCGCGAGATGGGCGCGAAGCCCAGCATCCTGACCCGCTCTGAGCAGCTCATCGGCAGCGCGACCCAAGCTCTGATGCATCGCCCTAGCATCGCACAGCGTTAAACCAAGCCAATACATGTAGGTTTCTTTTGGCCCTCTGTGGTCTCGCGGTCGGGGGAGTGGGGTTCCAGCCAGCGTCTTGCGAAGCTTTGCCACCAGCGGCCCTTGATCGCAGGGTGCCAGCAGCGCGATACAGACCGTCAGCATATGCTGAGACCAACAGTCTGGCCGATCGCAAAGGACCTTATATTCCGCCCAGTCCACCGACCCTAGATCGCCAGCTCTTCGCCGGTCAGTAGCCGATAGGCTTCTAGATATCGCGCCAGGCTAAGCTCAATCACTTCGTCTGGCAGAGCCGGGCCGGGTGACGATTTATCCCACTGGCCCTCAGCCACTACCGTCTCTAAGTAATTGCGAACAATCTGCTTGTCGAAACTATTTTGCTCGCGTCCAGGTTCCCATTCTTCTGCCGGCCAAAAGCGCGAGCTATCCGGTGTAATTATCTCGTCGATCAAGATCGGTTCTGGCTGTCCTTCCAGCTGCCCGAATTCAAACTTCGTGTCAGCGAGGATAATGCCCCGCTCCGCCGCATAGTCCCGGGCACTGGCGTAAAGCAACAGCGTCTTTTCGCCGAGCCAGTTCATAAGGTCCTCACCCACGATATCCGCACCTTGTGCCGCGCTTATGTTTTCATCGTGTCCATCATCCGCCTTGGTGGATGGTGTAAAAAGAGGCTGCGCCAGGCGATCGCTGTTGCGCAGGCCAGCAGGGAGCTGTATCCCGCAGACGGAACCACTGACCTGATAATCCTTCCAGCCGCTGCCCGTGATATACCCCCGAGCGATACATTCAATGGGGACCACCTGGGTCTTTCGGCAAAGCATAATTCTGCCCGCCAGAGCCGAATATTCAGCCTCACTCAGTCCAGGCACATCGCGAATATCGGTACTGATCAGGTGATGGCTAATCTCGTCAGAAAAATGGTCAAACCAGAATTTTGAGATCTGGGTTAGGATAATTCCCCTCCCGGGCAGACCGTTTTGCATGACCACATCAAAGGCAGACACCCGATCCGTGGCAATAATCAGCAAGGCATCGGTGCCATCCGCCAGCTGAACATCATAAAGGTCACGTACCTTGCCGGAACGCCGGTTAGGTAAGCTCAAAGCCGTATCAAGCAGTGCCTGGGTCATCGATATCCATCCTCTTAATCTCAAGTCCCTCTAGTTTAAGCCGAGCTTCCGCCGTCGGCCATGTAGCTAGAGCCTGTTATAAAGCTGGCGTCGTCACTGGCAAGGAACAGCATCACCGACGCGACATCTTCGGGCTGCCCGTACCGCTGCAGGGGAATGTTCGCCGTCATTAGTGCTTGTGCCCGCTGGGGGTCATCTGGATTCATCCCCTGTTCAAGAGACCGCATCATCCGTGTTTCCGTTTGGCTCGGGTTGACGGTGTTCACGCGAATGCCGTCCCCGGCGAGCTCGCGGGCAGCCGACCTCATGAGGCCCATAACCGCGTGTTTACTGGTGACATACGGAGCCAGCCTAGCAGCGCCCTTCACGCCAACAATGCTAGAGGTGATGACAACGCTACCCCCTTTGCGCCGCCGCATGGCGGGAATCACCGCCTGCAATCCGAGAAAGGGCCCCTTGATGTTTACCGCTAAAACTTGATCCAGACGAGCTACGTCATAGTGCTCAATGGTCTCTGTGTCTCCCAGGATACCCGCATTGGCGAGCAGAATATCCACGCCTCCGTAGCGTTGTTCGGCAACCTCCACCATCCGTCTATTATCTTCGACGCTGGCCACATCAGCCACCGTATAGCTGAGTCGATTGCTGCCGATGCCCTCGCAGACCTCAATTAATGCCTCTTCATCAATATCCACGAGCAAGACCTCGGCCCCCTCGGCAATAAATCGCCTGGCCGCAGCGATACCGATTCCCCCTGCACCGCCCGTGATGATGGCCACCTTAGCGTCGAGCCGACTCATGGTTCTAAATCCCGCACTGTGCCTCTCTCTTTAACAGTAGCCCTATTACGGGGTGCATTTATTTTCAGTCAGGACCAGGGAGACAGCGCGTCAGTCAGATCACCGATCAGATCCTCTGGTTCCTCGATCCCTGAGGATATGCGAATCAGATTATCGTCGATGCCCATGCTCGCCCGCCTTTCCGCCCCCATCTCGCTATAAATCGTATGGGCAACGGGAATCGCCAGGGTACGATTATCCCCCAAGTTACTGGAGCTGACGATAATATTCAGCTTATTGAGAAATGCCCAAATATCCACGGCGCTGTCTAGCTCAAAGCTGAAGAGGCCGCCAAAGTGACGAAACAGTCGGCTGGCACGCTCATGCTGGGGGTGATTATCCAGTCCAGGATAGTAAACCCGCCTGATTGCAGAATGCGCCTGTAAAAAACGGCACATCGCACCTGCGTTGTCGCTTTGACGCGTTAGCCGAAGCGCTAGGGTTTCTGACCCTAGGGCGATTTGATGGGCCGCATCGGGACTCAAGCTGGCGCCAAAATCTCGCAACCCTTTTTTTCTGATCTGAGTCAGACCCCATCGCTCGGTGTCTGGTCCACGATATTGCTCGTCGATGTTGGGAAAGTGACGCCAGTCGAAATGACCGGTATCGGTGATCGCACCACCCAACGCCGCGCCATGCCCGCCAATATACTTGGTAAGACTGTTAATAATGAGGCTGGCACCCACGTCCTTGGGCTGAAACAGATAGGGGGAGGTCATGGTGTTATCTACAGCGTAGAGCAGGCCCCGCTCAGCACAGAGTTCCCCAATCGCGTCCAGGTCAGCAACTTGAGTCCGCGGGTTGGCAATGGTTTCGACAAAGACAAGCTTCGTTGAAGGGTTTATCGCTTCGCGCACGGCATCCACTGATGTCGCATCCACAAAGCTCACTCCGATCCCATTGCGACTGAAGCTGTTAAAGAGACTATTGGTATTACCAAACAGGTAGGCACTGGACACCATGTGATCCCCAGAGCGCAGCAGGGTGAAGATCAACGAACCAATGGCCGCCATACCGGTGGCGAAGCAGATGCTTTCGCGACTGCTTTCCATCCTGGTTATTTTCTTCTCCAGTGCCCCAACGGTTGGATTGACCTGTCGGCCGTAGCTATAGCCCGACTGTCGACCCTGAAATACGGCGGCCAGATCGCGCGCATCTTCGTACCCATAGGCCACGCTGTGGTGAACTGGCTTATGGAGGGACCCATGTTCGATCAAATCGCCCCGATCTCCATGAACGATCTTTGTGGTAAATCCTTTCAATGGCTTCCTTTCCAGCCGCCTCCCGCCCGACTTCGGTCCAATGACGTTAAGCTGGCCCAATGATAGGTGATAACCGGGTTATATTAGCACCTCTGAAACGCTGCCATTGCTCAGCATGTCACCAATTTGAGCAAAAGAAGACACCGGCCCAAAAAGATAGCCCTGGGCCTTATTACACCCGCGACCCCGCAAATACTTGGCCTGCACCTCCCGCTCTACCCCTTCCGCAATCAACTCCAAGTTTAGCCCCCTGGCCATGGCAATAATTGCATCGACTAGGGTGACACTATCCGTGCTGTCCGAAATTTCTGCGATAAAGGAGCGGTCAATTTTCAGTGAATCTATGGGCAATTCCTGTAAGTAGGCCAGAGATGAGTACCCCTTACCAAAGTCGTCTATCGCTATTTTGACGCCGGCAGCCCTAAGCTCCTGTAATCGCGACAGCAGGGTTTCCGTCCTTTCCACCATTGCCTGCTCAGTCAGTTCGAGACGGATATCGCTCATGGCGAGGCCTAAGCGGGCGGCATGTTGTTGATGCCAGCCAGCAAATTTTTCATCGGCGAACTGAGCGGCAGAGGCATTCATAGAGAGGAACAATTGGTGGCCCTGGTCACGCCACTCGGCGAGGTCCTGCAGCGCCTTGCGCTGTAGCAAGAAGTCGACCTCCGCCGTTAGACCCGCAACTTCCGCCAGCGCTAGGAAGGACTTTGGCTGCAGCAGCCCCAAGCGTTCATGCTCCCAGCGAGCCAGTGCCTCGACGCCCATGATCTTTCCGTCATCTAGATTCACGATGGCCTGGTAGTAGACGCTCAGGCGCTCCCCGAGCACAGCCTTTCGCAATTCTTGCTCCAGCTGCAGCTGAGCGAACCGCCCTTGATTCATTTTAGGGTCAAAATACTGATAGTTCGCCCTACCCCGAGCCTTCACGTGATACATGGCGATATCTGCGGATTCGATAAGCCCGTCTGCGGTACCTGAGTGATCCGGGTATCTCGCCACTCCGATGCTGGTTTGGATAGATAGTTCTACGCCTGCAATCAACACGGGCTCGGACAAGGCACCTAAAATGCGCGCGCACATCCGATCACCGGCCAGGTCATCCACCGCCTGCGGCATGAGCAGCGCAAATTCGTCACCACCGAAGCGGGCCAAGAGATCCTGATCGCCCAGTAATTGGCTCAGGCGCTCAGCCACCTGTCGCAGCATTTCATCGCCCACCGCGTGACCCAGGGCGTCGTTGATGGATTTGAAACGATCCAGATCGAAGAACAGCAGCACGAACTGGCTCTGGGCTTGGCAGGCCGCGCTCACGGCGGCCTCGAGACGAGAGACGAACAAATTGCGATTAGGCAGGCCCGTTAGGGAATCGTGGGTGAGCTCATGCCTTAGAGCTTGTTCCCTCTGATGCTCTGCGGAGACGTCCTTCAAGAGGAGAATGCCGGGTTTATTCCCCTGCAGGCCGGTATCGCGAATGCCCATCACCTCATACCAACGCATTATAGAAATCCGATCCTCTACTGCGGAGAGGGAAAAAGAAGTCACCCGCGCGGTGTCGGGCTCAGATGTCTCCTTCGCACCCAGGCGGTCCAGATAGGCCTTCAGTGGCGCCTGGCTCTCGCGGTCTACGGCCTCCGTGAGAGACTGTCCAACCTCTATCGGGAAAGCGCCTTGAACGTATTGAACAAGATTGTCTTGATCAACCAACAGGATCACATCCGCAACGCTTGCAACCAATTTGCCAAAAAGTCCCTCGTTCAGTAGCGAAGCGCCACTCAGACGCGAGTAGGCGTCGATCAGCGCTAGGGCATTCGATGTCGTTGAATCCGAATGATCGGTCATTGGGAGGCGTCCGAGGCACCCTGAAGATTCGGTAACGACCACAGTGAGAAGACCCGCGCCAAGGCCGAGAGGGCCAGCGCATGCCTCAGCTCTCCGGAGGCGATGGCCCTCCGAATGTCATCCGCGCTCATAAACTCCACGTCGATGGCTTCTCCCGCACCCAGGTTCTGCGCCGAAGCGGGCGCGACATCACTGGCAAGCCAGTGGTGACAAAGGTGATTGTGAAAGGCTGGGTTCGGTTCTACGGCGCCCAGATAATCCCAGCGCGCCGCGCGATACCCTGTCTCCTCCAGGAGCTCCCGCTCCGCTGCCTGCCTGGATGTCTCCCCCGCATCCACCATCCCGCCAGGGGTCTCCAGCGTGGTATAGCCGACGCCAAATCGAAACTGTCTAATCATGAGCGACCTGCCGTCCGCATCTAGGGCAACCACGTTCACCCAATCAACCGATTCAAGCACCAAACGCTCGAAGACCTGCTCATTGCGCGGGTTACGCAGTGTATCGATGCGCTTTTCAAACAGCATCAACCCTGCCTCTTCATAGCGAGAGGCCAGCAGCTGCCAGTCCAGTTCTTTGTTCTGCCGTCCCTTCATGCTTGCATCTCTCTCCGGTTATCTAAAGGGCTGCATGCCTTGGCGGCCCAGAGCAGGCGTCCAAGATTTTACGTGCTGCTCTCCAGCAACATCGCCCAGTGCCTGCTCGACCGAGGGAAAGTCAGCCAACACTTCCAGTGATCTGAGGGTAGGATCGATCATGCGCCATTGGCCACTGCGATAGCGTTCTAACGCGCGACCCGGGGCAATCCATTGTCCCGATATCGTCTCATCAGTGTCCGCCATAGCCGCCTGGCCTTCGGGTAAGGCCGCTAAAAAAAATCGGGTGTCGAAGCGCCTGGGCACCGATGGCGGCGTCAGCCAATGACTAAAGTAGACAATGCGATCAGCGGCGATGGTCAAACCGAACTGCTGGAGCAGTGCAGACCACTCTACCTCGCCAGCCAGCAATGCTGGGCGAGCAGCCAACACCGCCTGCCTAGCCTCTTGGGAAAGAGTGATTGAATGATCGACGTTTCGCGCGAGGAGCACCCCGCACTCTTCGAAACACTCTCGTGCTACGGCGACCCAATAGCGCACACCACCAGCAGAAATGCCAAGACGTTGACTGGCCACGGCATCCGTAATATCTGGGCACAGCTCCGGCTGCCAGTCGTCGGCGTCTAGCTTGCCGCCCGGAAACACGTGTAAATCAGGGAAGTCGCCTGCGCCAGGTCGTTTCACCATAAACACTTCCGGACTGCCGTCCTGGCCGGCACGCAGGATCATGACCGTGGCCGCTAATCGAATATTGTCTCGCTGTAATGGTTCCAATTGAATCTCCGATTGGGCCCGCCGTGCAGAGCATTACCGCCCTAGGTGGGTGGCGAAAGCCTTCGCTCCAGCGCCTCAAAGATAAATTCCACCAGAATCGCCAACAGCGCTGCGGGTATCGCGCCGCGCAGGATCATATCTGTGTCGTTGAGCGATAAGCCAACGACAATAGGCTCTCCCAAACCTCCTGCGCCGATAAAGGCGGCTAAGGTGGCGGTCCCGATACTTATTACTGCTGCGGTGCGAATGCCTGCAAAAATCGCGGGCATGGCCAAGGGTAGCCGGATACAGCGTAGTTGCTGCCAGGGCGTCAAACCCAGCGCCCGAGAGACCCGCACCAGCGTCGGATCTGTCCCCGCCAAGGCGGTCACGGCGTTCCGCACAATGGGCAAAAGCGAATACAAAAATAGGGCCACGATGGCCGGAATGATCCCGATGCCAAAAACGGGAATCATCAGCGCCAACAGAGCAAGTGAAGGGACGGTCTGCATGAGCCCACAGCTATAAACCACTGCATTTGCCATCTGCGGTCGACGATAAACGCTGAGGCTCAGGGCCATGCCCACGGCGATGGCGGCGACCAGAGCTACGAACGTGAGCTGAAGATGGCGGAGGAAATGCTGCCAAAGCGCCCATTTCCAGGCGTTATCCTCTCTCGGTCCATCATTCGCTGTGGGTAACACCTGGCGCTGCGTCAGAAACTCTCTCGCAGCTTCTTGGAAGCTAAGCCCTTCCACGGTCACTCTGGCATTCAGGGCCTGCATCTGCTGCTCGGTCAATGACCCAGCCAGCACGCCCAGGGCAGCCTCTAGCTGGGGCTGCATTTCCGCTCGCACCAAGGGTGCAGCTCGATAGGCCGGGAAATATCCCAGGTTATCTTCAAGGGTTCGCAGGCGATAACGTAAGAGCTCCCCGTCGGTGCTGTAAGCATCGGTAACGTCAATCGCACCCTCTGCGATGGCTTGGTAGGCCAGTCCATGTTCGATGCCGGTTACGCTGCGATCAAGACCATAGCGCCGTGCCATGCCCTGCCATCCATCATCGCGCTCCAAAAATTCATGGCTAAAGGCCATCCGACCCTCACCATAGGCTGTGAGATCACCAATGGATCGAAGGTTAAATTCATCTGCCACCGCCTCACGCACGGCAATGGCATAGGTGTTGTTAAAGCCAAACTCAGGGAGCAGCACCAGGCCCTCGGACACCAGGCGTTGATTTAACTGGGCGCGACCTGGATTGCCCTGCATGGCCAAAATCGCCTGGCTCAGGGTCCCCGTGTACTCCACGTAGAGATCAATTTCCCCCGAGCGCAACGCCTCGTAGCAAATCAGCGTGCCACCTAATCCGAATTTTCGTTTCACCTGATAACCCTGGGCCTCCAGAGTCTGAGCCACGATTTCGCCAAGTAGGTAGCTTTCTGAAAAATTCTTTGACGCGATAACAAACGGACGCTGGGTTTCGGACTGGGCTGCCGGTGCGGCCAGGCAGATCCAGCAGCTGGCCCAAACAACAAGGCCGAGGGCGCTCCTAAGCGCTATGCTCATAGCTGACTCTCGATCAGCGTTTCGACAAAGGGTGTCGCAGGATGCGATAGCACATGCTCAGGCGTCCCAAACTGCGCCCCCTGTCCAGCATCTAGGATCACAAGAACCCGGGCGAGCCGACGCGCCTCGCGCAGATCGTGGGTCACCAACAGGGTACTTACTGCCTTACGTTGCTGAACCTGCTCAAACTGTTGATACAGGCCCAGGCGGGTGACCGGGTCAACGGCCGAGAAAGGTTCGTCCAGCAGCAACAGTTGGGGATTCAGCATGAGTGCCCGACACAGGCCTATGCGCTGTTGCTGACCGCCAGAGAGCTGCCTCGGCAGACGGTCCGCCACGTCTCGCGGCAATTCCATATCGTCAAGCAGCTCGTCGCAGCGCTGGTCCATGGCCTGTTCAGACCACCCGTTCAGTCGCGCCACCAGAGTCACGTTCTGCTTGGCCGTCAGGTGTGGGAATAGGCCCGCCCCCTGAACCGCATAGCCGATTCGCTGTCGAAAAGCTTCAAGCTGAGTGGTGGGCACTGTCTCCCCAAACACCCGGATTTCGCCACCATCCGGACGCTCGAGGCCGTTTACCATCTGCAGCAGCGTCGTCTTGCCGCTGCCGCTGGTGCCCACAATCGCTGACGTTACCCCAGCAGGGAAGCTGACCGAGAGATTGGTAAAAACCCCCAGCGAACCGTAGGCCTTGCTTAAGCCTCGGATTGATATCGAGTGCGCCTCAGACATCAGGTCAAGCTGTAAGAATGCTTGAGATATGATGCATGGTCGCGAAGGTGGGTGATAAGCGCTTGATGCTCGGCCGTAGGTGAACCCTGATCCAGCTCATCCAGCCGGTTGAGATATTTTTCCAAGTTCAACCATTCTCCCTCAGCCGTGAGCTTGTGAATCACAAATTCTCTCCACTCAGCGCGTTCAGCTTCACTCATCAATGGGTCATAGGAACGCGCCTTCAACCTTGCCGCCAGGGTGTGAAGTCGCGTGTCGTTAAAGTCCATATCCTGCCAACAATTGGTCTCTAAATCACGGCGAAGTTGGCGACACCGAGCACGATCCTCGTCTTGGAGAAAGGCGGCATACAGCGCGGCGTCAGGGTCTGCAGGTGGTTTCTGTTGTTCTTGGGTATAGAGCCGGCGAATCTTTTGGGCAACATAGGGCTGCTTCAACCGCCTGGCACGCTCCTTTACCTCCCTCAGCGTAACGCCCAGCGTTTCAAAGTGTTCGACGTCCAGCACATCAATCGGCGCTACGAAGGGGCAGCGATTCACCTTGATCTCCTTGAGACCCGGTCGGGGGTGATCCCCCTTGGTAAAGAGGGCCTCGCGCAATGCATCTTCATGCCCATTCAGCAACGGCTCGATATCCTGAGCCAAGTCGGCAACGATTATCGAATTGGCATTACTGGGGTGACGACCCAGGGAGAGGATTGGCGCCATGCCATATCGCTCTCTGGGATACATGCCCGTGACGTGTACTAGCAGCCGCGCGCCGTAGGGTTCTAGCAAGGCGCGCACCTTTTTTTTCTGTCGAATCTCGTAGTAGTAGCTGAAGAGCTTGGGCTGGGCCTGCTTAATCAATCGAGCCATGGCCACCGTGGCGTGAACATCGGATAACGCATCGTGGGCTTGACCATGCTCCAGGCCATTGGCCTGGGTGAGCGCCTCTAGTTTATAGACCGGCAGGCCGTTCTCATCCTGAGGCCATGTGATGCCTTCGCGTCGCAGCGCCCCGGTCGCTCGCACCAAATCTATTAGGTCCCAACGCGAATTACCGTCGCGCCATTCCCGACTGTAGGGGTCGAAAAGATTGCGATAGAGCCCGTAGCGCATGAATTCATCATCAAAGCGCAAATTGTTATAGCCCACCACACAGGTGCCTGGTTCACTGAAGATGTCATTGATCTCTTTCAGCGCTTGGGCCTCCGAGCGTCCCTCGCGAGCCAGCAGGTCGGGCGTTATCCCCGTCACCAGCGTCGCGTCGGGGTTAGGCAGAACATCGTCCGGCAGGCGAATATAAAAACTGTGTGCTTCTCCCACCTGCTGAAGTTCGGTATCGGTGCGAAATCCAGCAAACTGCACAATCCGATCCCACTTGGGATCGACCCCCGTGGTCTCCAGGTCGTACCAATAGAAAGTGTCGGTCATGTCAGTTACCCTCGCCGCGCATGGTCACACGATACCCTAATCCGAAAACTCTAGCCCTACTGCTCGGCCCCTTAGCTGGCGCGCTTGGCGGATGGTTGCTGTGGGCCAACTCCCAGAACGTCGATGCGGCCATCACTGTAGGCATCACCACCTGGGTTGTCACTTGGTGGGTTTTTGAAGCCATTCCCATTCCAGCAACCTCACTGCTGCCCATGGCGCTACTCCCCATGTCTGGAGTCCTCACCGCGAACGAAGTGGGGGCAGCATTTGGCAGCCCCCTGGTCTTACTGATGCTTGGAGGATTTTTGCTGGCCACCGCTCTGGCACATAGCGGCGCGCATCGGCGCATCGCCCTGCTGCTGGTACGCCTGTGCGGCGGCGATAGCTCCAGACGCTTGGTGTTCGGATTCATGCTGGCCAGCGCCAGCTTAAGCATGTGGATTTCAAACACTTCAACAACGCTGATGCTGTTACCCGTCGCCCTGGCGATCCTTGAAAAGTCAAAAGACCCCAGACTGGCCACCCCGCTCTTGTTGGGCATTGCCTATGCCGCCAGCATTGGGGGTATCGCTACGCCCATTGGCACGCCAACGAACATGGCCTTTATGGCCGTTTATTCTGAAGTCTCCGATGTACCGGTTTCCTTCGTTCAGTGGATGGGGTGGGCATTACCCGTAGTGCTGCTCATGCTCCCGATTGCCGCACTGTGGATTACGCGGGGAATTGGCCATCAGGGCAGTGTGGAGCTGCCCGATCCGGGGCCTTGGCGCAAAAACGAGCGGCGCGTGTTGACCGTATTCTTGCTCACCGCCTTATTGTGGGTGACCCGCAAGGGGCCCTGGGGGGGCTGGAGCAGTTGGCTCGATCTGCCCTATACCAACGACGCCATGGTCGCCTTCCTGGCAGTGGTCGCGCTGTTTATCATCCCCTCAGGAGAAGTTGACCAAGCAGGCAAGTCGACTCGACTGCTTGACTGGCAAACGGCGGAAAGAGTGCCCTGGGGCATGCTGTTACTTTTTGGCGCGGGCATTAGCATTGCCACCGCCTTCACTAACTCTGGGCTGAGCAACATCATTGGCTCCCATATGGAGGCGCTATCCACGCTTCCCGTACTCCTGATGCTGCTGCTTATCTGTGCAGCGGTCACCTTTCTCACCGAGGTGACAAGCAATGCGGCAACCACCACTCTGCTTATGCCCATCCTGGCCGCAGCTGCCCTTGGCGCCGGCATTGACCCCATCCTGTTTATGATCCCGGCAGCCATGAGCGCGTCCTGCGCCTTTATGCTGCCCGTGGCGACACCGCCTAACGTTATTGTTTTCGCCACCGAGCGCTTGTCAATTCAGAGTATGGTCAGAGAGGGCTTCGCATTGAACTGTCTGGGGGTTGTGATCATCAGCCTCTGCTGCTTCCTGTTGCTCTCCTAGGGCCTTTCGCCTCAGCGCCACCAGCTGGGCAGCCCGCTGTTGGTCTGGCCCTTGCGCCAGATTTTCTACCGCTAGAAAAAACGCCTGCCAATCTTCATTTGCCTCCTGGAAGAGCTGCTTGAAAACTGGCTGCCAGTTCTCATAGGTACTGAGGGACAGCAAGAGCGCATTGTTCAGGCCATCGCCCATTAGCCCATCAAAACGTCCGCCCCCCAGCTGATCTCGATGAACCTGATAACAAGCCCGGGCCCGGTTCAACAACTTCGTCTTTTCCGCCAAGCGCTGCGCCTCACTCAAATCCGGCTGCCGGTATAAGTCCCCCAATGTATGCCTTATCGCCAGTGCAAAATCCACGAAGGCCCGCCAGGCCTGACGCCGATCCTCAAACTCGGGCGGGTAGGCAATAGCGTTCGCCGCACTCCACTGGCTGGCGCCCTTGTCGCCAACAAAGCTGGCGAAGGATTCGTTGAAGGCAACATCGCCGCTAATCCAAATTTTTGAATGCGCCAATTCATGCAGCAGCAGGCGAGCCAGGGCAGGAGGAGGGTAGTCGATAAAGCTGCTGAGTAGCGGGTCGCGGAACCAACCCAGCGTCGAATAGGCGTCCACAGCACCCACATAGGTATCGAACCCCTGGAGACGGTAGCGGTCAGCGAAGGACCGCGCCACGGATTCCTCAAAGAACCCCCGATAAGGCGCACAGCCGACTAAGGGATAACAGAAGCTGTCCGAATGGAGGGCGAGTTTAGGACTGATAAAGACATTCCACAGAACATGTTCGCGTTCCAGCTCAACGAACCGACCGTAATTACCCTTGCTCGGAAGGCTCATCGTCTGCTCACCCCAACGCAGAATGCTCTGTGCATGAAGCAACTGCCGTCGTCGTTCCGGCGTCAGATGCTCACTGTCCAGCAGTTTGGCGACGGATTCCCCACCAAGCAGCAAGCTCAGCTGGCCGCCTGCTGCCTGTCGATAGAAGTAAAGGCTGTCACACCCCGCCAGACAAAGGATGCAAATCCCAATGACGGCCCCGGAGGTAACCTTGCGACGCCAAAACACCCCAATTTTCGTGGCATTCTGTGTATCCGTTGGCATTTCGGTCATAGATTTTCCGCGATCTAAACCAGTATATTTATATTCGGTCGCCAATTTTTGATAGGCCCAGCCCAGAAGGCGACATCTCGCTGGGCTGATGGAAAAGGGTACTCATACCAAGATGCAGGTTATCACTGGAATTCTAGCTAGCATTTCAATCTTCCTTACCACCGTCAGCGTTAGCCTCGTGCTCGGCCTCTGGACGCTGCAAAAGTCTCTCTCCCGAGGGGCCACTCGGTCGAAAATCCAGCGTCGAATGGATCGGATCATCATCTGGTGGACCCGTTCCAACCGATGGATGATCAAACGCCTGGCCTTAGTCGATTTGCAGGTAACCTGGTCCCAGCCAGAGGAAGTGTCCCCCGAGCATTGGTATCTGGTGATCTCCAACCACCAATCTTGGACTGACATCCTGATCTTACAAACCGTCCTGCTGGACAGAATCCCACCGCTAAAATTTTTCACCAAGGCCGAGCTTATTTGGATTCCTTTCGTGGGCATCGCCATGCACGCGCTTGGCTTCCCCTATGTCAAACGGGTCAGCAGAGCCCAGATTAAGGCCGACCCAAGCCTGCGCCATGCCGACCGCGACAGTGTTCTTGCGGCCTGCAAGGGATTCAAAAATCACCCCACCTCTATCCTCAACTTTGTGGAGGGTACGCGCCTCACCAAGGAAAAACACCAGCGCCAGGCCAGTGAATTTACCAACCTTCTGCGACCAAAGGCTGGCGGCATCGACTATATACTCCAGGGCATGGAAGGAAATCTGCATCGCCTGGTGGATGTCACCATCCACTACCCGGATGGGGCACCGACCTTCTGGGGCTTTCTTAAAGGTCAGTGCGAACGCGTGCAAATCGATATCCGCCAACACGCGATACCCGAGTTCGGCCAAGCGAGCGAGCACAAGAGTGAGGTCGCGCAGTGGGTGAAATCCATTTGGCATGACAAAGACGCACGACTAAGCACCCTGCAGAAAGACGCGCAGCGGGTCACCTGCAGCGCTTAGTCGCGGCTACTGGGGCTGTGGCGTTACCGGTACTGGCTGCACCTGTTCTGTAAGGCGGGCCAATCTCTTCTCGAGCTCGGCCAGCCGCTTGTTGGCGGCAAGGCGATACCCGTCAAAGGCTGCGACGGCCTCGGAGTTGTCTTTCACATCCACACCCAGGCTTGTATTCACTCGAGCCAACCCCTGATTGGCAGCATTGACGTCATCCACCAGGTCGCGCTGGGCTCTGACGAGCTGCTGCACCTGTAGCTCAATGGAGGTCAATTGATCGACCAGCTGTTGCTGCACCTCAAACGCTGACTCCAGACGCCCTACGGCAGCCCCCAGGTCACGACTGCTCGCCTCGATGCCGTCCATGGTCCCGTTAATTTTCTTGAGCTGAGCCTGATTTTCCTTGATCCAGCCGCGATTGCGCTCATTTGCCACAGCCCAAAGCTTGCGAATCTCCGACTCCCAGAGATTAATCTGCTGCTTCGTATCCTGGCCCTCTTGGCTGAGCGCGCTGTCCGTAGCCATAAGCCGCTCTTCAAGTCGCTCAAGGCGCACGTTGGCGTCGTCTACGCGAGCACGCTCCAATACGAGCTGTTGCTGCTGATTAACAATAAACCATCCTGCCCCCGTGAGGCCTGCGGCCAACAGTGCAAGCAGCAGCGTGGTGCCAACACCGCGTCCCGATGGGGGCGCGCGGCGTGCGTTTCCTGACCGATATCGGCCGCTACCTTGGGTTGAGAGTGCGTCTTCTGAGGGTTCGCTCATGGATTCGATCGTCGTTTATACTGCTTGCTGGGACACTTCAGTATATGAAGGATTGGCAACAAAGCGAAACATCCCAAACGCTTTCTCCCAGGCGCTCGACGAGGCAAAAAAAAGCCCGGACAAGGTCCTCGTCCGGGCTCAGTTTTAGCGTTTAGGCGCTCGCACCTCGTCTGTGGCCTGGACCTAGATCAGCCAAAGAATGGCGACCAGGACTGCGGTGAGCACAAAGCCAGAAATGATCACGCCCCGGACCGTTGTTAGCGGCCCCTGCTTGCCATAAATTGCATTGGCTTCTAGCGCTGCGACGATCGCCAGCGCAATCAGCACCGCAGTCATATTCCCGCTCATACTGCCGCTGGGCAGGTGGGCACTAGAACCCATGAAGTAAAGCATGGGAATGGAGAACAGGGTATTCGTGCGTGACGCTAGAGCGGCCTTTGGCGCTGCTGCAGCGGCGTCTGGGTTTGCTTCCCCACCCGCTGCGACTGCTTGATTAGATTCCACTATGATTTTTTGGTTTGGCCAAATAATGAGCCAAACGTTTAGGAACATCAGCGTTGCCATAGTTGCTCCCACGGTGATGTCCGCGGTGAGTCCAGTATGTCGGGGATACAAAAGAACCAATCCAGTGATGAAGGTGAGCATCGCCGCCCAGCGAAACCACCACAGGGCACGCGGAGCCAACTTGGAGAAAGCGTCTACCCGAGCACTGGGCTCCGCTTCCTTGAAATATTCCGTTTGCACGAAATTGAAGTAATACAGCAGACCGATCCAGGTTATGCCGAATAATACGTGGCTAAATCGTGCCAGATAATCGAGTACCGCAGCTTCCATTGGTGTCCCCTACTCAGTCGTTTAGATGCTGGGAAGGATAGCTAATCGTACCCCGCCCTACCAGTCCGAAAGCGCCCCGTAGCAAGTGCCGTCCGGGATTTGAGGACAAAAAAAGCCCGGCGAAGCCGGGCTTTTCTGTTCGATGCAAAACCAGTGGACTACATCATGCCGCCCATATCTGGCATGCCGCCACCAGGCATTGCCGGGGCCGCATCATCAGCAGGTAGTTCGCTGACCATGGCCTCGGTGGTGATCATGAGACCCGCCACAGAGGAGGCCGCCTGCAGGGCCGTACGGGTCACCTTGGCTGGGTCCAAAATACCCATGGCCAGCATGTCTCCATATTCGCCTGTTGCTGCGTTGTAGCCCTCGTTACCGGAAAGCGCCATAACCTTATCGAGTACCACGGCACCCTCAACACCAGCATTCACCGCGATCTGGCGCAGCGGCGAACTCATCGACCTAACGGCCAGCGCGATACCCACGTTCTGGTCTTCGTTTTCGCCCACCGCACTTTCTGCTGCGGCGATTGCGCGAACCAGAGTCACGCCACCACCCGGCACCACGCCTTCCTCAACGGCGGCGCGGGTTGAATGCAGAGCATCTTCGACGCGGGCTTTCTTTTCCTTCATCTCAACTTCGGTGGGGGCACCCACCTTGATCACGGCAACGCCGCCGGCCAGCTTGGCCAGGCGTTCCTGAAGCTTTTCGCGGTCATAGTCAGATGACGTATCTTCGATCTCCTGACGGATCTGCTTGATCCGACCTTCGATGTCGCCCTTGTCTCCGGCACCGTCAACGATAGTAGTGTTTTCCTTCGTTGAAGAAACCCGCTTGGCCGTTCCCAAGTCTTCTAGGGTCGCGCCTTCCAGGGTCAAACCCACCTCTTCAGAGATCACGGTAGCTCCGGTCAGAGTAGCGATATCCTGCAGCATGGCCTTTCGACGATCACCGAAGCCAGGCGCCTTCGCTGCTGCAACCTTAACGATCCCGCGCATGTTGTTCACAACCAAGGTAGCCAGCGCCTCACCTTCGATGTCTTCAGCGATCACGACCAGAGGACGGCCCGCCTTGGCAACGTTTTCAAGCACCGGTAGCAAATCGCGAATGTTTGAAATTTTCTTGTCGCAGAGCAAGATGAAGGGGTCTTCGTGCTCAGCCGCCATAGAGTCTTGGTTGTTGATGAAGTAGGGGGACAGATAGCCGCGGTCGAACTGCATGCCTTCAACAACGTCGAGTTCGTTTTCTAGGCCAGAACCCTCTTCAACCGTAATGACACCCTCTTTTCCAACCTTCTCCATAGCCTCAGCGATAATCTGGCCCACAGCCGCGTCGCTGTTGGCTGAGATTGTGCCGACCTGAGCGATAGCTGTGGAATCTTCGCAAGGGGTCGCCATGCCTCTGATGGCTTCAACTGCCGCGGTGACCGCCTTGTCAATGCCCCGCTTCAGGTCCATTGGGTTCATGCCCGCAGCTACTGATTTAAGCCCTTCCTGAAGGATCGACTGTGCCAAAACCGTGGCCGTGGTGGTGCCATCACCGGCTTCATCGGACGTTTGGCTGGCGACTTCCTTCACCATCTGGGCGCCCATATTTTGAAACTTTTCTTTCAGCTCGATCTCTTTCGCTACTGAGACCCCATCCTTTGTGACCGTCGGGGCACCGAAGGCCTTGTCTAGCACTACATTGCGACCCTTTGGTCCCAAGGTCACCTTCACTGCATTCGCTAGTACGTTGACGCCCTCCAGCATCTCGCTGCGCGCATCATCTCCAAACTTTACATCTTTAGCGCTCATCGCTTTTTCCTCTTAACTTGAATTTCGGCTAGGACGGTTTAACCCTCCAAAACCCCAAAAATTTCGCTCTCGCTCAAAATCAGCAGTTCTTCGCCGTCGATTTTCACGGTGCTGCCTGCGTACTGACCAAAGATGATCTTATCGCCAGGCTTTACGTCGAGTGGGCGGACGTCGCCGGAATCTGCCATCTTGCCGGGCCCTGCCGCCAAAATTTCGCCCTGTGAGGGCTTTTCAGTTGCCGAGTCAGGAAGCACGATGCCACCGGCGCTGGTGGTTTCCTCTTCCAGCCGACGCACGACAACGCGGTCGTGTAAGGGTCGAATGTTCATTACGCTTTGGTCTCCCAGTTGCTCCAAGAAAGATTTAAGTCCTATCAGAGGCGGATTCCCCTTCAAGCCTTCCAACAAAACGGCCGACTACCCCTGAGCGTTAGCACTCACACGTTGAGAGTGCCAGGTCGCGCGAGGAATAATAGTGCTGGTGAGGACAGATTCAAGGCCAAATGATGCGAAATCGGCAAAAGAGTGCCTCTTTTTAGGCGATCCTGTAGAAGCCTAATCCGACTCTCGTCCATTTTTTGAATCATTGCGACTGAGAACCTCGCCTTCAATCACATCATCTACGGGCTGAGTGCGTCGGTCTGCGCGGTGAGAATGAGGCCGGTTGTGAACAGATGTGGTGAAGCGAGCCTGAACCTGAACGTTTTGTATCAACCATCGCGCCACGGCGGCACGACTCGGCGGGAATAAGAAGATGAAGCCGATGCTATCGGTAACGAAGCCGGGGGTAATCAGCAGCGCACCCGCCACGGCAAGCAGCACCCCTTCGGCCATCTCGATAGCCGGTAGCTGTCCCCCCTGCAGGCGAGAAAGCCCTCGAGTCAGAGTCGCCAACCCCTGCTGGCGGAGCAGCGCGACGCCGATCACCGCGGTAAGCATCACCAAACCGATGGTGGGCAGCGCATCTATGTAGCCAGCCACCTCGATTAGCAGATACATTTCCAGGATGGGCATTAGGAAAAATAAAAGAAGCCAGGGCATTTTTTGCCCTCCTTTGCCGTTGCACAGAAAGACTGGGGGCCGGTCCTCCGCAAATCAACCCTCTATTAACAAGTACGCATGAGGACGCCGGTGTGACCGATGACAAAGCGGAAAGAATATGGCGGGTGGTCGCCGAAATTCCTGAGGGCTTTGTGGCGAGCTACGGCCAGGTGGCGAACCTTGCCCAGCTTCCGGGTTACGCCCGTTTCGTGGGTAAGACCCTAAGCCAACTGCCTAAAGACACCCGCCTACCCTGGCATCGAGTGGTCAAAGCAACGCTAGAGCTGGCTCAGCGCGACTCAAGCGCTATGGCAAAACAGCGACAGCTCCTGGCTGCTGAGGGGGTGACTTTCCGAGGCAGCCGTGTCGAATCAAGACACCGATGGCGCTTGTTGCCCATTCCAGGGAGCGACCCAGATCAGCAGTAGCATCCCCGGTATGGCCAGCCCAGCGCTGAGCCAGAAAAAATCCACCCACCCCATACTGTCCACGATGATGCCGCTCACTGCCCCGGTAACGAGACGCGGCGTCGACGCAAGGGCCGTGAAAAGAGCAAGCTGGGTGGCCACGGCGACGCGCGATGTTTCTCGTGCAATGAAGGCCACGTAGGCTGCGGTGCCCATACCCACTCCTAAATACTCAGCGCCAATAACTATGGAGAGCATCCAAATTTCCGGCGTCGCCGCTGCCGCCAACCAAACGAACCCAAAAATGGTAATCCACTGTAAAAAACCAAAAACCCAGAGCGCGCGATTGATGCCAATACGAAAAATGACCATAGACCCGAGAAAAGCCCCCACAATCGCTGGCCAAAAAGCGGCATTCTTCACCACCACGCCAATGACCACTGGATCAAATTTCAAGTCTACGTAAAAGGGAGAGGCAAGGGCCGTTGCCATGTTATCGCCCAGCTTATAAAGCGCCATGAAAGCCAGCATCAATAAAGCAGCACCAATTCCGCGACGCTGAAAAAATTCCACAAAGGGAAGGGTCACTGCGGTTCGCAGATTTGTCGGCGGTGCGACGCCGGTCTGAGGTTCCCTCAGCAACAGCGTGAGGATCAAGCCGAGGCTCATAAAGGCGGCCATCACCGCAAAGTTCAATTCAGAGCTGTACTGCCCCGCCAGAATGAAGCCCAGGGAGCCCGGTATAAAGCCCGACACTCGGTAAGCCTGAACATGGATAGTATTGCCTAACGCCAGCTCGCCGTCGGTTTCTAAAATCTCTCGACGAAAGGCATCGATCACGATGTCCTGGGTGGCGCTAAAAACCCCGATAGCCAGCGTGAGGGCAAAGAGCAGGTAGATGTCTGAGGTGGGTCGCAGCCATCCGAGGGCCGCGATACATAAAATAAGGCCCCCCTGGGTGAGCAACATCCACCCGCGGCGACGCCCCAGTGTGGTTACCTGATATCGCTCCAGCAACGGAGACCATAGAAACTTAAGGGTATAGGGGACTTGGGCCAGAGAGACTAAGCCAATGACCGTCAGGCTAACGCCCTCCAGGCGCAGCCAAAAGGGCACCAACTGGAGCAGCAGATAAAGGGGCAGGCCCGAGGCAAGGCCAAGCCCGACACAAATCAGCATGCGCCGATCGCGCAATACCTCCCAGATCGATTGCTTCTCTACCTCCACTCTGGCGGAACCTAGAGCCTAATCACGAAAGTTATTGAACTGGAGAGGAATGGCTAACTCACTGTCTTTGAGCACCGCCATGGTAGCCTGCAGGTCGTCGCGCTTCTTGCCGGTTACGCGCACTTTGTCACCGTTGACCTGACTCTGCACCTTGAGCTTGGCTTCCTTGATCATTTTGGTGATTTTTCGCGCGCTGTCCTGATCTAACCCCTGAGCCAAGCTGAAGGCCTGACGCTTCACCTTCCCCGCCCCCTCAATGGTGCCGGGGGTCAGAGCCCGACTATCGACGCCCCGCGATGTCATCTTGTCCCGAAGGATGTCCTTAAGCTGACCCAGCTGAAATTCTTCTGGCGCGCTGAGCAATATCTGTTCCTCCTGTAACGCGATGCTCGCCTCGACGCCACGAAAGTCAAAACGGTTGCGTAACTCACGAACCGCCTGGTCCACCGCGTTACTCACCTCGTGCATATCCACTTCCGAGACCACATCAAATGAAGGCATCGACTTCCCCTCTCCCTTATCTGCCCAGAATTATAAAACCGCCTGTTCCACGCTCAGGCGTTGACCAGCGGCGCATTAGAGTTGAAACAGTAGCATTATTGCCAAAGCCTTTACGACCCGAACAAGTTGCCTGATCTGCAGCCAGCGGCGACGATGGCCTTAACGGACAGCAGGAGCCAGACATGAGCCGGATCAATCGTGTGACGACGAAGCAGGGCGATGGAGGGATGACCCAACTTGCTAACGGCACAGCCGTCGCCAAGGTCGACCCCATCATTCGAGCCCTGGGCAGCACAGATGAGCTTAATAGCCACCTGGGCCTGCTTCGCCACCACCATGACGACGAACCGCTGTTGGCCCGTATCCAGCAAGTGCTTTTCGATATTGGTGCCGTCCTGGCCACCGCCGGAGACCACGCCCCCGAGGGCCTGAATTCAGCAACGAAAGCGCTAACGGATGCAGTCGCTCGCCTGAATGCCCAACTACCAGCATTAAAAGAGTTTGTTTTGCCTGGCGGCACGCTTGCTGCGGCCCAATGTCACCTCTGCCGTGCAGTGTGCCGTCGCGCAGAAATTGATTTTTGGTCGGTCATGGCCAGTAAAGATTTCAGCGATCATGCCCAAGTCAACTTGCTTGCTAGCGCAGCCTATCTCAATCGCCTTTCTGACTTCTTTTTCGTGCTAGCCAGGCAGCTGAACGACCTGGGGACTGAAGAACAGTGGCACGGTCCTAAAGCGACAGATGCCTGATATCGCCTAAGAGCTTGACCATCAGCTGCATAAAGTTGCCCCCATCCACGCCATTGATCACCCGGTGATCGTAGGACAGGCTGAGCGGTAGGTGCTGGCGCGGGACGAAGGCGTCACCCTGCCATACTGGCCTTATCTGGGTTCTACCGACCCCCAGAATGGCGACCTCCGGTGCGTTGATGATGGGACTGAAACCCGTTCCTCCTAGGCGTCCCAGGCTGGACACAGTAAACGTACCGCCGCGCATTTCATCTAGCCCCAGCTTCTTTTTCTTCGCGCGTTCAGCAACATCGACGACCGCAGCGGCCAACTCCCAGACACCCATCTTGTCAGCATCAGGTATCACCGGCACCACGAGACCCTCGGGCGTATCCACGGCAACCCCAATGTTGAGGTAACGCTTGTAGACCAGGGCGGTGCCGCCTTCCTCCAGGGAGCTGTTGAATTTCGGCATGTCGAGCAGAGCGGCGGTCACTGCCTTAATAATAAAGGGTAGCGGACTTAACCCCAGGCCACGCCGGGCGGCCTCGGCCTTTAGACTTGATCGAAAACGCTCTAGGTCATCCACATCAGCCAGGTCATGCTGGGTAACATGGGGAATGTTGACCCAGTTTCGATGCATATTTTTAGCGACCTGAACCTGAATTCGGCTGAGGTCCTCCACCTTAACCTCTCCAAAACTGGCGTGGTCGACCTTGGGCAGCGCGGGTAAGCCGCCCGACGCCGTCGTCCGCTGCAGCTTCACATGCCGCTTTATATCTTCCTTGGTAATCCGGCCACCTCGCCCGCGACCCTGGACACCGTCGAGAGAAACACCCAATTCCCGAGCCAGCAGCCGCGCCGCAGGGCCGGCATACGCCTCAGCGGAGGCTGTCTCGTCGCGTGGCTTGACCGCTTGCGAGTCCTCGTGGCGCTGAGTTGATGGAGCAGGCGGTGCCGAAGGTTGGCGCGTTTGCTGCGCCACGGAAGGATTGGTAATGCCATCTGGCTGCGAAGTAGTCGAGACCACGGCGAGCAAGGCACCGCTGCGCACCTGATCGCCCACCTTGACGCCCACCTCCACTACGTCGCCAACCACCTCTGAGGGCACTTCCATGGAGGCCTTATCCGACTCTAGAACCACCAACAGGTCCCCCAAATCGAGACGGTCTCCTACGGCCACGGCAATCTCAATGACCTCAACCTGTTCAATATCCCCCAGGTCAGGGACCAGCACCTCAATCGAGACAGGGTCAGAGGCAGCCACTTGGCTTGGCTTGTCCTGAGCTGGCGGGGTAGCACTCGTGGGCTCGGAGGGTTGCTCGGCGGTCACACCGCTAGCCGACGCGCTAGCGATGTGAGCAATGACCGCCCCGTTCTCCAGCACATCACCAAGCCCAACTAAGATTTTTTCGATCACACCCTCCGTCCCCGCGGGGACTTCCATGGAGGCTTTATCCGATTCAATAACAATCAACGCGTCATCAGCTGTCACGTGCTGACCTGCCGTGACACAGATTTCGGTGACCTCGACCGATTCGATATCCCCTAAATTTGGAATCAGTATATCCACGCTTTGCCTCTTAGATGGCGGCGCCCCAGACAACTTGGCATCAGCTCAACCTAGGGCTAGGCCGCGAATCGGTGACCCCCGCAGCGGCTCGGGCCTCATCAAGCAGCTTCTTGTCTACCGTTCCCGCTCGCCACAACAGGGTAAGTGCCGTGACAACGATATAGTCATCGTTGACCTCGAAGAACGCCCGCAGACGCTCTCTGGTATCGCTGCGGCCAAAGCCATCGGTCCCCAAAACGTGATAGGGCGCCTGGATGGCCGCCCGCAGCGGCTCGGCCAGCGCCTTCATGTAATCCGAAACTGCAATGACCGGTGCTGTTTGCCAATCCCCCTCATTCAAGCAGGCGCCCACATGGGTTTGATCAAGATTCGGCGTGCCAGCGAGCAAGCCCTCACGCTGAGCATCCTGAATCTCCCGACCCAGTTCGGTAAAGCTGGTCACGCTCCAGACCTGAACCTGGAGACCATAGTGTTCGTTGAGTACCCCGGCGGCACGACGCGCTTCCTGGAGCAGGGCACCACTGGCCAAGAGACGCACTCGGGCAGGGCCCTTTGCCTTGAGTGTCTCTATGCAGTACATCCCGCGAATGATGTGGTTCTCAGCGCCCTCGGGCATGGCAGGGTGCTCATAGGGCTCATTGCCTAGGGTGAGGTAGTAGTACGTCGGCGCACCCTCGACAAACATATGCTCCAGACCACGGCGAATGATTACAGCAAGTTCAAAGCTATAGGCAGGGTCATAGCTGATGCAGTTAGGCACCGTAGCCGCGAGCAGGTGGGAATGTCCGTCTTGATGCTGCAGGCCCTCGCCGTTGAGGGTCGTGCGCCCAGAGGTGCCGCCCAGCAAAAACCCCTTGGCCTGCAGGTCACCGGCCGCCCAGGCGAGATCGCCAATTCGCTGGAAGCCAAACATCGAATAAAAGATATAAAAGGGCAGCAGCGTATATTGATGGTTAGCGTAAGAAGTTGCTGCGGCCATCCAAGCCGCAAAGGCCCCGGCTTCGTTTATGCCCTCTTCTAATACCTGACCGTTCTTGGACTCTCGATAGGCGGCCAGGGCATCGGCATCTTCGGGTTCATAGAGTTGGCCTGCAGAGGAGTAGATGCCGAGCTGGCGAAACAGACCCTCCATTCCAAAGGTGCGTGCCTCGTCGGGAATTATGGGGACGATACGTTTACCCAGATTCTTGTCTCGCAAAAGCACGGCAAGAATTCGCACAAAGGCCATTGTGGAGCTAATCTTGCGTTCACCACTGCCTTTCAGCTGGGCCTCAAAGGCAGCCAGGGGTGGCAGGGAGATAGTATCCGTCGCCTTTAGCCTGCGGGGGATCGAACCCCCTAAGGTGTCACGCCTTGCCCGCATGTAGACCATTTCGGGGCTGTCCGAATCCGGTCTATAATAGGGCACCTCACGAAGCTGCTCATCACTAAGCGGGACATCAAAACGGTCCCTAAAGTACCTGAGCTCCTCCTCCTTCAGCTTTTTGACCTGGTGGGTCGTATTTTCAGACTCCCCCGCATCGCCCATGCCGTAACCCTTGACCGTCTTGGCAAGAATCACCGTTGGCTGGCCCTTATGGTGAACGGCTGCGTGATAGGCCGCGTAAATTTTATAGGGGTCATGGCCTCCGCGATTCAGCCGATAGATATCGTCGTCAGAGAGGTGCTCAACCAGCTTGAGCAAATCCGGGTGCTTGGAAAAGAAGTGATCGCGGACATAGCCACCGCCCTTAGCTTTGAAGTTTTGAAACTCGCCGTCCACGGTAAGATCCATCTGCTCCTGGAGCAGTCCTTGGTCGTCTTGGGCGAGCAACGAGTCCCAGTGTCGCCCCCAAATAACCTTAATCACATTCCAGCCCGCGCCCCGGAAATTGCCTTCCAGCTCCTGGATGATCTTGCCGTTGCCTCGAACCGGACCGTCGAGACGCTGAAGATTGCAGTTCACCACGAATATGAGGTTGTCCAAGCGCTCCCTGCCGGCTAGGGACAGCGCTCCCAGGCTTTCTGGCTCGTCACATTCTCCATCACCGATGAAAGCCCAAACCTTACGCTGCCCCATGGAGACCAGCTCGCGGTTTTCTAGGTATTTCATAACGTGGGCTTGATAGATCGCCTGCAGCGGTCCGAGCCCCATAGACACTGTTGGAAACTGCCAATAATCCGGCATCAACCAGGGGTGTGGATAAGATGACAGCCCGTCACCGTCTACTTCGCGTCGAAAGTTATCGAGCTGACTTTCCGTTAGGCGTCCCTCTAGAAAAGAGCGGGCGTAAATTCCAGGAGACGCATGCCCCTGAAAGTAAATGAGATCGCCTTCTTGCGACGCACCGGATGCTCGGTGTCCGTCCCCCTGGTTCTGAATGGGTGCCTTGAAAAAGTGATTGAAGCCCACGTCGTATAGCGTTGCCGACGAGGCAAAGCTGGAGATATGCCCCCCCAGGTCGCCCGGGCGACGATTCGCACGCACAACCATGGCCAGAGCATTCCATCGAATTAGGCTTCGGATACGACGTTCCATAAAGAGGTCGCCGGGCATGGCGACCTCCTGACTTACCGGAATAGTGTTTCGGTAGGGCGTGGTCAGGGGATTGGAAGATCTCGCACCCTGCTGGTCCAAGGGGATTGAGAGGAGTCGCAACAGCGTGCTGGCAGCATCAACGCCATAGCGCTGGATGACGTCGTCCAGGGCCTCCATCCAGTCGCGCACCTCATCGCGGTCCAGCTCCGCCGTCTGATCTGAGGCCTTGACGTCATTACCTTGCAATCGATTATTCCTTATCAGCCAGTCGCAGCGGTATTGGTTTGTTGTCGCGAAAAAACTCTGGTCAAAACCCTGGGCCAATCGAAGCCTCCTCCGGGGTCCTGCTTTCGCCCTGGAGCGATCTCAAGATGACCGACGATCGCGTTGGCGGAGAGGCTGGGATAACGCTGAAGCAGATCGCCACAAACGGTGATCAGCGTTTGGTATTGGGGCTCAGTGAAGGGCACCTCGGGGGTCCCCTCCAGCTCAATCCCAATACTGAAATCGTTACACTGACGACGCCCCTGCCAGCTGGAGATGCCGGCGTGCCACGCACGTTGATCGAAGGTAACAAATTGATCGATGGCACCGCCACGGTCGATCATCAGGTGGGGCGAAACGTGCAGCCCACGCAAATCCTCAAAGCTTGGATGAGCATCGCAGTTAAGCGCGTTGCAAAATAGCGCGGCCGGCAGGCCGGTGCCGAACTCCCCCTCCGGTAGCGAGACGCAGTGCACGACGATCAACTCTGGAAAAGCGCCTTCAGGGCGCGCATCGCAGTTGCTGGACGCCTGCCAGCGAGCACCTTTAAGTAAATGTTGGGCATTGATCATTTGATCAAACCTTATCACAGTTGCAAATGGGAAGAGGTCGACCCGTTCACGCTCCTCGCATGCCGCCCCCTTGTTTTCGTGCCATGCGCCTGGGCAAAATTTTATCGTCCTCGTCACCCCTCCAGCATTCCTGAACGGGGCCTGATACGCTCAGGACTATAATCTCCTTCAGCCCACGAAGAGTCTTCTCGCGCTTCGGGGTATCATATGACCCAAGCTTTATATTGACGCTGTATCGAAAAATGCCTACGCCCAAACACTCTCTTGATGCTGAGCTGCTGGAGGCCGCTATCCTCCAAAATGTAACATCCGCGATCCATGAGGACATCGGTCAGAGCGATATCTCGGCCGAACTCATCGGTCCTTCCGTCCAGGCAGAGGCTGAGGTCATCAGTCGCGATCCAGGCGTATTTTGCGGTGCCGCCTGGGTTGTTGAGACCCTGCGCTGTATCGACCCGACCATTACCGTTGCTTGGTCCGTTGCCGATGGTGACGACGTCAACCCTAACCAAAGATTATTTACCCTTCAAGGTGGGGCTCGACAGCTTCTCAGCGCAGAAAGAACGGTGCTTAATTTCGTCCAGTTACTGTCCGGCACAGCCTCTAGGACTCGGGCCTATGTTCAGCTCATTGAGGGTACGGGCTGTCGTTTGTTGGATACCCGCAAAACGGTTCCCGGTTTACGCATGGCGCAGAAATATGCCGTGCACTGTGGCGGTGGCACCAATCACCGAATCGGACTGTTTGATGCCTTTCTGCTAAAGGAGAATCATATTTTAGCGGCGGGAGATATTCGCACCGCCGTGACCCGGGCACGATCCCACCGGCCGGGCTTGCCGGTTGAGGTAGAGGTTGAGAATTTAGAGGAGCTGGACCAGGCAATGGCAGCCGAGGCGGATATCGCCCTGATCGACAACTTCTCAATTGATCAAACGCGAACGGCAGTGGCCCAAAGCCGTGGCAAGATTGTGCTTGAGGCATCGGGCAACATCACCATGGAAAGCATCCGTGCCATTGCCGAGACGGGCGTGGACTATATCTCCTGCGGCGACCTGACCAAGCGAGTGCAGCCCTTGGACCTTTCCATGCGTTTCGTGATGAGTCGTTGACGGGACACAAACTCTGACAGCGGTACAGCGCCGCACGAGTCATCCTTTTCTAAGGCTGTCACGCCCTACGGCTGTCGCGTCGCCGTACCGTCCTCCTTTCAGTCCTCCAGCGCTGAAGAAAAAGCTGCCAAGCGCCCATCTATTGGCGTTTTGATCCCCAACCCCAGCAGTGCCATCACCAAGGGATAAACGTGCACGTTTTCGATCACCGGCAGCCGCGAGCCTGCCTTGATGCGCGGACCGACCGCGTAAAGGATGCCGTTCATGGTCGGAGTCTCTGCAGGCAAATAACCATGAACACCAGGCGGGGGTTTGCGCCCCTTACGAGAAATGCTGATGTACCCCGGCGCATCAATCACCGCTATAAGATCCGGTGTTCGCGGCCCACCCGCGCGAAGCATTGAAAACGCTGGAGGCCTGGACCCGGAAAAAAGCTTCAGTCCATCGATTTTGCCCAGGCGATCAGCCGTCTGACGAATGAGCGCCTGGTCATCCGAATAAAAATAGGTCACCGGTCCGCCAGGCAGAATCCGGTTTTCTCCCCGCCAGGCAGACAAATTCAGGTGATCGCTGAGATAAACGATCGCCTCGTCGGTAATTTGCTGCATGCCGTGATCAGACACCACGATCAGGTGGGTCTCGAAGGGCAACTCAGCCAGGCCTTGGCGTAACTTACCCAAGTCGGCATCGGCACTGGCAACGGCGTCGCGTACCTGACGACTCTCGGGGCCATGTCGATGTCCTACCGAATCAACGCTGGAGAAATACAGCGTGACGAAGGAGGGTCTTTCGTCTGCGGGCAGGGCCAGCCATTCAAGCACCGTGTCGACGCGCACCGCATTGGGGATTCCCCCGTTATAGCGCCTGTAACGGCTGGGCCGAATATTTTGAATGGCCGCTTCGCTGCCCACCCAAAAATAGCTCGCGGCCCGTTTCCCGGCCCTCTCCACCGCCACCCAAAGGGGTTCACCGCCATACCAGGTGCCGTCCGTTATTTTTTCACTGTCTCCCAGTCGATAGGTCTGCCCGCGCTGGCGGTCATAAAAGGCATTGCCAATGATGCCGTGATGCCCTGGATACAGGCCCGTCGCTATGCTGTAGTGATTAGAGAAAGTGCTGCTGGGGAAGACGGGCATCAGCCCTTGGGCTTTTAGACCCTCGGCAGCCATCTGTTCTAGATTCGGCGCACTCGCCAACGCTGAGTAGTCATGCCGAAACCCATCCAGGGACAACAAGATAACCACGGGCTCCTGAGCGACTGCCACATCGTCGGCGCACACGCCTGACGGGCTGAAGAACAGGACGACCCAGGCGAAGTTAAGGATTCTAAACCTCATCTCTTTCCCCTTACCGCTACCGTTTTTATGAACTGGCAAGCCTACAGTTTGATATCAAAACGCTGGCGAACCTTTTCGCCAAGCGCCTGCTTCAGTGGTGACAGCCAGGGCTCATAATTCTCCCAGGTGTCCAAGGAGGATCTGAAAATTGGCTGTCTGACTTGCTCCGAACTGGGCGTTTTGACGCTTCGCTCGGTCTTATGAAACGCCACGCAGGCCTCCTCAAAGGGCAGGCCACAAAATGCCAGCAACCGCGCGACCTGTCCACGCAGGTCATCCACCACATCCTCGTGCTGAACGCGCAATATGAATCCTGGCATCACCCTATCCCAGTGATCCATAAGCTCTACATAGTCGCGGTAATAGTGACCGATGTCGCCCAGGTCATAGGAGAACTCCTGGCCTTCGGCAAAGAGCTGCTTAAAGCCACTAAAGCAGCAGGACAGCGGATGACGCCGAGCATCGATAATTTTTGCATTGGGAAGAATGAGCTTGATCAGCCCGATGTGCCGAAAGTTATTCGGCATCTTGTCCACGAAGAACGCCGCATCACCGCGGTGAATCTGCGTGTCGGCAATATACTGATCCCCAAACCGGGTCCTTTCTTCCATCGTGAGATCGGCTAACACCGCCGGATAGCCCCCCGAGCCCCTGCTTTTTCGGCGCAAGCTTTGGGATAGCGATAGAATGTTGGGCAGCTCCGAGGTGCCGTCCACCATGCTGTGTGAAGACAGTATCTGCTCAATCAGCGTGGAGCCCGCCCTGGGCAGCCCCAGCACAAAAATCGGCGCGGAAGAGGCGTTGCCGCCTTGGTTTTCCTCGGCTAGAAGACTCGCTGTGCAGACCCGCTGGGTATCCTGGAACTCGACCCGCATTTTCTCCGCATCGTACCGACTCTGAATCTTTTTTTGGCGATTGCCCTCTGCGTAGTAGCCAAAGGCACGCTCATAATCTGCGGCATCCTCGTGGGCCTTGCCCAGGGCAAAATTCAGATAAACCCGCCCACTGGGGCTCAGATTGCGGTTATTTTCCTGCTGCCCCATCAGCTGAAGTTCCTCATCAGTAAAGCGGTAGGTCTTTAGATTCGCTAGAGAGTAAAAGGCCTCACCGTGATCTGGGTTGTGCTCGTATGCAGAACGATAGGCGTCTATGGCGGCCAGGGATTCGCCCTTGGTTTTCAGCGCATGGCCCTTGGTGGTAAGGGTCGCGGCATCCCCAGGCACCTGCGCTAAAACCTCGTCCAAGAGAGTGAGTGCGGCCTCTATCTTCCCTGTTTGCATCAGCTCAATGGCGTAGATCGATTTGAACTGAGGATTTTGAGGTTGCCGATCGAAAAGACGTTTGGCCTGGGCCAGCGCCGCCTCGAATTTTTGGCGCTTCCTTAAAACCTGGACCAAGTCTATGTGGGCGGGAACGTGCTCCGGCGCAAACTGAGTAGCGCTATCGAGCAAGAATTCGGCGTCATCGAGAATACCAAGCTTGACGCCGATCTCTGCCAACAAGCGCATGCCCTCCACATTGCGCGGCGCTTTCTGCAGGAAGGCACGACAAATTTCTTCGGCTTTAATCAGCTTATTCTGGGAGATCAGTTCGATCACTGAGATGAGGGGGGCAGGCAGCGCCTCCAGGTGTTCGAGCCTCGCTCGCAGATGAATGGCCCGGCGCGAATCCCCTTGGGCATCACAAATTTTGAGGGATTCACGAAGGCTTGCTAGCAGCGCCGGGTTGAGCTGGAGCGCGCGTTCGTAGGCCACCAGCGCGTCCTGCCAGGCGCCGACATCCCGATGCACATGGCCTGTTTCCTGGAAGGCGCGGCTGTGAGAGGGAGCAAGCAGCCTGAGCCGCTCTAGAACGTCCAGCGCGTCTTCGTATCTGCCTTGGTATCGCAGGACAACGGCAAGGGCATAAAGGGCCTCTACCTCCCAAGGATTCTCAGCCAGTAAGGTCTCAAGATCTCTCAGCGCTTGATCCAGCTCTCCCGCCGCGATCTTAGCCTGGACCTCGTTAAGCTTTGGCAAGCATCAACTCCATAGCGTCTAAACTGAAGCTGGAAAGCATAGCGCTTCGGTCAAGAAACGCCATGCTTCCTAGTACAGAGCTATCTAGAAGTCGAGAGCAAGCCTCAGACCAATCGTTCTTGGGCGCACGTAGGACACTCGCTCACGGTCGTAGCCAAAGCTATTGGACAGCTCGGCCATCTCGTCTAGCAAATTATCCACATAGAGCTCTGCACGCCACTGGTCTTTGCTCACGCCGGCTGACACTCCGACGAGAGTCCAGCCATCAACCTCTGCGTTGTTCATCCCGATGACGTCACTCCTGGAATCCGCGGAGAAACTCACGTGGGGCATAACATGCATATTCAGGCCATCGCCCTGGGTCCATTCGTACCGGGCACGCAGGTTACCCTGGAAGTTCGGCGCGAACGCCAGGTCGTCCCCGACCTGTACGTCGTTCGTTGGCGTGATGACGGTCGTGATCTCCGTGTTCAAGACGGAAAATGCCCCCGCCACGGTCAGGTTAGCGCTAGCGTTCCAGACAAAGTCCCCCTCGACGCCGGTGATTTCTGCATCCGCCGCATTATCTGAGAAAAACAGATTGGTGATGCTTGGATCGAAAATCGTGGTCTGTAGGTCTTCAATCTCAACGAAGAAGACGCTGCCGTTGAAGCGCAAAGCTCGATCCATTAAATCAAGTTTCCAACCCGCCTCGTAGTTAACAACCGTGTCGGTTTTCAGGGCGAAAGGCACGATAAAGCCGTTTGGTCCCTCAGCGCCCCCGGGCCGATTGAGCAGCCCTGGCCGGAATCCTTCAGACCAGGTCAGGTAGAGCAACGTGTCCGCATCCGGCGTATAGCTGAGACTCAGCTTGCCGATGGTGCCGTCTGTCGCAGCGGTATCCGGTGCGGATACGGCGCCGGCAATGGCTGGCGATGTATCGGCGTCAATGTCAGCTGCGGTGTAGGTGAGGCGATCTGCATCCGTACAGGTGCCCACAAAGGTAAACTGGCCGTCGCCATTGTATAGATCACTGATGTCGGTTCCGTAGGCGTTTTCATCCGAACCGCCAGCGTTACAGAAAGAGCTGTTCGCACTGCCTTCCATATCTACTTCGATATCGTAGTAGCGCAGACCGGCCGTCAGAGCAAAGGACTCGTTGAGTTGCCAGGTGGCCTCACCAAATACGCCTCTTTGATCGTCAGTCCGCTTAATGTCATTCCGGAACAACACGCCTTCTGGGAAGGGACCAGGGTCCGAGTGATATCCGGTCATGAATGGATAGTTATCGGGGAACCCGCCATAGGGAGCCGCCAAAACCGCACCAGGGTAGGTGAAGTCATTCAGCTCGGTCAGTTCCGTGCCGCTCATAAACAGGCCGCCGGTGAGGTATACCGATCGATCATCAGGCGTGCTGACGCGAATCTCATGGGACCAAACTTCGGTCCCTGTCCGCGAATGGACAAACATATTGGGCGCTTGGCAGGTTCCGGTGATGGCGTTTTCGCCTGGGTATGAAACCGTGCCATCGCATAGGTAGTAAGGAAGATACTGCCCAACGAACAGGTAATCCGTGTAGTCGATGGTCTGTTCTGCTTCACGATCCGTAAAGGCGCCGGTATAGAGCACCTCAAGTTCAGCAACCCGACCTTCAAGCGTCCAGCTGAAATTCGTGAACTCGTCCTCCAGATCGTCATCGGAAAAACGCTGGATTTCGAAATCACCAAGGTCGGGGTCCGCGAAGAAGACGCCATCCGAATTGATAGATTGCTGCATGAATGAAGCGCTAGCCGTCCAGTCTTCAGTCAGATCGAGCATGGCACTAAGTCGACCACCGGTATAGGACGTCTCATTCACATCATCCTCAACCAGCGCATGGGCGTCGATCAGGGTCGCGCCGCTCAAGACTGCCCCGGCCTGAGAACCGGCTCTGCTCTCAGACACCGCCACGCCGTTGGCTCGTTCCACCCCCTCAGCTCGAAAACGCGCACTGTCGCTGATGTCGCGAGTGCCCGCCACTTGGTCGATATAGCCTCCCTGGGTATCCGAGTAAACGACTCCGCGCAACGCGAATCGATCACTGACCGCCAGGTTGAACATCGCCTCAATCTTATTGCTGGCCTCACCGCCCCGAGTGGTGGCCAAGCCCACATCTACGCTGCCGTAATTGCCCGTGGTATCTGCTTTGTTTGTAATAAGACGCACGTTGCCTGCCTGGGCGCTGGCACCGAAGAGCGTGCCCTGAGGACCTGCAAGAACCTCAATTCGGTTGAGGTCAGCGGCGTAGACATCCAAGTTACGCCCCGGTTGAGCGATGGGCTGCTCGTCCAGGTAAAAGGCCACGTTCGGAGCCAAACCAGCCACTCCGGCAGTGGTAAGGCTTGGCGTGGTGGAGGCTAACCCTCTTATATAGATGGTGTTTTGACCCGGACCACTACCCCCAGCGGTGACGCCTGGAAGTTGAATCAAGTATTCCTCAAAATTGCTGATGCCCAGATCATCCATAGCGTCCTCGGTCAGCGCCTGTACCGAGACGGGTACATCCTGCAAGGGGACTAATCTCTTTGTTGCGGTAACAAGGACCTCTTCGATGGCTAGGCTCTCACTTGCCACGGCACCTGATGTGCACATTGTGGCGATCGCTGCTGCTACGGCCCTACTCGTCTTACTCCGTTGAAAGTTCACACTCTCTCCTATTTTCAATGATCTGTTCGTTGGTATAGGGAAGAAGGCACCTCCCTAAAATATCTAGACTTCAAAATATTCGTTGCCTAAGGAATATAACGTTTCCCTTAAGAATCTCCGACGTAACCTGGTACTTGTTGGTGCGCGAAATTACTCGATCCTCGTGTTCTCTAGGAATAAATAAGCCTTTCCGTCACCCGTTGAGATACTCTAAACTCTTTAGCGTTCTAATTTTTATTTTCAACCGCCAAGACTAAACGGTCGTGGGCAGAAAGCAAGTCATTAGAGCTATAAGGAATTTGGGAGATTCCGGCATTGGCGTGAGTTTTTTCGCGATATAGCAGGCGGCGGTATTTTTCTTTTTCCCCAAAAGGAGCAAGATACGCCAAATTTTGATGGGCTCACTGACAAGGGGCCATTGATCCGAAATCACACGGGTAGCCAGCAGGTTAGCAAATGAGTCAAGAAGTTGAAGTTCTAATCACCATCAGGCAAATCATTCGCGCCACGGATCTGTATTCGCGCCAACTTAGTAAGAAAGTGGGTCTGACTGCGCCTCAGCTTTTGCTGCTTCAAACGGTGCAGGATATGGGCGCAGTGGCGATCTCAAAGCTGTCCACGGAAGTGAGCCTGAGCCAGGCGACGGTGACCAATATTCTTGATCGGCTTGAAGCAAGGGGCTTGATCGCACGGCATCGAAGCACGCTGGATAAAAGGGTCGTGCATGCGACGCTGACCGAATCAGGAAAGAAAATGATCGCCTCTGCGCCGACACCGCTCCAGGACGTCTTTTGTTCGGCCTTCGATAAGCTTCAGACCTGGGAGCAGTCGATGATTGTTGCCTCCCTGCAGCGGGTTGCTTCTATGATGAATGCCGAACACATCGACGCATCCCCAATGCTGCACGTCGGAGTGGCCGACGAGGCACCTTTGACAGAGCAGCAGTAGCCATTCGCCAAGAGCCCTCTTACCCGCTGCTACTCGCTTCTACCCGCTCTCCCCTTTTCTCATCCAGGGGTCGGGTGCTGGGCCTTTCCTACAGGTTCAATTAGGCGCACTCAAAGCAAGTGACCCAGGACCGGTGTACACTCGACTTCGGGGCGATAAGATCGACTCCACATGGTTGCTGGAGATGAACAACTCCGGTTATACGCTGCGGGGAGCAGCACAAAAACAAGGAAAAAAGATGAGAGCATTTATCCTGGGCGTCTTTGCCACCCTTCTCAGCGTCTCGGTTTCGGCTGAGCCCGTTATGACCCTAATCACCTTAAACACAGACGATCCAGCCGGTTACCGCGACTGGGCTATGAACAGTGCAGAAACCATTGGCGAGGCCAACGCCGCCATGGCGGGGGGCCTGTGCTCACCCAGAGCTGGCGCGGAGGAAATGGGCGACCTGTATCTCTGGACGCTCTTCGATTCCCAGAAAACGGCATGGTCTGCAGACCCAATGAATCCTGCGGTTGCCGCTGAGGTTGCGAAGATCCCTGTCAATCGAACCGTCCGAGACTGGGACACCTATCGAGTCGTGCGCCAGGCCGATACGCTCTCTGAGAAGAGCTACGCCTGGAACATCATGGTCAAGACATCGGATACCGGGGCCTATTTGACTGCCATCGACAGCCTCTACGCTGCCATGCAGGACAATGGCTTTGACGACATCTCGATGCAGGTCTTCGCGGCCGATACCGGGCGCTGGGCGGGCAGCATCATGGTATCCATGAGCGCGTCATCCCCATCTCGTCTGGGAGAGGCCATGGATGCGCGCACCGAGTCTTGGTTCTCGGAAATTCTCGCTGGGCTTGGCAGCATCCGTGAATACCAGTACGGATGGGGCTTGGCGTGCGAGACGTTCTACGCAGCCCAGTAGCTCTTTGATCGCCACGGTTCACTGGCGAGGCCAGCCTTTCCGGTGAATCGCACCCCGGGGACTTGATGCCCGGACGATCTAGCAACCAAAAACAAAGCCAAAGTAGCCAAAGAGTATCTTATGAGCAGATTTTTTCTTCTCGTTGTGACCATGTTTTGCGCTCAGTTCAGTTTCGCTGAGAGCCTCGAGAGTAGAGAGGTCAATGTCGCCCTTGTCATCAACGAAATTCGCGATATCGATATCAGCAGGAGTCATCTTAATGCCGTAGCCGAAGTATTAATGAGTTGGGATTCCAACAACTCGGTCGCTCGGGAGCCCGGTCCGCTCAACACGCCAAAAACTCTGTCCGGTGCCGACCTGGAGGCCTTCCTCGCCGCCCAGTGGACACCGGAATTCTACGTGACCAACGCCGAAGCGCCGCGAGAGACTATCGTTCGCTCCGCCAGTCTCTACGACGACGGCAGGGTAGAGTACTTTGAAAAATTTCGTGCAACGCTCACCGTTGACGCAGGGATTCCCTCCTACCCCTTCGGAGAGCTGGACACCCAGCTGGAACTGCGCGCTTATACTCACCCCGCAGCAGAGCTCCGCTTTCTGCCGGAGTCATTTTCTCTCGGCCATGAATCCGGAGAGGAGTCAGTGGTCAAGGGTAACTGGAGTGCGGTGGGTCACCGGGCGGAGGCTGTAGAAGCAGCTGGGTTACGCCAAGGCGGGAAGATGCTGTTCTCGGGCATCGTCTACCACACCGCCATCACTCATGACTTTCTAGATATCGCCCAGAAGATCTTTATCCCGCTCATCTCGCTCATCTTTATTTCACTCTTTATCAACCGGTTTTGCTCTCTACGGCATAGCGAGATGGACAACGGTGACTGGCGAATTGGCGGACAGCTAACCCTTTTGCTCACGGTCTTCGCGCTGCGCTTTTCCGTATCCGATGAAATCCCGCTAACGCACTACATCAACCTGTTGGATGCGGTATTTATCTCTTCCTCTGTTATCGTGGTCATCAATCTCATCACCAGCATTTTTATCATTCACCTCTATCAGTCAGGCAAAGACACGGCCGGGCAGCGAGCTGAATCTCTCTCCCAGGTTGCCCTTCCGGGTCTCACCCTTGTTCTGACACTCTGGTGCCTAAGCTTTCTAGGCACCTAGCCAAGATCCTATTCAAGATGAAGTCATCCCTCCTTCCCAAAGCGCCCTGGCCTATCGCTGGCCGGGCACTTGCTTGACAGGCTACGCACGCCTCCTCCAAGGTTCCTCGTGAGAGGAGAGCGCTTATGAATCAGAAACTTTGCATCCTGGTGATTGGTTTTTGCCTGTCGGCCTGCGGGGGCGGGTCCGGCGGAAGCGCCCCACCCGGTCAGGACCCATCAGAACAGCAAACGGGCGATACAAGACACTGGGACTTAGAGCGGGCCAGCGCGGATTCCGTGGCTGCGAATGAGGCCGCCGTGGACGATCTGATCGATTATCTATTTACCGACGCAGCGACCCAGTCAGTTCTCGTTAGCAAGGATGGCTATGTCATCGGGGAGCGCTATGCGGATGGCACTGATGAGAACACCTACGGCACCAGCTGGTCGGTGGCCAAGAGCTTCTATAGCGCTGCTGTTGGTATCGCGATAGATGAGGGCGCGATTGAATCCGTTGATCAGCAAGCGAGCGATTTTTTAACCGAATGGCAGGGGACGGATAAAGAAGACATCACCATCAAGCAAATTTTGCAGATGCGTTCTGACTACCCGGTAGGCGATGAAGTGTTCTTTGCCACAGACCAAAGCGAGTTCGCCATCTCGTACGCGCTCGCCGAAACCCGGGATAACTCATTTCGCTACTCGAATGCCAACACCCAGCTCATTGAACCCATTCTGCGCCGAGCCACCGGCGTGACCGCAGATGAATATCTCGGGCAAAAATTGCTGACGCCCCTTGGCGTGGAAACCGCAGAAGTGGGCTTCTGGCGGGATGCCACCGGCGAGAACCCCATGACCTACTGCTGTCTTGATATGAAACCGGAGGTTTTTCTTCGTTTTGGCTTACTCTTTGCCCGGGAGGGCGTCTGGGACGGGCTGCAGATCATCTCAGAAGATTATGTGAACGACGCCCTCACACCGGAAGGGTACTACGGGTATCAATGGTGGATGTTCAATGAAGCCTTCTTTGGCACTGAGCAGCCTGCTGACATCAAAGCTGCTCAAGGACTACACGGCCAAAAAATTTATGTCTGGCCGGATCAGGATATCGTGGTTGTCGTCATGACCCTGTACGAGCACTTATTCAATCAAGGCTTTGTGCTAGACCTTCAGGGTGAGACCCCCAATAATTTTCCGAACACCTGCGAGGCACGCAATCTCTGCTCCTGGTCGGAAGGCGACGTTGTTCCACTGGTCGGACAAACGGGGATTCCCACCCTGATCGCTGCGCTGGTCACCGCTGAATGACGCCCTTGATGAGACGGCGATAGATGACGATCTTTTAACATTTCGCAGCATCGTTTCGGGTACGATGACGACGGAATAAACAACAACTTAAGAGAGGAATTTAGATGAGAGAAATACTCTTTTTTACCCTATTGCTGATCAGCGGAACTGCCCTCGGCGGGCATCACGAAATGGCGAAGGGCGAAGATCACACCTCGGCAGCTTGGCAGATCGAAGCCTATTCCTCGGCCGCGCCGGGCTTTATCGGCAAGTTTGCCACCATTATTGGCGGCAATGGTGAAGTCCTTAGAGAAGGAACCAATGGCTGGACCTGTCAGTCCGGCAACCCGCGTCCCTTCCCGGAGCAAGGCTGGAAGGATGCCCACGACGCGATGCCGGCCTGCGGCGATGAAGAGGGCTTTAAATGGATCGCCGCAGCGATGAACGGCACCAAGCCTGAACTGACGCGAGATACCTTTATGTGGATGCTGCACGGTGACGTTGGCGAAGACAACACCGTGATGGGCGTCCTGAACAAGGAAGATTCCACGCCTGGCCAGTGG
>MDTB01236185.1_pt1 | contig 60864 bp, 63 predicted proteins | sample 811161 | NCBI WGS metagenome assembly MDTB01 (sample SAMN05326650, study PRJNA326480) | marine metagenome | isolation source: seawater | place: Mediterranean Sea | collected 2009 | reverse complement strand
TAACTACTCAAAATGTTTATGAGTTTAATAATCACCAGTATGAAGTAGTTGATGGCTGGACTCTATGGCATAACGCCAGAGATTTTGCCACCTCCCAGACCTTAGCTCAATAAATATAAACAGTAGAGCCGAATGCAAAGGGATAAATATCTTATGGTTTAGATTTACTGATCTAAAAAATTTAAATGGTTTTTGTTAATGGATGCAGCTTTCCTTAAGTGATTTTATTTAATACCTACGATTATTAAGTGTATGATTCAGAGCAAGGACTTATATCTGGAGATCACTTTGGCAGGATACTCGACATTCGCTAAATCCAAACAGCATTTGGAGATACAAACACACTCAACCTCGACGAAATCCTCCTCAATAAGCAAAACGTAAGCTAAGCAAGTTATCGGTGTAATCAAGACTATTCAAATACATCATAAAGTAAGGACTTTTCTTTTTGCGCGGCTTGCCTCTAAAATCTTAAATTAGTCTAAAATGGAGAGACTTGAAGCTAGACTTTTCCTATGTCTTCACCCATTTTTGTGTCCTTGTCACTGTAACTTTTTTTGGGAATGTTATGAAATTGACTGTTTACTTAGCTGGAGAAATTCATTCAAATTGGAGAAATTCCATTGAAGAGGAGTGTGCAAAAAGAAAATTAGACATCCAATTTATCAGTCCAGTAACTGATCATTCACTTTCAGATGATTGCGGAGTAAATATTATGGGAAATGAGCCAGATAAATTTTGGCATGATAACAAGGGGGCTAAACTTAACGCAATTAGGACTAGAACTGCTATCAATCGCTCTGATGTTGTAATTGTTCGTTTCGGTGATCAATATAAACAGTGGAACGCAGCTTTTGATGCTGGATATGCTGTGGCCCTTGGTAAATCTATTATTGTCATGCACAGAAAAGAAGATCAGCATGCACTGAAGGAAATAGATGCGGCAGCGATGGCCGTAGTTGAAAGCAACGAACAGGTAGCTGAGATTCTTAGCTATACGGTTAATGCATAATTCAGCATAGGTTATATTAGACTTTGGCCGTGTTTTGCTAAACCAACCCCAGCCTCCGAATATATATTGAAAGCTTTGACTCCAAGAGATTCTAACTCGTGAACTTCTTCATCAAACCTTGCTACTGCAAGTACACTAACTGAAATCCCCATATTTTTTATCTGTATAGCTGCATCAAGATTACTATTGTGCTCGGGCATGGCAAGAATTATTGTATCAAGATCTTTTCCAACTAAATTAGACCAAAAGTCAATATCATTGGCATCTCCGATTACAACATTTCTATCCATTTCCAGATGCATCAAAACTTTATCAGTATTTTGTTCAACGCCCAAAACCTGATCATCAAATGTTTGCCGATACTCATCATAAGCACCCGTGCCAACTCTGCCCATTCCAATGACTAATATTTTTGCGTCTTTTACATTTCCGACATCATCCTCTTTTTTTAAAAACTTGGATTGCATAAGAAGTAGTTTGTCTTTATATTTTTCATAGATTGATTCGCTATGCTTATTTAAAGGAGCGGAGATTAAGAAGCTAAAACTAATAGCAATTGCCATAACAACTAACCAAGAGCTATCTAACATTCCTGATGAGACTGCAATACCAATAACTACTAATCCAAATTCTGAAAATGTCGCCAAAGATAAACTGGAAAAAAGTGCCGTACGCGCCCTAAATCTAAAGAAAACAAAACTAAAGAAATATAATAAAAATCGTATTGGTAATGTTAGAAGCAAAAGGGTTCCAAGTATCAATACTGAGTAAGATAGCGTGCCATTAATTCCTATCGATAAGAAAAAACCAACTAGGAAAAATTCTTTTATCGAAAATAAAGATTTACCCAACTCGTCAGCTTTTTTATGGTTTGCAATTAACATACCCATAAATAACGCACCCAATTCACCCTTAATCCCAAAAATCTCAAAAAGTGAAACTCCAATAACTAACGAAAGGAAAAAACCAAAAAGAACGAGGAGTTCATCGTGTCCAATCCAATTTAGTAATTTATATAATGTGGATCGAAGGGGATAGAAAAGGAAAAGTAGCAAGCCATACATATTAGGGTAACTACCTTCGGCAACTGCTAAAATAAGGGCAGCTAATAAATCCTGTAAAATTAAAATTCCGACAACCAAGATACTATATAAAGCAGTAAGTTCGCCCCGATCTTCAAATGTTTTAACGGCAAAAACTGTGCTAGAAAATGATAAGGCAACGCCTAAAATTAAATATTCGAGATAATTTAAATTATTTGTAACACCACTCGCTTTCGAAAAAAGTATGAATAACCCAACAATTATTATTACATTCACGGAGATATTTGATGTTGTTATTATCAAAACGTCTTTTCTCGCAAGGTTTTTTATTTTTACTTTCAGTCCTATGCAAAATAATAGGAGATAAACACCAAGATCAGCCACTATATTGAGACCTTCGGGCGGTTTTAATTCAGTTAAATTAAAAATAAATCCAGCAAGTAGAAAACCAACTAAAGGAGGTAGACCAAAACTGTAAAAAAGGAAGCCAAATAACGTTGCTAAAAAGATCAGGATTGCCAGCATATTTAGACCAAACCATGGTAAATGAGTGTATTTGTTGTTGAAAAAATTGAAAAAGTTATTCAATTGTCTCATATAGACTTAGATTTTTCACTCCGGAACAGAGTTACTCCAACAAGTTTTTCTTTTATTGGCGAAACTTTGAGGACTTATTTGAAACTAACTACCATGGTACAAAGAACTTATGAAATAAATGGACGGGAAATCGAAAAGGGTGAAGATCTAAGCTTTATGGTAAATGATAAGCGTAGAGAATGGAGGGGGACTCCTGCCAAGTCAAGAAGGAGGCAGAGAAGATACGAAAAACGACTCACAAAAGAACTTTCTCTAATGAAGTGTATAAATTTTCTGGATTAGGTTTGGTGCTTATCCTAATACGCCCGTCATCCTTAGATTAAAAGTAAAAAAGAGATGTTCAATTCCCTCGAGCTTACTTAGCGCAAAAAATTAACAAACGTTTTTTTACTAAGATCTTTAGCAAAATATTTAGGTAGTCAGTCCTACTTCATGATGTTAGAGATGCTTGTAGTTTATAATAAGATTGAGTGCAAGATTATGAGACTAGATTAGGTTTAATACTGATGGGAAAATCTTACTATGTTTGAATTTATTCGTGAAAGAAAGAAGACATTATTGGTTGTTTTATTGCTTCTTGTAATTCCACCTTTTGTTGTTGTGGGAGCTTGGGATCAATTTAATCCAAATTCTGAACCTATTGTTGCAAGCATTGATAATATTGAAATATCGAAAAGGGAATTTGACCGTGCGCATCAGGCTTTTGTTGACGATTTTAGAAAACGTGTTGGTGAAAGTTTTTCCGCTGAGATATTTAATACTTTTGAGGGTAAAACCGTTACGTTGGATAATTTAATTGACAGGCAAATTATAAATCAGACCACGCTTAATTCTGGCTTGAGTGTTTCAGACGAATCTATACGGCAGGTTATAGTTGAGATACCAGAGTTCCAGGAAAAAGGAGTTTTCAACAGAGAAAAGGCTCAAGAACTTTTGAAAAAGAACGGAATGAACCAAGCCGAATTTGAAGAGAGATTACGTTTTGATGTTTCCACTAATCTCATTCCAACTATTATCAGTGGTTCATCATTTGTTCCGCGAAGTGTTGCAAGAAAAATTGCTCAAGCAGAAAATGAAAAGAGAGATATAAAAATCAAGCTTTATTCTCCAATAGAATATAAAAATAAGGTTTCCATTTCCAACGATGAAGCAAAAACATTTTTTGAGAAAAATCTCGATAGATTCGTGTTGCCCGCAAGGTATGACTTAGCATTTTTGGTGTCTACTAATCCTGATGTTGCAGATGATCTGGCAAACCGTCTGTATGAGGAGGCTAGCAGCTTAGAAAATGTGGCAGAGGAATTCAATCTAGAGATTTTCAATATCAATGGGTTAGATATCAATGCTCCTGCTATTGATGAAAATTTTTCAAATGATATTCTTGAAGCACTTAACAGTTCAGAATTCCGTAAAGCTATTTCAACCAGTGACGTTCTTGATGAGGGATTAAATAGTGATTTGATTGAAGTGAAAACGAATCTTTTTATTAGTGCAAATTTGGTAGATAAAACTCCTCCAAAACCGATGGACTTCAAGCTCGTATCCTCTCAAATTGAATCCGAATTATTACTGCAAAAGATGATTGCCCTTGCTCGAGATGAAGCGGAGATTTTCTTGAAAAAATTTGAAGGCTCAGAAGATGATAAGAAGAGATTATTGAGTCAATTACGTGATTCAATATCGATTAGTCGAAATAGTGATGGCTCTGAGATTGGTGGTTACGCTAGTATTGTTCAATCAAATACGGAGGCTTTTTTTTCACACGATTTTAAAGTTGGAAGTGTAAAGTCTATCGATGCTGGTCGTAATGGAACTTTAGTAGCTTTTTTGGAAAAATCTTCTATTTTCCCAAATTCAAATCCGCAAGTAGTTGATAGTCTTGGGGAAGTATATACTGAAATGCAACAGCTGGACGCTACCTTATCTTTAAAGTCTTGGGTGCGAAGCAAGGAGAAAAGCTTTGAAATCAAGAGATATGCTGATCAGTTAGGTAGTTCGTCAATCGTTGAAGAGTGATTGCTTGGATCGATAAATTCGACAGAAACAGCACTTCTTATCTCCGAAAAATTTTTATTGATAGATTGCTTATAAAGTGGATCATAATGGCAAACTAACAATTTTTTTACCAGCTCAGTCCAATCTGCTAATTCTAAATAGTTAGTATATTCTTTTATTTTATTTTCATCGCTTATACCTTTAAATTTACTCAAAAGATGTTTCAACTTTAGTGGTTGATTAATTAGATGCTGGTATGAATCGATCAAGTTTTGGACTCTTATCTCTAGCGGTACATCTAACCAGATACACTCGGATTGTCTTATTTTATTTATCAAACAATCTGGAACATGCCGATTTCCAATTTTTTTACTCTCTGATTCAACGTACACGACTTTACTATCGTTCATGCAACAAATTTCCGAGTGTAAGAGCGTTTCAAAGTATTTTTGAGAAGGTTGAGGGTAATGCGGATGTGCGCCTAATAAAGAACCGCTATGTTTAGCTAAACCTTCGAGATCGAGAACTTGATGACCTTTTTGCCTCACGATTTCTAGAAATCTGGTTTTTCCTGAACCTGTAAGTCCGCAAATCACCTTAAACTTCAAATGCGAAACTTTTTCACTCAGGTTTTTCAGTACAAATTTTCTGTAAGATTTATAGCCTCCGTCTAAATAAAAAACCTTAAAACCGATTCTGTTTAAAATTAACGCTAAGGCATTACTTCTTTCCCCTCCACGCCAACAATATATTAGTGGATTCCAAGATATTAAATTTTTTGCAAATTCGTCGGCTAAAAGCTTTGAAATGTTCTTTGTAATCAATGCCGCACCTAATTTTTTCCCCGCAAAAGTATCAGTTTTATATAAAGTCCCAACTATTTCTCTTTCGGAATTGTTTAAAACTGGATAGTTTATTGCACCGGGAATATGATCTTCTTGAAACTCTTTTTCTGAACGCACGTCAATTATTTGTGCATTGAAATAATTTTTATCAAAACACGTTTCAATGTTTACTTTATTAGGGTATAAATAAGGTCTAAAAGGATTCGCCATGAAAGTATATAATTTGCAATGTCAGTTCGGTCACTCGTTTGAAGGCTGGTTCAGATCTGCTGAGGATTTCACTTCGCAAAATGATAAAGGTTTATTAATCTGTCCTACTTGTGACAATAATTGTATTTCAAGATTACCATCAGCTGCACATATTCAACCCACTAAGGCTACTGTAGACAGATCCAAAACTCAATCTTTAAATGACCAAGTGCTAAATGTAGAGGTAAAAAAGAAGCTTCTGCAAGTAGCCGAGCAAATTCTTAAAGATTCTGAAGATGTAGGGGATCAATTTGCAAATGAAGCCAGAAGAATCCATAGAAAACAGTCAGATATGCGCACTATACATGGCACAGCCACTTCTGAGGAGTCAAAAGAGCTAAAGGAGGAAGGCATAGATGTTGTACCTTTGCCGTTTCTACCAATTAAGAAAAAACCCCAAAGTTTACAATAGAATTTGCCACTCAGAAGCCACGCAGTATTTCATTGATTGCAGTTTTCCCCCTCGTTTTCTCGTCCACCTGTTTAACGATAACTGCACAATACAAATTTACTCCATTTTTAGATGGTAACGAGCCTGAAACTACGACACTACCCTCCGGAATCTTTCCGTAACTAGTTTCTCCAGTCTCCCTGTTATAAATTTTTGTTGATTTCCCTATAAAAACACCCATTGAAATTACACTATTTTTTTCTACGATGACCCCCTCAACGATCTCACTTCTTGCTCCGATGAAACAGTTATCCTCAATAATTGTCGGGTTAGCTTGAAGGGGCTCGAGAACACCTCCGATTCCAACTCCACCAGATAAATGAACATTTTTTCCTATCTGTGCGCATGACCCTACAGTTGCCCATGTATCAACCATGGTGCCACTATCAATAAACGCCCCAATATTTACAAAAGAGGGCATAAGAACACAATTATTACCAATAAAGCTGCCGTATCTAGCGGTAGCTGCTGGGACAACTCTTATCTTTAATGTTTCCATATCGTCAGATGATAAATTTTCAAACTTTGAGGGTACTTTGTCATAAAATTTCAAGTCTCCAGTATTTATTATTTTATTCTGAGTGATTCTGAAACTCAAAAGCACAGCTTTTTTTATCCACTGGTTAACAACCCATTCTTTCTCTTTTTCTGCAACTCTAATAATTCCGTCATTCAATAAATTTAGGGTTGTTTTGATTGACTCTACAGAATTAGAAGAATCAATATTTAGTCTTTCTTCCCAGACATCATTTATTGTGTTTTTTAGGTTCGTTAAACTAGCTTTGGTCATGTTGTCTCCTAATAAGAAGTTCTTTGCCGTAGCTTATTTCTACAGTAGTGTAAATGCCCCCTCTAACATTCCATTTCGCGACAATTTGCATTCCTCTTGGAGAAACAGCAGAAACAAGATCTTTAAGAATCTGATTGGTGACAGCCTCATGAAATGCACCCTCATCTCTGTATGTCCAAAAATATGCCTTAAGAGATTTAAGTTCTATATTTTTTTTATCTGGAATGTATTTAATATGAAAGTGAGCAAAATCTGGTTGATTTGTTAAGGGGCAAAGACAAGTGAATTCCGGAACGTCAAATGTAACAACGTAATCTATGTCAGAGTTTGGGTTTTCAAAGGTATCTAGAATTTTTGATGGGGTCAAAGCCATGTTATTTAGCCACGGTGTAAGTTAAATTAGATATCTACTTAAAAAAAAGTATCACGGTAACAATAAATTAGAATGTAGTTTATCATAAGCTTATGTAACCTTCGTCACGTAGAATTAATATACAAAAAATGTGAACGCATTCGCTTAAATGGCTCTTACTAAGGATTTAATGGATTTGCAAAGTGCTATTAAATAAAATTAGATTATCTGGGTTCAAATCCTTTGTTGACCCTACTGAAATTCATTTCTCTACTCCGTTAACGGGAGTAGTCGGTCCCAACGGGTGTGGCAAGTCGAATATAGTTGATGCTGTAAAATGGGTGTTAGGGGAGTCGAGAACCTCTGAACTTAGAGGTGATCATGCGAAAGACGTAATTTTCAGTGGTTCAAATACTAGACCAGCAGCAGGCAGAGCTAGTGTCGAGCTGTTACTGAACAATTCGAGTGGACAGATCGGTGGTTTATGGGGATCTTATACAGAAATTTCAGTTCAAAGGGTCTTAGATTCATCAGGAAATTCTTCCTCCTTAATTAATGGACAACTTGTTCGCAGAAAAGATGTTCTGGATCTTTTTCTAGGCACTGGTCTTGGACCCAAGGCTTACGCGATTGTCGGACAGGGCTCAATATCCAAAATAATAGAATCCAAACCAGATGAATTAAGATTATTTTTAGAAGAAGCCGCTGGAGTAAGTAAGTACCGAACTCGAAGACGGGAGACAGAAAGTAGACTTAAAGAAAGTAGACTTCATTTAGATCGAGTGTCAGACATTATTAAAGAATTAGATGATCGATTAGAGAACCTAGAAATTCATGCAAAAAAGGCTGAACGCTATCACTTTAAGTGCCAAGAAAAGGCAAAACTTGAATTCTACTTATTGGGAGCAAATTACGTTTCATTGAGCGAGTTGCTCGAAAAAGAAAGAGAAGAAATTAAGAAAGAAAATTCGGTTTTAGACCACATGAATTTTGAGTTAACTTCCATTAATTCTGAAGTATTCAAATTAAGAGAAGAAAGAGCAAATCAGCAACGAGAGCTGGATAAAATTAATGAGCTTTTTTTCCATGCAAACTCAGAAATTTTGGCACGGGAAAAAGAGGATCATTTGTTGATACAAAAACTTGAACAGGCAACTTCAAGCTTCGATTTTTTAACTATAGAATCAAAGAAATTATTAAATATGAGTGGTGATGATGAAGTGAAATTATCTGATTCCATAAATGTTATAGAGGAGCTTGAAAGGGAAATTAGAAATATCAAACTTACAGTTGACGACTTATGTCAGGAAATGGAGCCCGTACAACTCTCCAGTAAGGAATACACTGTCAAGTTGACTGAACAGAAAACACAGAGTGCTCTATTGGAGGCAGAGAGCTCAAATCTAATAGAAAAAAATGAAGCATTACAAGGGATGATTCGGGCATTAGATGATAGGAAAAAAGTTATAGAAAATGAATTAAACGATATTTCTTTAGTTTCTCAAGATAGTATGCAACAGCTTGACAAGAAAAAAAAAGAGCTTACAAGCATAACAAGTGACTTAGAGACTAATTTAAAAAAGAACAGAGAGGAATTCAATGATAAGGAGCTACAGTTAGTTGAGTTAAGATCATCAATTGAAACCTCACAGGGAGAAATCATCTCAATGGAGGCTCAACTTTCTAGTTTGACTCAAATGCAAGAGAAATCGTTAAAATCGGAGGGTATTAATGAATGGCTTAGGAAAAACCGTTTAGACGGACGTCCAACGCTGATTTCACTACTTAAGGTTGAAGCAGAATGGAAACTTGCTGTTGAAGTTGCGTTAGCAAATAAATTAGGAGCAGTCAAACTTGAAAATATTGAGGAATTGTCAAATATTTTGCAAAATGATCCAAATATCATAGGACACTTTTTCTATGAGGACGCGCAAAAGCAAATTGATGGGCTTAAAAAAAACAATCAAAGTCTTGCAGATGCCATCATTTCAGATAATTTTGCCTCGAAAGTGGCAAAGAAAAATCTTCAGTTATTTTTTAAAGCTCAAACTGTGAACAAAGCCATGCAGCTTTCTGTTGAATCCGATATGTTACACGGCAAATGGATTACTCCCAGAGGGACTATAGTTTCAAAAAACGAAATTTTTATTCATTCTGATGATGAGAACGATAGCGTGATTTCGAGGGAAGAAGAAATACTTAACCTGGCTTCAAATATTAAAGAGCGCCAGCTTGAATTAGAAGTAAAAAAGAATAAATTTAAAGGTTTAGAGCATGTTGTTGCTAATTTGAAAATCACCGTGAGTAACTTTCAAGTGAAGGTACAAAAGAATGTTGAGGCTCTGCATGAAATTGAAATGCGATTGGTGGTAGCGAAACAAAAAAATGAAGACTTACTCATTAGACAAGAAAGACTAAAAGGGGAGTTTAGTCAGGTCTTAAAGGATAAAAATAAAAAGGTAGATGAAAAAAATTTGGTAGGGACTTTTTTAGAAAAAAATGAGGAAGAACTTGCCGAGTCGATATCGAGTCAGAATTTGATGGAACGAGAGCTTTATGAAATTATGCAATCTTTAGAGTTAAAAAATAAAAAACTTAAGAACGCACAGGAGAGGATTCACTTGCTTAGTTTAGAACTGCGAGCTAAAGAGGAATACTCTGAGAACCTAAAGAGTCGTGTTACAGATTTGCGGGATCGAAAATCAGAATTAGATTCTCGAATAGAAAGCATTATTCTTCAGAAAAAATCTATCAATACTGAGCTTGAAAAAAGTAATATTAGCGAATTAACAGAAAGAAAAAATAACACCGAAAAATTAGTGAGTTTACAAAAACAAAAATTATTGGTCAGTGATAATGTGATCAAGAGAAAAGAGTCTGAAAAAGAACAGCTGAGTGCAAAAATAACCCCTGTATCAGAAAGAATTAGAATTCTTGACTTAGGTAGAGTTGAAGTTGAGATAAAAAAACAGCAGTTAGAAGGGCAATTAAAAGAGATAGAAGCTAAAGGTTTTATGATTTCTGAAGTTGGAAACTTTTCCACGGGTGAAATAAAATCTATGGAAAAAAAATTAAAGAGAATTAATTCTGAAATAGAGGCTTTAGGCCCAATAAATCTTGCAGCTACCGATGAAATCAAGGAATTAACAAAGAGAAAAGAAGTGCTTGCTGGTCAGATTGAAGATATTTCATGCGCTGAAAAAGAGCTTATACAAGCAATAAAAAAAATTGATTCTGAAACCAAAGAACTACTTCGCAGCACCCATTCAGCAGTTAATAAGAATTTAGGGATTTTTTTCCCAAAGATTTTTGGCGGTGGGTTGGCTAGACTTGAGCTTGATGGGGAAGAGATTCTTGACTCTGGCCTTCAGTTTTTTGCTCAGTTACCTGGAAAGAAGACTAGTTCAATTAAAATGCTATCTGGTGGGGAAAAGGCTTTGGCTGCGATATCGTTAATATTTGCTTTTTTTCAGTTAAACCCTGCTCCATTTTGTTTACTTGATGAGGTTGACGCTCCGCTCGATGAAGCTAATACTGATCGTCTCAATATTGTTATTAAAGATTTGTCGGACAACACGCAATTTATTTTTGTTACTCATAATAAGGCATCTATGGAAATAAGTGATCAGCTCGTTGGTATTACAATGGTGGAGCCTGGTGTTTCAAAGGTAGTTTCGGTTGACTTAGCAAGTGCTGTATCAGAGACAGAATCGTTGAGTGCGGACTAAATTGGAACTTAGCATAAATGGCTATTTTGCCTAGCGAGTCTATTCTTATTGCCTTAGTGATTGGTTTCGTAGCTATTTTGGCTGTATTTTTGAAAAATTTTCTCGATAAAAGAAAAATCATATTTACGAAATACAACAATGAAAAAAAATTTAGTCCTCTGCTAAAAGGCTCGTTAGAACCTAATATATATGTTGATTGCTTGGACCTAAAATATGAATGCATTGGCGAAGTTATAAGTACTACTAAAGGTTTTAAAGGTGAACAAATACGTTTATTGGAAAATTTTTCTCGTGTTGGAGAAAAGCCCATTCGTCTTAGTAAAAGAATTACTGGTGCATTTGCAGATCAGGGGAAGCTTTTCATAAGCATACTTTTAGCAAATAGACTTAGTATGCTTTCAATTATTGACTACCAACAGTTTTGCTACCAATTGAGAAGTATAACTAAAGCTCAAAACCTAACTGTTAATATCCCATGTTTTGATGACGTAATGAAAAGAGCAAAATTAGCATCAAAAAAAATTTCTTCACTTGATAAAAAATTAGCTTTGTCAATTTTATGTGTCCAACCACCCAGTTCAAATACTCTCCGTGGTTTGATGAGCGTTAAAAATTTACTTGAGTACGTAGAAGGAAGGTATGTGAAGTTAAGTGAGAATGGCGAGGTTAATTACAGTGTTGGTTTTGGTGCCGACAAACTCACTATTACGTTCCTTTTAGATCTACCACGTGTAAAAAGCCCGTATGATAAGTTTTTAGATATGTTCGACCAAGCATTATGGTTATCTAATAGCATTAATGGAAAAGTTTCAGATGACAGAGGGGTTTTGATTCCTTCTTCAGAAAAATTACGTATAGCAAGTCAGGTAATGCAAAAAGAAAAAGAGCTAGAAGTAGCAGGCATTAAGCCAGGCAGTGATTTAGCACTTAGAATTTTCTGTTAGAGGATGCTATGGAAAAGAAGATATTAGAAAAAAAAGAAAAATTGTTAAGAGAAATAAAAAAACATCAAAAGTTATACTACGTAGATGATAGTCCAAAAATAATGGATTCAAAATATGATGAGTTGGTTATTGAGCTGAAAATGATTTATTCAAAGCTGGGATTATCTGATAATGACTTTGATAGAGATCTCGGAGTTGGGCACATTGGTAGGACAATTTTCGAACAAGTTGAACATCGATTACCCATGTTATCTCTCGATAATATTTTTGATTTAGATCAGTTAAAGAGCTTTGAAAAGAGGATTAAACAGTCATTAGAGAAAGAGGTGGTCGTAAATAAGGAAGTAACTTTTTGTTGTGAATTAAAACTAGATGGTGTTGCTGTAAATTTAAGTTATGAAGGTGGCATGCTTAAAAGGGCCTCCACTAGAGGAGATGGTTTAATGGGGGAGGACGTTACTAGTAATGTAAGAACTATTAAGAGTATTCCATTGGATATTAGAGATAAGTTCAGAATTCTTCGTAAAAGTAAATTGGGTGACGTGATTAACTTTAATGTACTTGAAGTGAGAGGTGAAATTTTATTTCTCAGAAAAGATTTTATAAAATTAAACGAAGGTCAGTCTTTAATGGGCGAGAAAGTTTTCTCAAATCCTCGTAATGCAGCAGCGGGAAGTCTACGACAATTGGATTGGGCTATCACCGCCACGAGACCGCTTTCTTTTTTTGCTCACGGCTTTGGGTATTTAGATCCGCCCATCGATTTTTATTTAAAAAACTACTCACAAGCAATTAATTTATTAAAGACTGTCGGTTTTACAATCTGTGAAAAGAGGCGCTCAAACTTGTCTATCGACGGAGTGGAAAGGTTTATCGAGGATGTTGGCATCGGAAAAGATAACTTTGATTTTGAAATAGATGGGGTTGTAATAAAGGTGGAGGATCTACAACAGCAAAAAAAATTAGGGGTAAGCAGTAGAGTACCTCGTTTTGCTATTGCATATAAGTATCCATCGACAATAGCCGAGACAACTGTTGATCAAATTGTTGTGCAAGTTGGCCGAACTGGAGCTCTAACGCCAGTAGCGCAACTGAAACCAGTTTGCTTAAATGGAGTAACAGTTTCAAATGCAACTCTACATAACGAAGAAGACCTCTATAGGAAGGATGTGAGGATTGGAGATACCGTAGAAGTAAGAAGGGCAGGGGACGTTATACCCGAAATTATTAAGGTAGTGAAAAAACGCAGAGGAAAAAAAATGTTACCTGTCTTTAGAATGCCAGATAAGTGTCCATCATGTGGGTTTGCTGTTAAAAAAAATATTTCGGAGGCAGTACTTCGTTGTGAGAGGGGTCATGAATGTCCCGAGCAATTTAAATTTGCGGTATTACATTTTGTAGGAAAAAAGGCTTTAAATATTGATGGTTTCGGAGAAAAATTGATTGATCAGTTAATAATCGCAAAGCAGATTAAATCTTTTGCAGATATTTTCAAATTAGAAAAAACGAATCTTCTTAGTTTAGAAAGAATTGGAGATAAATCTGCAACGAACTTACTTAATAATATTAAGAAATCACGTTTTGTGAAGATGGAAAAATTTCTGTATGGTTTAGGTATTCGATATGTAGGTGAGCAAACATCTAGGGAAATTGTAAAGAAATTCAAGACTCTGAACAGCCTAATTCACGCTTCTCTCTCTGAAATAATGATGATTGAAGACGTAGGACCTGTTGTCGCAAAGTCCATATTTGAATTTTTTTCAATTAAGGTGAATGTAGAGAATACCAAAAACTTGATGAAGCTCTTGGAAATTGATCATAATTCTGATATCTCCAACACATTATTAAAAGGTAACTATTTTTTTGAGAAAAAAATTGTAATTACCGGCGTGTTTGAGGCTGCAAGTCGAGAGAAGCTAATTAACAAAATTCGCAGTTTTGGTGGACATGTTTCGAATTCAGTGTCAAAAAATACGGATATTTTGTTAGCTGGAAAATCACCAGGTTCAAAAATAAAAAAGGCAGAAAATTATGGAGTTAGAATCATAGATGAGAAAAAGTTTTTTGAACTAGCTGAAACTACCGAGTAAGAAAAGATGGCTAAAATAAAAAAAGCAGTTTTTCCAGTGGCCGGATTAGGGACACGTTTTTTGCCGGCTACAAAGGCCTGTCCAAAAGAGATGCTACCTATAGTCGACAAGCCTCTGATTCAATATGCGGTGGAAGAAGCCGCGGAAGCTGGTATATCCGATTTAATCTTTATTACCGGCAGTTCTAAAAGAGCCATTGAGGACCATTTCGATAGAGCGGGGGAGCTAGAGTCCGTCCTTTTGCGAGATCAAAAAATAGAGTGGCTGGACTGTATAAAAAATATTCCTCCAAAAGGCGTGAATTGTATTTTTATCAGACAGGCTCAAGCACTAGGATTAGGACACGCAATATTCTGTGCGAAGCCAGCTGTTGGTAATGAACCATTTGCAGTGTTATTGGCTGATGACTTGATGGTTAGAGAATACTCCAAAGGGGTAATGGGTCAAATGGTTGAAGAATACCAGGGCTGCGGGGGTTCAATGGTTGCGGTTGAGGAAGTTTCTCTTGAAGAAACTGAGAAATACGGCATAGTTAGCGGTTCAAAGCTCACTGATAAGATCGGAATATTGTCGAATATTATTGAAAAACCAAAGAAAGAAGCTGCGCCCTCCAATACAGCGGTTGTTGGGCGCTACATTTTGTCTGCTAAGATTTTTGAGTATTTAGAGCGAGCTGTGAAGGGCAGTGGAGGAGAAATTCAGTTAACTGATGCAATTGCTGAGTTAATTTCAGTTGACAAAGTTTTTTCATATAAATTTGATGGAATGCGATTTGATTGTGGCTCAAAAGCAGGATATTTGAAAGCTACAGTCATGTTGGGGCTATCACACTCAATCGAAGGTAAAACATTTCGGGATTGGCTCTCCAACTTAAAATTCTGATAAGTGAATTTTTTTTATCTAAATGATGTAATGATGATTAAATACTTGTAGAATAACCTTACATTAGAGAAGTTTTTACATTAGACGACGGCAATCTTTTTTTCAGGAGGAATTATGCCACGCCAAATAAGATATGGTGACTATGTTCAGGCAGTTACGGTAGACCAGGATAAGTTGAGTTACTCGCAATTAATGTCTAAACCCGTTGTTGACAATGATGGCAATGAAGTTGCACAGAAACCTGAAAAATTACAGATGTCTAATTTAGATGTCTATCGACTTTTGCAACCGTACATAAGCACAAGGTTTATGGAGCAGGTTAATGCGGTTGTGCCACTAGCAGCTTATTTGGCGTTGTTCCAAATACTAGTGCTGGGAGTCCCTGTTTCAGAGGCTGGCATGCTTGGGCTGGGTTTACTGGCTGTGATGGGTGGATTGATGCTATTTATGGAGGGTCTGAAGTTAGGGCTAATGCCATTCGGAGAAATTATTGGTGGTAAGCTTCCTTTAAAGCTGCCTTTAGTTGGTGTGTTATTAATTGCCTTTCTTTTGGGGATTGGCGTGACATTTGCCGAGCCCGCAATAGGTGCTCTTCAAGTGGCTGGATCTATTGTTGATCCGAGAGATGCGCCTTACCTTTACACCCTACTTAACGACAGAGTAACCTACACCGTTTTGGTGGTAGGTGCTGGAGTTGGGATTGCGGCTGTAATTGGTACGATGCGTTTTTTGTATGACTGGAGTCTTAAGCCTCTAATTTACATGAGTTTAATTCCTGTGGTGTGTTTGACAGCATATGCTGTATTTGATCCTGACTTGGTTACTATGGTTGGGCTCGCATGGGATTGTGGGGCGGTAACTACGGGTCCTGTTACTGTGCCGTTGGTTCTAGCTTTAGGTATTGGTGTCGCAAATGCTGGCGGGGAAACAACGAAAGAGAGTAAGTTACAAGGTTTTGGAATTGTTACACTTGCTTCACTATTTCCCATAATGGCAGTGCTTAGCTTAGCAATAATTTTCAAACATACAGTTCCTGTTGACGTGATTCTAGCTGAGGCTGCAGCAAAGGCAGATACTGTAGCAGCGGCTGGTGAGGCGGCTTGGCATACACAGTCACCATATGCGGAAGTGGTTGGTGGGGTTCGAGCTATTGTTCCACTAGTAATATTTTTAATGATTGTTCTGTTTGTTGTGCTTAGAGAGAAATTGCCTAATGCTTTTATTGTAATCTGGGGTATTTTTCTCTCAGTCCTTGGGATGTGTGTCTTTAGCATAGGTTTAACCTATGGGTTGGCTCAGCTTGGTGGAGGCACAGGCGGGCTTGTTCCAGGTCTTTTCGTTCCGATGGATTCGATGCCAGCTGCACCACTATACAATTTCGGTGTTGGAGTATTTATTGCCGCTTTATTCGCTTGGATACTCGGGTTTGGGGCAACTCTTGCAGAGCCAGCATTAAATGCTCTTGGCCTAACTGTTCAAAACCTTACTAATGGATCGTTCAAAAAATCAATGCTCATGTATTCTGTTTCCTTTGGAGTTGCGATAGGCATAATGCTTGGAATTGTAAAGTTGATTTTCGGATTTAGCATTTTATATATTTTGGTGCCTGGTTATATTTTGGGTATTACATTAACGTATTTAGCATCTGAGGAATTTGTTAATGTTGGTTGGGACAGCGCGGGAGTTACTACTGGGCCAATCACCGTGCCCTTAGTATTGGCAATGGGTCTTGGTTTTGGTAAAGCTGTTGGTGCAGTCGAGGGATTTGGAATATTAGCATCTGCGTCAATTTGCCCAATAGTTGCAGTTCTTGCATTGGGTGTTTATGTCCAATGGCGGGTGAAACAAGATGCAAAAAGGGCAGCAGATGAAGCAAGTGATGATCTGGCAAAGGCTTAGTTTAAAAAAAAGAGGAGAACCATATAATGGCAAAGCGTAAAGTTACAAACCTTACTGACGTCTCGGAAATTACTTGCGTAGTGCAAAAGGGTATGGCTGACACAATAAATCAGTCTTTGCTAGATGCTGGTATTCAGGGCGCTACAGTATTTTCTGGTATCGGTACCGGTATAAGAGAGAGAATGGGTTTTTTGGGAGTTGCGGTTGAGGTAGAAAGGGAGATAGTCACTGTACTAGTTTCTAAAGACCAAGTAGATCGGATTTTTGAAAGAATGTATTTAGCGGGTAGATTAGACACCCCAGGTATGGGGTATATCTACGTCACCCCCCTAGTACAAGCTGCAACTTACGTGCCCGCACACCTTTTGGAAGATAAAGATTCAATTAGCAGTATGGGGGGGTTGTAAGAATGTCTAGTGCTACTCCCACAATTCCCAATATAAACTATACAAGACTTATAACGTGTGTTTTGTATGAAGGCGGTGCCCCCGACCTTCTTGAGTTATTGCACAAAAAGGGCATAAATGAAGCATACTTTGTTTCTGTCCGAGGAGCGCCCATTGGTCGGTCTTCTTCTGTTGAAGGGTTACCGGAAATTCCAAAAACTGAGATTTTAAAAATTGTGGTTGCTGCCGACCAAGCGGACTATATTTTTGAAATGATTTATAACGAAGCTCAGCTTAATGAGCCCCAAAGAGGAATAATTCATATTTCCAGGTTAACACGCTCATCTAAGCATGATTTACCCGATGAAGATGAGATTGAGGGCAGAGCTGCATAGTTAAATGGACAAGTGACTAATTTTCTATTAATCAATGTATTTGAGGAGAAATAAATGAACGAGGAATCCGCTGAGGTTAAAATAAAGAAAAACAGGAGACGCATTTTTGATGCGGAGACGTTTGTTCAGTTTAATCAAGGGCAAGTTTTCGTTGGAAGGTCAGTAATTGAAGAAAATAGAGCATTAGCTTTAAAGAGTTTTGCGTCTGACGCGCAAGGTAATAGAGAGTTATTACTGAAAACTGTTGGAGACGTTCTTAGAAACAGGCAAGTTATGGTCGATATGCTGGATCCAGCTACGCCAGAAGAAGAAAGATTTAAATCGTCTATGGCAAATAAAGTGAAAATAGAGGAGCTGGGTAAACAAGCTGAATTTAATAGATCAATGCTTGAGATTAATCAGTTGATGGTTGATGTCAATAAGCTTTTGATAGAAATAAATATGAAGACTAAAGAAACAAATGAGGGCTTAGTTGAATACTTGGACGATTTATCCTCTCTAAATGCGCAGTGGTTAGACGGAGAATTGGATAGTGCTATGAAGGCTACAACCAGCGCAGATAATGATAATAGAATTTCTGAGAATACTGCTCTGTCGACGCAAGTATCTGAGGCTGCTCAAAAGAATCGCGAAACTATAACTGCTCTTTATGAGAAAGCTACTCAGAATAGACAAACAATACTCAATGAGTCTGAAAAAAGTGCAGAATTGAGAGAGGAGATTGTTGGCCTTCGTGAAAAAATTTCAGCTAATCAGCGCAGGGTTGCGGATAAAATCATTGAGATATAAAAGTTGTTAAGTTTTTAACCGGGCAGGTATCCTAGCTTATAAGTTAATTAGTTCTGAGTTCATCTTTCGGTTACTTTTTTTACTTCTTTTTGTGTTCTAAAATATAGTTTAGTGATTAACCGTATTCGCTAAACGAGAGATATGATTTCAAAAATCCGGATTTATGAGATTTTGGACGGTGCTGTAAAAGACAGAGCCAGTAAGGCTTGTGAGTTAACGGTCATCTCTGTGGTAATATTAAATATCATCGCAGTCCTGCTTGATTCAGTCCCAGAAATACATGCAAGTTACAAGAGCGAACTTGCCTACTTTGAATTTGCTAGTGTCATATTTTTCACCTTAGAATATTTTTTGAGGGTTTGGTCGTATGGAGCAAAATACGATAGAAGCAAGGGTGGTCCATGGAAAGGGAGGAAGGAATACATATTCAGTTTTTATGGTCTGATCGATTTTATTGCCACGATGCCATATTATCTTCAATTTTTTATACCTGGCCTAGATATGAGGATTCTAAGGGTATTAAGAATGTTAAGAATTTTAAAGTTAACTCATTATAATTCCGCTCTCCAAGATTTATTTATGGCAATCATAGCCGAAAAACGGGCCTTCGGCTCAGCGGTTTTTCTGGTAACCATCGTCACGATTGTTTCCGCATCTTTAATGTATTTTGCTGAGGGTAGTCTCCAGCCTGAGTATTTTTCCTCTATTCCTCAAAGCATGTATTGGGCTGTGATAACAATTAGCACTGGTTATGGAAACGTTGAGCCGGTTACTATCACCGGTTGGTTTATTGCTGCATTGACTGGTTTTACGGGGGTATGTTTAGCTGCAATTCTAACTGGTATTGTTGCTTCTTCTTTTTCAAATCAGGCTGCTAGAAAAAGAGCGGCATTTGAAAGTCAATTGAAGCTCGTTTTAGTTGATGAAATCGTTGATGAGTCTGAGAAAAAGACTTTAAAAAGGCTTCAGCAAAAGTATCGTATTAGTGATGAGGAAGTAGTAGAGATGCTGAAAAATTTAAGTGACGGGAAAATAACGGAGCTATGACGCAGATTAGCAAATTTCAGAAAAAGCTTTGCGCAACATTGGATGGTAGCGAATATACTATAACGAGTCGGTTTATTGAGTTTTTTATTGTTTCCGTTGTTGTACTTAATGTTTTAGTTATTATTTTGGAGTCGGTTAGTGAGCTTAGCACTAAATATGGTGGATTTTTTTATGGGTTTGAAGTCTTCAGTGTAGTTATATTTACTATTGAATATATTTCTAGAGTTTGGTCATATGGCGCAAAGTATCTAGCGGGTGAGGGCGGTTCATGGAGGGGGAGAAAGGAATATATATTTAGTTTTTATGGTTTTATAGATTTCTTTGCTACTGCTCCTTTTTATTTACAGCTTCTCTTTCCAGGTTCTGATCTGAGATTTTTGAGAGTATTTAGACTTCTCAGAATTTTTAAATTATCCAGATATAACAGTGCATTACAAGACTTAGGAGAAGCAGTAATTGCGGAAAGAGAGTCATTTTATTCAGCTTTGTTTTTGTTATTGATTTCTTGTTTGCTTTTTTCGTCGCTGATTTATATTGCGGAGGGAGACTTACAACCGGAAGTTTTAGGATCAATTCCATTAGCAATGCAGTGGTTCATCATGACAATTGTTGGAGGTTGGGGTAATGTTGATCCTACTACCACATTTGGCTCAGTTTTAATTATAATTACCCAGTTAATAGCCCTGATGTTAGCTGCGATTCTCACTGGAGTGGTAGCTACCGCTTACAATGCTCAGGTTACTAGGAGAGAAGCGCAGTACGAAATGTTGGTAAGAGAGGTACTAGAGGATGGGATTGTCACGGACGAAGAACAAAAAGAACTAGATGTTTTAAAGAAAAAGTTTGGGATGACAGACGCTCAAGTAGAGATGATAGCAGAGCAAGTAAGGGTTGAGAATCAAGAGAAGGAAGAGCGAGCTCTCTTAGAAAAACAGAAAAGTTCATGATTTAGGATTTCTATGGTTCAGAAGAAAAAACCTAACAAGTTTGTTAAGGAAAAAGGGATCGCAGATGCTTTCAATGAGGGGGTTGTTTACACCAAGAAATTAAGCTCTCTAAAGGCAAATGTTTCTGAGGGTAGAGAGTGGGGTTTAAAAACTAGACTTTCAAGCATTTTAGTATCTTTATTCGTTGGAACCATCGTAGGTCTAGTTGCTTTAAGTCTGCTAGCAGCAGTAGAATTTTTCAACTCCTATTGGAAACCTGAAATAATTACGAGCTTTTCAGATGTTGCTTTTTCTTGGAATCCAATTCTTGGTTGTTCACTTCTTGTCTCCGCAATAATTGCAGGGCAAATTCTTTTAAGAATTGATCAAGGGAGGCCAAGGGGCCCGGCTGACTTGATTTTAAGTGCGCAACGTAACGAGGCTCCAGAAATAAAAAACGGGTTTTTATCTGCAACATTAGCTATGGTTAGTTTGTCTGGGGGAAGTTCGGTTGGAATGTTTGGTCCATTAATGCACTTCGGTGGCTGTTTTAGTTTTGTAGTTCAGAAAAAACTTAAATTGGCAACTAAGCTACCCTTAGAGGTCATCTTAGGTAGCGGCGCAGCTGCTGCAATAGCGGCAGTATTTTCGGCACCAATTGGAGCTGCAATCTTTGCTCATGAAGCGATCATTAGACGGTTCGGGGCTTTTGGCGCAGGGCCTGTTATCGCTTCAGCCTTTGGTGCTTACTGGATTGCTATTTTGCTCACTGGTGATTCAAAGTTGTTTAACGTTAATACTGTCCCAGACTTAAATTTAAATTCGATGTTTCTCGCAATAGGAGTCGGTATAGCAAGCGCCTTTGTGGCGATAGCATATATAGTCTCTGTTACTTCGGTTCCTAAGATCGTAAGCCGAGTTAATGTGCCAATTGCATTACGACCTATCATTCCCGCAACACTGCTTTTTATCTTTTCTCCAGTCTTTCCACATTTATTGGGTCATGGTTTATGGTCAGTAGATGTTGCATTTGCCGCACAGTTTAGCCTTGCATTTATCTTGATCTTAATAATCTTAAAAATTATTTTTACTAGTATTTGCATTGGCTTCGGATTTTTCGGAGGAGTTTTTGCACCTGCTCTATTTTTAGGGGCGATGGTAGGCGGTTCTGTGGATATAATTTTAATGTCGCTATCTTACGGGAGCTCAAACTTTGCGATATTAGGCGCTGCTAGTTGTATTGCTGCGGTTATCGGAGCTCCATTAGCAGCGGTTGTAATTGTATTTGAGATAACAGGTAGCTATGATTGGGCTGTATTAGCTATGGTGAGTGTCGTATCATCACAGCAGTTCACTAGAGCTTTTGCAGGTAGATCGCTATTTGATAGACAATTGTTTTTAAGAGGAATTAAATTATCGGACGATAAAGTAGAGAGAGACTTCTTAAATAAAAATAGATAATGAAAATTTAATTTCCATATCCCCTGCGTTTTCGGATTATTTTCTTAACGTCGCCAGAGCCAAAGCCACGTCTACCTTTTCTAATTCTTTTTACCGATCTTTCCTCATCAGTTAACTGATTACGCTCCAATTTATTTATCAAAGCAAAGCGCATTCCCCGGTTAAGGGAGTAGACAAGTAAAAAGACTGCTATCCCAGTTATTGCTCCCAGTCCAAAAATTAAAATTGAAGGCAAGTTAAAAACCACTATTCCACCGGTAAGTAAAGTAACGTCAGCCTCTATGATAAGCTAGTTAAGAGCTCGGATTGCAATTTTATTGACGATGTTTCATTCAAATTAGTGGCGCTGACGATAAATACATCCTCAACTTTTTCTCCAAGTGTAGAAATTTTTGCACTCTGAACAACAATGTCATGTTTCATTAGTATAGCAACTATATTGTATAGGAGGCCAGGCTGATCACCAGCTATAATGGACAAAACATAAAATTCTTTTCTTACATCATTTTCCAACTGTACTCTGGGTATTATTGGGAAATTTTCCGATCTTCTGGAAGATTTTTTGTAAAGCATAGGAATAACATTTCCAGACTGTAAAATCTTTCCCAACTCATTTCTTGCATTTTTCAAAAGTCTTTCAGTGTCTTCATTTGAAAAAATTGAATCATCTATTAAAAAAGTATTTAAAGCATAGCCATCTAAAGTACTATCAACTTTTGCATCCAAAATATTTAGTGATCGACTGTCTAAATATGAAACGATTGATGCAAACAATTCTCTTTTCCTTGGACTGAACACTGTAAGTTTTATCCCGGTTCTTTCTTCGGCTAGTTTCGTAAAAACTGAGATTTTATTTTTTTTATATAGCTGGCTCAAGGAGTTTGAGTGCCAAACGATGTCTGCAACCTCATGTTTTAAAAAATATGATATTGGCATAACTCTTTTCAAACTAATAAAAGAATCTAGTTGCTGCGGCAAACTTAAAACTTGATATATCTTATCGAGTTTGTAGTCTAATTTGTTAAAAATACTAGGTTTATTATTTTCATAATTAGGAGTATCGAAGAACTTCAATGTTTTTTTAAGAAGAGTTTTTAATAAGCTACTTTTCCATTGATTCCATACTTTTGGAGAGGTTCCACGAATATCCGCAACAGTAAACAAGTATAAATAAATTAGGTTTTTTTTCGACCCTACTTTTTTCGAGAAGTTAATTATAGTGTCATGATCTTCCAAGTCTTTTTTTTGTGAAACAGTAGACATTAAAAGATGTTCTCTAACTAGAAAAGTAAGTAAATTTTTATCGTCTTCCTCTATTTCGAAAGCTTTGCAGAACTTCAGTATTTCCATTTCTCCAAGTTTTGAATGATCTCCCCCTCGTCCCTTTGCAATATCATGGAACAGTGCAGCTATATACAGCTGCCAGGCTTCCTTATTAGATATTAGCTCTGAACAGAGAGGAAATTCATAGGTATGCTCAGATTTAGTAAATCTTTCAAGGTTTCTTATGACCTGTAAAATATGCTCGTCGACCGTATAAACGTGGAATAAATCATGTTGCATTTGCCCGATTATCCTCTTAAATACTGGCAACATTCTGCCCAATATACCAAGTTTATTCATCAATTCTAAACATTCAAAAATTCGATTTTTTGATTTGAAAATTTCAATAAATAATTTCTTATTTTCTGGTTTTAATCGAAAATTTCTATTAACTAGACTTCTATGATTCCAGATAGCGCGACTTGTTTTTGGGGTAAATCCTCTAACACCCGGAGTTTCTTGAAATAATCTAAAACTTTCTAAAATCAAACTTGGTTTTTTCTCGAAAGATTTGATGTTAACGATATCTAAGTAACCCCTTGCATCACAGAATGCATTTGAAATTACTCCCTTTACCGAATTTTCAATTTGATTGTTTTCTTTTTGTATTGCAACCACTTTCGGCGGAAATAAATGAGGTTGAATATGCGTTAAAACTAAATCACTTATTTGAACAATAGTTTTCGCGCAGAGAAAATATTTTTGCATTAAAACTTCACTTTTTCTGAGCTCTTTTTTCCCCTTGATTCCCATTGCTTCAGCGACCAAGGTTTGTAAATCAAATACCAGCTTGTCCTCCTTCCTTCCTGCCACACAATGAAGATAACCTCTAATTTTGTGGAGCATTCGCTCGTGTTTGGTTAATTGTTTCGTTTCATCAAAAGTGAGAAGTTTATTTTTTGCTAGCTCACGCCAAGATGCTCCTAAGCCAAATTTCAAGCAAATCCATCTCACGGTCTGAATATCTCTCAGACCACCTGGAGACTCTTTGATATTTGGTTCAAGTGCAAATGGTGTTTTAGAATATGAGTTATGTCTCCTTTGCATCTCCAATAGTTTATTTCGTGCAAAATCTACGGAATCGAGTGATATAGAACTTTCATTTTTAAGCTGAAAAAACTTAGATCGCCGCCCGGCTAAAAACCTCATTTCAAGTAAAGAAGTAGCTACCTTAGACTCATTTTTTGCTAATTTAATAGTTTCTGCAATCGTACGCGCGCTTATACCTGCTTCAAGACCAATATCCCACAAAGAGCTGCTGAACCTGGTTAGATTTTCATTGTCATTCTGGGATAATTTTTGGCCGACGATTACTAGTAGATCAATATCAGAATACGGAGATAACTCACCCCTACCATAGCCTCCGACAGCAATTAGAGATAATTTTTCTAAACGGTAAAAGTTCCAAAGCTTTTTTATAACTGTATCCATTTTCTTTGACAGTGCAGTCATAAGGGATAAAGTTTGCGTACTACAAAACAAAAGTCGACAGTGATTTTTTTTTATCTCTTTTACTTCTTTTTGAAGTCTTTTTAAAAAAATATCCATAAAAATTTGATTTTGTACAATTAGTATCTACGTTTATGGTTTAGCTTTTTTTTGATCTTTACTGCCATTGGAGACAGTTAAGATTTCGTAGGCATTTTCTGTGACAAGGATCGTATGTTCCCATTGAGCAGAAAGACTACGGTCTTTAGTAACTATAGTCCAGCCATCTGGCATTTCTTTTACTTCTCTTTTTCCTAAGTTGATCATTGGTTCAATCGTAAAGATCATGCCAGGAACTAATTTTATGCCGGTATTTGCCTGACCATAATGTAGAACTTGTGGAGGTTCATGAAACTGTTTCCCAATTCCATGACCGCAGAATTCTCGTACTACAGAGAAGTTATTACTTTCCGCGAATTGTTGAATCGCAGCGCCAATATCACCTAGCCTGTTCCCTGGCCTTACTTTCTCTATACCTCTCCACATCGCAGAGTAGGTCATTTCTACCAATCTCTTTGCTGCTACCGAAGGTTTTCCTACGAAAAACATTCGGCTGGTATCGCCATGATACCCGTCCTTAATTACTGTGACGTCAATATTCAGGATGTCTCCATTTTTTAATAACTTACCGCCAGGTATACCATGACAAATCTGGTGATTTACAGAAGTGCAAATTGATTTAGGATAGGGTGTATGGCCAGGAGGTGCGTAATTAAGGGGAGCAGGTATAGTTTTTTGTTCGTTTATCATTAAATCATGACATAATTGATCCAGTTGCCCAGTTGTTACACCTGGTACTACAAAAGGTGTGACGTAGTCTAAAACTTCAGAGGCTAGCCTTCCTGCTATGCGCATTCCCTGAATGTCTGCTTTTGATTTGATAGAAATAGTCATACCTAGTAGAATAATATGTTTTCTTTAACTTTTAAACTGGAGTATTAAATGTCTTTATCAATGCGCGAAATGCTGGAAGCTGGGGTGCATTTTGGCCATCAAACGAGGTTTTGGAACCCTGGAATGGCTCAGCATATCTTTGGACATAGGAATAAAATCCACATAATTAATCTCGAATCAACAGTAGCGCAGTTAACTGATGCTCTTAAATTCACCTCTGATTTAGCATCTAGAAAAGGCGTTGTTATGTTTGTGAGTACGAAAAGAGCGTCTAGAGAAATAATCGCGGAGGAAGCAGCGAGGGCTAAGATGCCGTTTGTTGACCAAAGGTGGTTAGGTGGAATGCTTACTAATTTCAAAACTGTGAAGGCTTCCATAAAACGCCTCAAGGATATGGAAATCGTTGTTAATGAAGGTGGCGTGGATAAAATGTCGAAGAAAGAGGCTCTTATTTTTACTCGTGAGTTGGCTAAACTAAATAAGGGACTTGGTGGTATAAAGGATATGGTTTCTTTACCTGACGCTATTTTTATTATTGATGTTGGTTATCACAAAATTGCCGTACAGGAAGCTAATGCCCTCAAAATTCCGGTTATAGGGGTTGTTGATACCAACAATAGTCCGAACGGTGTTGATTACGTTATTCCAGGAAATGACGACTCGAGCAGAGCTGTGAAGCTATATGCGAGAGAAATGGCTGACGCCATCATTTCCGGACAGTCGAAATCACAAGAAGAAATTCTTGGTAGCGCTGGGAACGATGAAGAATTTGTAGAGGTGGATTCTGATGGGTGAAATTAGTGCTTCTTTGGTTAAAGAATTACGGGAGAAGACTGATGCTCCGATGATGGAGTGCAAAAAGGCTTTATCCGAATCGAACGGGGATCTAATCAAAGCTGAGGAGTTACTGAGAGTCAAGCTTGGAAGTAAGGCTGGTAAAACTGCCTCAAGAATTACAGCCGAAGGTGCTATTTCTGTCGCTTTGAAAGGTGACAAAGCAGTTATGGTTGAAGTTAATTGCGAGACTGATTTTGTCGCAAAAAACCCGGATTTCTTAAATTTTTGTGATTCATTGTCCTCAGCTATTGTTAACATTTCTGAAAATATATCTCTTGATGAATTGCCTGACACCCCTATTGAAAATGGTAAAACTGTTGAGGAAGTTAGACTGGCTTTAATTGGAAAAATTGGTGAAAATATTTCTATAAGAAGATTTATATCTAGGTCAGCCGTTGGTTCGTTCTTCTCATATTTGCATGGAAAAAAGATCGGAGTTTTATTAGATTTGATTGGAGGTAGCGAGGAGTTGGGTAAAGACATATCGATGCATATTGCCGCAATGAAGCCAAAAGCAGTGAGTTCTGAAGATGTCGATAAGGATTTGGTTGAAACAGAGCGAAGAGTAGCGCGCGAAAAAGCTGTCGAATCTGGAAAGCCTCAAAATATTATGGAGAGGATGGTGGATGGAGCAGTGAATAAATATTTGAAAGAAGTTTCTCTGTACGGGCAGATTTTTGTTAAAGCCGATGATGGAAAGCAGACTATAGAGGCACTTTTAAAAAAGTATGACGCTTCCGTGTCCAAATTTGATCTTTTTATTGTTGGTGAGGGTTTGGAAAAGAAAGAGGAAAACTTTGCAGCTGAGGTAGCTGCTACACAGGCAGCCGCAAAAGCTCGTTGATGAATAGAGTCAAGGTGACTTCTGAAAATAATGAAAAAGAGGAAAAGCTTTACCAAAGAATTCTTTTAAAATTATCTGGTGAAGCTCTAATGGGCTCGGAACAGTATGGTATTCATAAACAAACTATCGACAGAATAGTATTTCAGATCAAACAAGTTTGTGATCAAAATGTCCAGCTTGCAGTTGTAATCGGGGGGGGGAACATTTTTCGAGGTGTTGCATTAGGTGCTACTGGTTTAGATAGAGCTACTGCTGATTACATGGGTATGATAGCGACAGTTATGAATGCATTGGCCTTACAAGATGCTATGATGCAAGCTGGGATCGAAGCAAAAGTACAATCAGCTATCCGCATAGATCAAATTGTGGAGCCTTACATCAGACAAAAAGCTATCAGGCACCTGTCAGAGAAAAAAGTTGTTATTTTTGCAGCTGGAACGGGTAATCCGTTTTTCACTACTGACACTGCGGCTGCTTTACGGGGCGCTGAAATTGGCGCCGAGCTGGTTATAAAGGCAACCAAAGTTGATGGTATTTATGAAAGTGATCCTGAAAAAAACCCTAATGCGAAAATGTACAATTCAATATCTTTTGATGAAGCAATAAATAAAAAGTTAAGAATAATGGACGCTACAGCATTTTCATTATGTAGAGATCAGAAATTACCAGTTAGGGTTATAAATATATTAAAGCCTGGGGCGTTATTGTCTGCAATTTTTGGACAAAATGAAGGTACATTAGTGTTTAACTAAAAAGGTAATCAGTGCGATGGATAATGATAGTTTAGCTCCAAGTGCCGAGCAAAAAATGGAAAAGTGCATAGAGGCTCTGAAGGCGAATTTTTCGAGGATTCGAACGGGTAGAGCTCACCCGGGAATTTTAGATCAGGTAACGTGCGATTACCATGGAACTCGTACCGCAATAAATCAGATCGCGAATGTTACCTTGATTGATTCGAGAACTATAGGTGTTGCTCCATATGAAAAATCATTTGTGTCAACTATAGAAAAAGCAATTATGGAAGCAGATCTTGGGCTTAACCCAAGCTCTGTGGGAGAGCTTATAAGGGTTCCTATGCCAGCCTTGTCAGAGGAAAGAAGAAAAGATTTATCCAAGCTTGCAAAATCTGTAGCAGAAGAGAGTAAAATCTCCGTCAGAAATATTAGACGAGAGGCAAATGAGTTATCGAAAAAGAAACTAAAAGCAAAAACAATTTCTGCTGACGAAGATAAAAAACTACAGGATATAATCCAAAAATTGACAGATGAACACATAAAAAAGATTGAAGCTTTATTTTCTGCCAAAGAAAAGGAAATACTGACTGTCTGATTTTTTATGAGCGGAGAGAGGTTATTAAAACGGTGTTAAAAGATATTGAAGAATTAAATAATTTGCCAAAACATTTAGCGGTTGTTATGGATGGCAATGGCAGGTGGGCTCAGGTGCGAGGTCTAGCTAGAAACATTGGTCATGAGCAGGGCGTTAAGGCTCTGAAGGAGCTTGTCAATAATTGTCTTAAATTTAACATCAGGTATTTAACCGTATTTGCGTTCAGCTCAGAAAACTGGAACCGACCTGAAAAGGAGGTTTCCTTTTTGATGCAGCTTTTCATGAGAGCTATAAGAAAAGAGATTAAGCAGTTACATGATAATGACGTTAGGTTGAAGATAATTGGAGAAAGAAGTGCATTGTCAAAGACACTTCGCGAACTTATAAGTGATGCTGAATTCCTAACTAGCAAAAATTTAACCTTAGATTTGAATGTTGCAATAAATTATGGGGGTCGTTGGGATATTGTGGAAGCAGTTAAACATCTTATAGAAAATCGACCGGAACTTATAAAATCTCCCAATTTACTCACTGAACACGAGCTTACGGAGTATATTGCGCTAAGTGATATACCTGAACCAGATTTATTTATTCGAACCGGAGGTGAGCAGCGTTTAAGTAATTTTCTCTTATGGAAATTAGCTTATACGGAGCTTTTTTTCACTGATACGCATTGGCCAGATTTTGACACCAATCAGCTGCTTAAAGCTCTAAATTTTTATATACGCAGAGTTAGAAAATTCGGAAGTCTTACTACTTTCTCTGCTCAGCAGCAGCTTGTTTCAGAACCTTCGTGTTCTACTCAGAATGAGTTATTGGACGTTTTGTCTTCTCTGAAAGATGATCTTTAAAAACTGGCGGGTTATTTGATAGCTCGAAGAATCTCAACTGCTATTTTGCTTCTAGCTTTAACAGGAACAGTACTGTCATATGAGAATGCAAAATATTTGCAGCTTTTATTTTTGACTTTCCACTTAGGAATATTGTGGGAATGGCTTAGCTTGTTGAGACAAATAATAGTAGTTAAGATAATTTTTTTAATTATATTTACATTAAATTTTGTCGGTTATTTTATTTATAACACACCAGAAACGATTGTTTTGTTGCTACAGATTTTAAATCTTATATTTTGGCTTTTTGTTGTTCCGGTTTTCGTAGTCTATGTATTTTGCCACTCCGGAGCTGTAGGTTGTTTAACTAGTTTTTTTTGTTGTAGCGTAAGTTTAATATCCTGGCTTGGACTTATGGAAAAAGGCGTTATGTTCTTACTATCAGTACTTACAATTGTTTGGCTGACAGATATTTCAGCTTTTTTGTTCGGGAAACTTTTAGGAAAAAAAAAATTGCATGTGAGAGTTAGCCCAAATAAAACAGTTGAGGGGGTTATTGGTGCATTTGCCGTTACGGCAGCTGGTGCGCTTATCTTGGGTCTTTGGGGGTTTGGTTGGTACGGTTACTTTCTCAATTCTTTTGGCATTTTTGGTTTGCTCGTGTTGACTATAATATTTGTTTTTATATCAGTAAATGCAGATTTATTTGAATCGTTGCTTAAGAGGAAAGCTGCTGTTAAGGATTCTGGTAAATTACTCCCTGGTCATGGTGGATTATTTGATCGATTTGACTCGTCGATTGCTATTGGTCCAGTTGTAGCAGTTTTCGCTACTTTTATATGAATTAATCATGAATAAGCTATCATTATTAGGTGCCTCTGGGTCAATTGGTGATAGTACTCTTCAGTTGGTTCGTAGTTCTCCTGAAATATTTAATATTGTCGGAATGACAGGCAACAAGAATGTTGAGAAAATGGCTGAACTAATAACTGAGTTTAATCCCTCAATAGTTGCTATGTCGGATAGAAGCTCTGCTAGGGAATTAAATTCAAGGTTTAAGATTGATGTACTTAGTGGAGAAGAAGGATTGAATGAGGTGGCAGCTTTCCACGACGCTGATACAGTCGTTGCAGGAATTGTCGGTTATGCGGGGCTACCCTCCATACTTGCTGCTATAAAGTCTAATAAACGGTTATTACTAGCTAATAAAGAAGCTCTTGTTTGTGCCGCACCTATACTAGTATCGGAATTGAAAAGGTCGAAGGCTGAAATTCTCCCGATTGATAGTGAACATAATGCAATCTTTCAGTGTCTTGGAGAAAATTACAGATGCTTTACCAGGCCAAAAAATTTGAGAAGAATTATTCTAACGGCCTCTGGAGGACCATTTCGAAATACGAGTCTAGAAAAAATGGAAAGTGCTAGCGTTGAGGAGGCTATAGCTCATCCCAAGTGGAAAATGGGGAAAAAAATTTCCGTTGACTCGGCTACTATGATGAATAAGGGCCTTGAAATGATTGAAGCCTTTTGGCTTTTCAATTTGAAGCCAACCGAAATTGAGGTGGTTATTCATCCAGAGAGTATTGTTCATTCAATGGTAGAGTTCCGTGATCGCTCAACATTAGCGCAGTTATCGAATCCCGACATGCGAGTGCCAATATCCTCAGCTCTACTTTGGCCAAAAAGAATAGACACGAATTGTTCCCCCCTTGATTGGACAAAGCAAAGCAAACTTTCTTTTGAAAATGTAGATTTACAGAAATTCCAATCCATAGAGATTACAAAAATGATTCTGAATGAGGGTCCGACTGCGAGTTGTATATTGAATTCAGCTAATGAGGTAGCTGTTCATGCTTTTTTAACAGACAAAATAGTGTTTGGTGAAATTACTAAGGTGATTGACCAAATTTTATCAAAATTTTCCACTCAATTTTCTGCAAAAATAAATTCAGTTGCTGAACTTAATCAACTTAATATGAAAATTAGTGAATTTGGAAAAACCTTACATAGATAATTTATATGGTTTTGTTATTAACCTTTTTAATATCGGTGACAGTACTGATATTCATCCACGAATTTGGTCACTATATTGTTGCGAAACTTAGCGGAGTGAAGGTGTTGGTATTTTCAATTGGATTCGGTCGCCCATTACTAAAATATAAGGACTTTAGTGGCACAGAGTGGGTTTTTTCAATCATTCCCTTGGGAGGATATGTAAAACTATGGGATCATTCAAACACTAATAATTTAGATAAGATATCAAAACCTGAGGAGTCTTTTTCAAATAGATCATTTCTGGTGAAAGGGGCAATAGTACTGGCGGGGCCATTTGCAAATTTCTTATTTGCAATAGTTCTATTTTCAATTGTTAACTACCAGAACAATATTAGGATATCTAATATTATTGAGCAGCCGACCGAAAACTCAGTAGCTAGATCAGAAGGGGTCAAAAGAGGAGATATGGTAATTAGTATTGATGAGACTAAAATTATGCATTTTGACCAGCTTCTTGATTATTTAAGGTTTAAACTCATAGAAGATAAACAGTTGAACTCTAAACTTTACATACAATCCGAAGATGAATTAAAAGTCGTGTCTATTAAGTTCCCTCAAACTAAGAATTTAGATCTTAAACAAATTACTGAGGAGGTTGGCATTAAACCAATTAGTTTAGGAGTTGAGGTTGTAGGCATAGTTGAGGACTCCCCAGCTTTTATATCAGGTTTCGAAAAGGGTGACAGAATTGTATCCGTTAACGGAGAACCTGTTCGAACACCAGCTGGCTTTACTAAAATTATTGATGACTCGAAGGGTAAAAAGTTAGTTATCAATTTATATCGGAACTATAAATTTCTTGAGATGAATGAAAAGCTGCTCGGTGATAAAGTAAACGGAGAGGATATATTATCTATTACCTTGCCTGAACTAAGTGAACCTTCGTTAGGATTACTTGTGGTACCCAGTTATGATTTCATACATCTCAAAAATAGTTTATTAGATTCCATCGGTAAAAGTTTAGTGCGAACGGAAGATACTGTTAAACTTTCGATTACAGTTTTGATACAAGCTTTGGTCGGAAAAATGTCAATTGAAAATTTGGTAGGGCCTTTACAAGTTGCTTCGATAGCGGAATCATCCTTAAATTCTGGCTTTTTTAATTTTTTCAAATTTCTAGCTTTATTAAGTATAAGTATCGGGGTTATAAACTTGTTACCCATTCCCTTACTTGACGGGGGAAACTTTCTGATTTATTTCATAGAATTTTTAAAAGGTAGTCCTTTCAGCTTGAGTTTTAACATATTTCTTCAACAAGTTGGATTGCTAGTTATTATTGGTTTAACACTTTTGGCAATATTAAACGATTTAAAGCTTTTATTTAACTTTTGATTTAAAATTAGACAAAATAATTATTTGTTATGTTAGCGCTCACGAAAAATATCATTTCCTTGCAAACTCTAGTTATATCCGTAGCACCGTTGTGGGTCATTATTTGTACTATTCCAGTTTCAGCTATGGAAAGTTATGGTGGTGTTAAGACTGCCCAAATGGGAATAATCCAGAGTCCGGTTCTAATAGAGGATATTAAAGTGAACGGGCTTCAGCGAATTGAACCCGGAACAGTATTCTCTATCATTGACATCGATATAGATGAGGCTGTTAACCAAAAGAGAATCTCTGACACAATTCGGGAGCTTTTTAAAACTGGCTTTTTCGAGGACGTTAGAGTTTTTTTAGAAGGAACTACACTTGTAATCAATGTGGTAGAAAGACCCTCAATTGGATCTATAGATATTTCTGGTGGGAAAGAATTTGACAAAGAAACCTTAGAAAAAGCATTGGAGCAGATAGGCCTAGCTGAATCTGAAATCTTTGACAAAGGTTTATTGGAAAAGGCTAAGCAAGTTTTAAAGAGTCAATACCTTTCTCGGAGTAAATATAACGTAAGAATAAAAGCTACTGTTAGCCCAATGTTACGTAATAGAGTAGCTGTAAATATTAAAGTTGATGAGGGCGAAGATGCAAGAATCGAGAGAATTAGAATTTTTGGAATGAAAAAATTCTCTGAGGAAAAGCTTTTGGAGTTGTTCAGCCTCCAAACTAAAAACTGGTTATCATGGTACTCAAAATCTAATCAGTACTCTCGTGAAAAACTAGATGCAGATATTGAGACACTTCGGTCCCACTATTTGGATAGGGGATATATTCAATTTAATGTCGAATCGACTCAAGTATCTTTGTCAGATGATCGAACAAAAGTCTTCATTTCTATTTTAATCGATGAGGGGAACATGTTTAACGTTGGTGATGTTAAATTGAAAGGAGATTTACTGTCGCAGGAACAATTTCTCATAGAAAAATTAGAAATAAAAAATGGAGATGTGTTTTCTAATCTAAAACTTCAAGAAAGTTTGTCAATCATAACTGATAGGTTAGGAGATTTTGGTTATGCTTTCGCTAGAGCTGTGCCAATACCAACTTTAGACAAAGAAAATTTGACAGTTGATTTTGATATAAATGTAAATTCAGGTAAGAGGGTATACGTTAGAAGAATAAATATTAGCGGTAATGCGAAAACGAGAGATGAAGTAATAAGGAGAGAAATGCGGCAACTTGAGAGCGCCTGGTATGACGCTCAGTCAATACGCTTGTCAAAAGCAAGAATTGATAGACTTGGTTATTTCAATTCGGTAGATTTATCAACAAACCAAGTGGAGGGTACAAGAGATCAGGTTGATATAGGTATTAAAGTCGAGGAGAGGCCTCTTGGCAGCATAAGTGCTGGCCTTGGTTTTTCAAGTTCAGAAAATATTGTTTTAACTGCTGGTGTTTCTCAACAAAACTTTTTGGGTTCTGGCACAAACGTATCATTTCAGGTCAATACCAGTGATATAGCTCAAACTTACGCTTTCAGCTACACTAACCCTTATTGGACTGACGACGGTGTCAGCAGATCTTTTGACATATATACTCGGCGATTTGATGCTAATAGGATAACTTCTTTGGGTGACTATAAAACTGATTCGAAGGGATTTGGTGTCAGGTTTGGTATTCCTTACACTGAATTTGACCGTATCTTTTTTGGAGCTAAGTATGAATTTACAGATATTGGTTTAGGTATTAACACCCCAAGTCGCTTCTCTACATACTGTATTCCATATCTTCCAGATTGCTCTACTGACTCAGTTGTTCTTTCCTTAGGCTGGTCACGAGATACCCGGGATAATGGCTTAGCCCCAACGTCTGGAACGTTACAGAGAGGAAATATCGATTTAGCAACTCCTTTAGGTGATGTGCAGTATTCTAGATTAACATATGATATTCAATGGTTTAGACCGATAACTAGAAGTATTACCTTTGCAACAAATTTTGAAGCTGGTTATGGATTTAGCATCGGTGAAACTGAGTATCCAATTTTTAGGAATTTTTATGCAGGGGGAATTGGCTCCTTGAGAGGATTCGCTAACCGATCAATTGGTGAGAAAGATGTTACTGACAGATCGTCAATTGGAGGAACTAAAAAACTAGTCATTAATAATGAGTTGCTATTTCCATTGCCTGGAATGAATAATGATAGAACCATCAGAATATTTGGATATTTTGATGTTGGATCAATATGGGGAGAGGCACAAACAGTAAGTTTCGAAGAGTTGAGAGCATCGGTTGGAATTGGGTTTAGCTGGTTTAGCCCTGTTGGGCCCCTAAAAATTAGTTTTGGGAAACCTATAAGAAAAAAGGATGGTGACGACACGCAGTCCGTGCAGTTTCAGCTAGGAACTGCATTTTAGGTTTACAATTAAAAAAAGGAAATAATGGGAAAGAGGATTAGGAATGATTTTTAAATTCAGTAAATTTGTCATAGGGGTTACCCTTTCTTTGATATTGTTTTTTTCGGTTAGCTCAGTTTGCTGGGCTGAATCCAAACTGGGGTTTGTCAGGGTTAATGAGGTTATCAGGAAGGCAGATATTTATAAGAAGGCGGAGGATAAGCTAAAAAAAGAGTTTGCTTCACGGGATGGTGAATTAAAAAAAATGGGAGCAAAGTTAAAAAAGTTAGTTTCGAAGTTTGAAAAGGAACAAGCCGTAATGTCGTCAAGTGATAAACAGAAAATGCAAAGAGAAATAAAAAATTTTGAGAGAGATCTCCAACGTAAACAAAGAGAAGCTAATGAAGACCTAAATCAAAGGAAGAGTGAGGAGTTGGCCGGTGTTGTTGAAAAAGCTCGAGCTGTTATTAAGCAAATTGCCGAGGAAGAAAAGTTTGATTTAATTTTAGAAAACTCTGTTTATGCGTCTCCTAAAATTAATATTACTTCTAAGGTCATCAAAGCATTAAATGCTAAAAGGTGAGATCTCCGTTGACCTAGTTGTGAAAAGGCTTGGCGGTGTTGCCTATGGAAATAAAAAGCTCATAATCAAGGGGTTTTCGCCCTACAATAAGTCTATTCCAGAAACAGTAAGCTACGTTGGAAAATTTGTTGCCTCATCGGCACTGTCCTCATGCAAATCAGCAGTTTTAATAATTCCGGAAAAGGAAAGCGAATTTTCGGATCTAATTACAGAACGGAATTCGAAAAATTTATCCACCATTATTTTCAGTAATCCTCGAATCTATTTTTCCAGGCTCATTTCGCTGTTTGAAAATACAAGGGAAAACGAACGTAAGAAGTTAATTCACCATTCCGCGATAATTGATCCTAGTGTAAATATTGAAAATGGAGTACAAGTGGGCCCCAATGTAGTTATTCAGAAAGACGTGACTGTAATGGAAAATTCGGTAATCGGTGCTGGCTCTTTTATTGGGGAGAGTTGTGTAATTGGGCGGTCTTGCGTCATATATCCAAATGTAACCATCTACAAATATGTCACGATTTCAGAAGGGGTGAAACTTCATGCTGGAGTTGTGGTTGGGAGCGATGGTTTCGGTTATGAGTATAATGAAGAGGATTATTGGGAAAAAATAAACCAAATAGCTGGAGTCTTCATTGATAAGAACGTAGAAATAGGAGCAAATTCAGCTATAGATAGAGGCACGCTAGAGTGTACATATATCGGAGACAATGTAAAGATAGATAATTTGGTGCACATTGCGCATAATGTTTCGATCGGAAGTAATACACTCATCGCGGGCTGTGTAGGAATTGCTGGAAGTGCAAAAATTGGAGCTAACTGTCAAATTGGAGGAGCAGCTGGAATTTTAGGACATTTAGAAATTTCGGATCATACCATCATTGGCCCGATGAGCACTGTCCACTCGTCAATAAAAGAAGCAGGGAAATATGTTGGTATTTTCCCCATTCAGAAAGACTTTAGGTGGAAGCGCACCTACGTTCTTCTGAATCGACTTCAGAATATTTTTAAAAAATTTCAAAGACCATGAATTTGAATATAAAAGAAATACTCAATACGTTACCGCATCGCTACCCCTTTATTTTAGTTGATAGGGTGCTTAATCTTGTCCCAAACGAGAAAATAGAGGCTTTAAAAAACGTCACGATTAACGAAGAATTTTTTAATGGTCATTTTCCAAACTATCCTGTTATGCCCGGGGTGCTAATAATTGAAGCTCTAGCTCAGGCGGCGGGTATACTATCTTTTAAATCAATGAAAGAGACTCCGCAGGCTGACACACTATATTTTTTTGTAGGAATTGACGCTTGTAGATTTAAGAATCCAGTTTTACCTGGAGATACGTTGAGATTGAAAATAAAAATAGATAAAATTCGCGGAGGAGTATGGAAATATCAGGGTGAAGCTTTAGTTGAAGATAAACTTTGCGCAGAGGCTAAGTTAATGTGTGCACTTAAAAAATTGTGACTCCTTCTTTTCTTTTAAGTTACACTAATGAAAAAAATTCATCCTACAGCAATCATTGATAGTAAAGCTGAAATTTTAGATAATGTGGAGGTCGGAGCTTACAGCGTCATAGACTCCGCAGTCACAATTGGAGCTGGTACCAAAATTTTAAATCACGTGAGTGTTACTGGTAATACTACGTTAGGATCTGGCAATACTATTTTTCCGTTTAGCGTTATTGGTACAGCTCCTCAAGACATTTCTTACAGAGGCGAACCAACCAGTTTAATCATCGGTGATAGAAATGTAATACGAGAAAATTGTACTTTGAATGTCGGTACAGTAAGGGGGAAAGCTTTGACAGAAATTGGTAGCGATAATTTAATAATGGCCTATAGCCATATCGCTCATGACTGCCAGTTGGGAAATAACATACTTATGGCAAACGGTGCTCAATTAGCTGGACACGTGTTAATCGAAGATTTTGCTACTTTAGGAGGATTTAGCTTAATACATCAATTCGTGAGAATTGGAAGGAATTCTTTTACTAGCATGGGTTCAGCAGTGAATAAAGATTTACCACCTTACTGCTTAGCCTCTGGTAATTATGCCAGGGCTATCGGTTTAAACCGAGTTGGATTACGCCGATTCGGCATGTCTAGTGATACCATCGACGCCTTATCTAAAGTTTTCAGATTGATGATTTTAAGTAGACAAGAACCGGATGAAAATGAACTCTCTGAACTTTCAGTAAAGTTTCCTGAGGTAGCTAAATTTATATCATTTGTCAGAAACACAAAGAGGGGGATAATACGCACTCACTTAAAAGCAAGAACTTAGGCTATTTATCCATGAGTTTCAGGGCCATGTTTGCTACATTTTTTGACGCAAGTTTAGCGCCCATAATTTTTTTTAAATTCGCGAATGCAATTTTTTGTTTATTTCTCAGAGGTATATTTGAAATCAAGTCTTTTAAATGGCTAGCAAGATTTTCGCTGGTCATATCAGTTTGAATATATTCTTTTACAAATTCTTGGCCTAATATAATGTTTGGTAGTGAGATAAATTTCGTTAGCATTAAATACTTTAGTATGCGATGTGAAAGGTACGAAAGTTTATAAAATACTGTCATCGGTCTATTCAATAAAGAAACCTCCAGAGCTGCAGTTCCTGACGCCACCGCAACTGCGTCTGAGGCTATAATGACATCGTAAGTAGCTCCAACCCTAACTTCGATAGCTACGCCAACATCCCTTAGTTTTTTAATCTCTTGTTCAATATTTTTGGAGTAGTATCTGCCATTCGCAAACGCGATCATAAATAATGCTTCTGGATATATTGCACTCAGTTTTATAATTACATCAAAGATAATAGCTATATGATTATCAATTTCACTTTTTCTACTTCCTGGCAAAAAAGATACAACGGGTTGATGTCCAGAATTAATGCCTAATCGTTTTTTCGATTGTTCCTTGTCATCGTTAAAAGGAAGTATTTCCATTAATGGGTGCCCTACGAATTCTGCTTTAACGTTCGTATTTTTGTAAATTTCGGGTTCAAAAGGTAGAATTACTGCTAATGCATCAACACTTCTTTCAATATTATCTAGACGACTAGGTCGCCAAGCCCATATTTGAGGGCTAACATAAAAGAGCACTGGAATTTTCAACGCTTTCGCGATTTTTCCAAGTTTAAGATTAAATTCGACATAGTCCACCAAAATTAATAGGTCAGGTTTGTTAATGTTCAAAGCTTTAATCATTAAGTTCTGAGCCTTCTTTATTTTCCTGTATTTCCAAATCAACTCAGTAAAGCCTACAACAGAAAAGTAATCTGAGTTCACGATTAAATCCACTCCTAAGAGCCTTAAGTTACTAGTGCCCATGCCAAAGATCTTATAGGAGCCTGACAGTAACTTTAGTAAATTTCTGATCACACCAACAAGTAAAAGTTCTCCAGAAGCTTCTCCTACAGAAATCATGATTTTCTTTATTTTTTTCTCCTAACCCAAATCTACAGAATTTAGAATGTTGCAAATTTTAATTATTGTTTTGTCTTCTAGTTCTGGATAAATTGGAAGTGAAAAACATCTATTTGCAATATCTTCACATATTGGAAGTTTGGTTTCACCGTGTTCTTTACTGTAAACATTTTGCTTATGTATTGGAATTGGATAGTAAATTGCAGATGAGACGTCGTTTTTATGAAGTTCATCCTGAATAATTTCTCTTTTATCAGATAAAACAGTGAACTGGTGAAAGATATGATCTGAGTTCTCAGCAATAAACGGAAGCACTAGATTTACATTTTTTATATTGTTTAAATAACATTCAGCAACTCTTTTCCTTTGACTATTGAAGTCATCAATGTGTCTGAGTTTCACTCTTAAAATTGCTGCTTGAATTTCATCTAGACGACTATTAAATCCAACAATATCATGATGATACCTTTTGTTACTACCGTGATTTCTCAGCATAGCTATCTTATGAGCTATTTCTTCGTTTTTTGTGATTATTAAGCCACCATCACCGTAGGCACCTAAATTTTTACTTGGGAAAAAACTAAAGCACCCTATATCGCCAATAGTTCCGACATGTTTATCTTTTCCTTTAGCGCCGAATGCTTGAGCGCAGTCTTCGACCACTGCGAGATTATTCCTTTTTGCTATATCCATCAAGCCCTCAATGTTTAGAGATTGTCCAAAAAGATGGACTGGGATTATTGCTTTAGTTCTTGAAGTAATGGCCTTTTCCACCTTTTGGATATCAATATTGAATGTTCTTGGATCTATATCTACAAACACAGGTCTAGCGCCGCAATATGTAATGGCCCATGCCGTAGAAATAAAACTAAACGGAGTGGTAATGACCTCATCTTCACTGGAGAGATTCAGTGTCGCTAAAGCTAGATGAAGGGCATCTGTGCCAGAAGCCACAGAGTAGGCATATGGTGTTTTAAAGTACACCTTTAATTCTTCCTCAAACATTGAAACATTAGGACCTAATATAAATCGTGTCTCATTAAGCACTTGACGGATTGCTAAATTGATTTCGTGGGCAAGTCGTTGATGTTGAATTTTTAAATCAACCATTGGAATCATATTGGCTCCTGAGTTCGCGGGCTATTGATAACTTCTTCGATCATTTCTGCAGTTTTCAAAGCTATAATTCCAGCGTCGGCATCAACTTGGGGGGGTAAATTCGCATCAATGCAATGTAAAAAAGCTTGAATCTGTAGCTCAAGCGCGTCAGCCTCTTTTATACATACCGGGGTCTCAACTAAAGATACTCGATCGGGTTGAAGTTTGTTATATTTCTTTTCGATTACAGTAAGCTTCTTTTTATGAAAGTCCAGAGAACAATATAAATCTTCATAAAATATTCTCATTTTTCGACTTACGTTGGTACTCACTCTGCTAGCGTTTATATTAGAAATAAAACAACCACCAAGATTTAATCGTGCATTGGCTATATCAACATTTTCTGTCAAAATCTTTTTTCCAATTGCCTCAAGTGATAAAACTTCCGTAAATCCCGAAAAAAAATAAATTAAATCAATATCATGAATCATAAGATCAATAACTATACTATTTTTGGAAGCACGACTGGTAAAAGAACCCTGGCGATTCGATTCCATGTATAAGGGTCTCGACATGTTTTCACTAATACCCTTTCCAACAAGTATATCGACCAGAGCTTTGGTCACAGGATTAAAACGTTCAATATGACCGATTTGTAGTATCAAATTTTTTTTCTGAGCTAGTTTTTTGAGCTCAACAGCATGTTTAAGGTTATCAGTAATGGGTTTTTCTAAAAGAACGTGCTTTCCTCTTTCTAAGAAATATTGCGCAACCTCAAAATGAGCTTGTGTGGGTACTGCGATGCTGACAGCGTCAACCTTATCCACTATTTCTTTATAATCAGAAATTGCCAAACAATTATAGTCTAGGGCCAATTTCTTAATTTTGCTTACATCACTATCGACTAAACATACTAACTTACATGCTGGTAGGTTAAAATATTTTTGGGCATGAAACTTACCCAAATGACCTACTCCGATAACCCCACATCTTAAAGATTCCAACATTTATCTCCATATTATGAATATATCTAAAGTTTATCCTAAAAAACGAAAAAAAATTATTATGGGAGTAGATGAGGTGGGAAGGGGAGCATTAGCAGGGCCAGTTTATGCTTCAGCGGTTGTTTTGCTTAACGACAGCCTTGAAGATATCAGTGTAACGCTTATTAAAACTTTCAAGGACTCCAAAGTATTGTCAAGGAGAAAAAGAGAGATCATATTCAATAAGTGTCTTAAACAAAAAGTACTTTTCGGTATAGGATACGCAAACGAGCCTGAAATTGACAGTTTAAATATCTTAGTTGCTTCAATGTTAGCAATGGTACGAGCTGTGTTTAACTGCATAAAAAAAATACCATCTCAGTCACAAAAAATTCATGTTTTGTTTGATGGAGTTTACACTCCAAATCAAATTTTAGGTCCTTGGTCATCGAATTTATCAGCCGAGGCTATAAAAAACGGCGATAAACTAATACCAGAAATATCTTGTGCATCTATTATTGCTAAAGTTACGAGGGACGAAATTATGAATCAAGCTGCGCTTAAATACCCAGGGTTTGGTTTCCACAGTAATAGTGGATACGGAACTAAGCAACATCTTGCGGCACTCCGTATTCTCGGGGTAAGTTCTATCCATAGAAAAACATTCAATCCAATAAAAAAACTTCTTTTTCATTCTAGAGATCAAAATTGAAAATTAGAAAGATATCTTCCTCTTTGAACTCCTCATTTAAAAACACAAAAAAAATAATTCTGCAAAAAAAATATAGAGATATTTTTAAAAAGTTTTGGGTTGAAGGAGAGAAAACAGTTAAAACTTTTATCACTTGCAGCGTCAGTCAGAAATTGATTTTCTGTGTTAGGGAATCTGCTTTCCAGAGAGTAAAAAAAGATTTATTGACTAATCGCGAGAATATTGAGGAGATTCGTATATTTGTCGACGATTTATATTCCAAACTATCCCAAGTTGTGGATAACTCCACCAATTATGGAATTTTGTTAGATATGCCTATTATGAGGAAATTAGAAGATAATCTGAGTGGTAATATTGTGTATCTTCACAATCTGCAAGACCCAGGAAACCTAGGTACTATAATTCGAATCTGTGCTGCGGTTGAATCTAAAGAGTTATTACTAAGCAAAAAATGCGTCGATCCATGGTCTCCGAAAGTAATTAGAGCAGCTAGTGGCGGGCATTTATTTATCCGTATCAGAGTCGTTGAAACAATTGAGCAATTATTAACTTTTTCCAAGAAAAGATCTTTTCCAATTATAGCAGCCTCTACAAGCGGAAAAACGAACAATTTTTATCATACTGAGTTTTCATCCAACTCAAACATCATTCTCGCGTTCGGTAGTGAGGGAAACGGACTGCCACATAAGTTACTGAAAAATAGTCTTGTACAAAAAATTTGCATACCTCATCGCAGAGAATTAGCATCAATAAATGTTTCTAGTGCATTAGCGGTTGTCATGTTTGAGTTACACAGGAGAAAATTTTTGGATGTTACAGCAATTAAGACTTGATAATTTCAACTACTTTTTTTTCCTGTCCATCAAATGTAAAAATTGTCAGTGTAGGCTCCTTGACATCCCCAAATTCATCAAAAGATATTGGGCCAGTTACTCCCTCATACCGCAAAGATTTAATTTTTTCAGCAAAAACTAAGGGGTCAAGCGAGTTCGTAATCCTAATTGCTTCAGCCAAAATCATGGTGGCATCGTAAACGTAAGGGGCGTAGAGGACTACAGGATTGCCTGTCTCAGACTCGAAGCGGCTAAGAAATTTTTTATTGCTATCAACGAACTTTTGGCTTTGCTGCCCTCCAGCCGTTGCACAAAAAACTAAGTTTTTACCAATCGAATCCCCTGCTAGGAGTGGTAATTTCCCTGTGCAGATACCGTCTCCTCCAATAAGTTTAGAAGATATTTTAAGCTGTTTAATTTGACGCAGCATTGGACCGGCTACCGCATCCATGCCACCAAAGAAAATTAAATCTGGTTTTTTTGCTTTTATAGCCGTAAGAATAGCGAAAAAGTCTGTTGCCTTATTGTTTGTGTATTGCGTGCTTATTATTTTTCCTCCAGAATTTATGAAACTAGATTTGAATTCTGTCGCTACCCCGGCACCATAAGCAGAGCGATCATCGATAATTGCAGCAGTTTTACCGTTTAATACCTCATAAGAGTAAGTACCTAGTGATCCACCCAATTGAACGTCATTCGCAACTACCCTGAAAGCATATTTAAATCCCTGCCGAGTGTATTTTGGCAGAGTAGCGGAGGGTGAAATTTGTGGGATTGAGGCTCTGTTGTACATAATTGAAGCTGGCACAGTAGTGCCGGAATTTAAATGGCCGATCACTCCTATTACTTCAAGATCTATAAGTTTTTGAGCTGCAGATGCTCCCTGTTTTGGATCTGCAGCATCGTCTTCCGAAATACCTTTGAATACTAATTCTTGCCCATTAATCACTATTTTTTGTGAATTAAGATCTTTTATTGCTAATTTGAATGCCGCCTCATTATCTTTGCCCAAGTGAGCCTCATTGCCAGTTAATGGGGCTACATGACCAATTTTTACGACGTTATTGACTTTTTCATTTGTGCAAGAGCTGTTTAATAAAATCACTGCAAGTAAAAAGTAGATAATCTTAAATTTTTCTAAACTCATTTTTTATCCTCTATTAGTTTTTTTTTGTTCCTCTTTCATTAATCTTTCGGCTTGCCTCTTCCATTCTTTTTCTTTTATAGTAGCTCGCTTATCATACTGTTTTTTTTCCTTTTGCCAAACCAACGTCGATTTTTATGCGACCTTTGCTATAATGAAGGTTAAGAGGAACAAGCGTGTAGCCTGCCCGTTCTGTTTTGCCGATAAGCCTATCTATTTGTTCAGCATGAAGCAAGAGTTTTCGTGTCCTTGTTGGATTAGCTTTGACATGAGTTGAGGTGGAATTTAAAGGAGCAATATGTGAACCCAACAGAAATATTTCGCTTTCGCGAACAATAATGTACGCCTCTTTTAATTGGGCTCTGCCAGCTCTGATGGATTTAGTTTCCCAGCCCTCAAGAACTATCCCAGCCTCAAACTTGTCTTCGATAAAGTATTCATGAAACGCTTTTTTATTTTGTACTATGCTCATTATCTAGATAATTATGGCAAAATTTGATCGTAATGCTATTGTGCCCTGTTCTGCAGAAGAAATGTTTCATTTAGTTGCCGAAATCGAAAACTATCCGCAGTTCATTTCATGGTGTAAATTTGTTAGCTATAAAACTGATTTTCCCGGTTGTATTACAGCTGAAATTAAAGCTGAAATAAAGGGAATTCCATTAAATTTTTCAACTAGAAACAAGAATACCCCGTTTAAGAGTATAGATATTAATTTACACAAAGGGCCTTTTAAGGCGCTTTCGGGCAAATGGAGTTTTGCGGATATAGCAGAGGGGCAGTGTAATGTTGGCTTTTTCATAGAGTGGAAATTTAGAAGCTTAGTATTAGAAAAAAGTTCTGGTTTTATTTTTGAACAAGTTGCAGATAAGATATTCGATGCTTTTTTGGAACGTGCCCATGAAAAACAAAGAAAAAATAGAGATTGAAATTATTTATGTTGATCAGGATAGAATTTTTAGGGAACATCACGAACTTTCGGGACCGACTCAATTACGAGAGATAAGAAAATTGTCAAGCAGTGAGATGAAGAAATTTTGGGCGGAGGAGGGGAGTGTTGCGATAGATAATTCAGTTGTGAAAGATGATCTAATCATAAGGAAGAGCACTAGAGTTATTGTTCTCAGACCGTTGGCTATTGAACCGAAGGAACTACGAAGAAAAAGAGCAAAACTAGCAGAAAAGCCTTAAAATAAATAGAAATGAAAAATATTGAAAAAGCTTTAACTTTTGATGATGTATTACTTGTTCCTGGGTACTCTGAAATACTGCCGAGAAACACCGAGCTTTCGACGCAGTTAACGAAAAATTTAAGGGTAAATTTACCGCTACTTTCTGCTGCGATGGACACAGTAACCGAAGCTAAGTTGGCGATATCAATTGCCGAGGAGGGTGGTTTGGGAGTTATTCATAAAAATTTAGCTCCGGCATTGCAAGCTAAAGAGGTCATGAAAGTCAAAAGATTCGAGTCAGGTGTTGTTAAAGACCCTATAACCGTTACTCCTGAAATGAGTGTAAGAGATGTTCTTAGATTAACAAAAACTAATCAGATTTCGGGCTTACCCGTAATTTCCGACAATAGACAGATCGTGGGGATTGTGACTAACAGAGATTTAAGGTTCGAAACTGAGTTAGATCAATCTATATCAAATATAATGACCCCTAAGGAGCGGTTGGTAACTGTGCGAGAGGGAGTAGATATGGAGACCGCAAAAGCTCTTATGCACAAACATAGGCTCGAGAGAGTTTTAGTTGTTGATGCTGGGTTTAAGCTCAAGGGATTGATCACCGTGAAGGATATTTTAAAAGGTATTGAACATCCACAAGCTGCTAAAGATGATCAGGGAAAGTTATTGGTAGGTGCTGCTATAGGAGTGACAAATGATACAAGGAATAGAATTAATTTGCTAATAGATGCTGGGGTTGATGTTTTAGTTGTTGATACAGCTCACGGTCATTCCAAGGGTGTAATAGAAACAGTAATCTGGATAAAAAAAACGTTTCCAGATGTTCAGGTTATTGGTGGAAACATAGCTACGGCTAATGCAGCGGAGGATTTAATTGCTGCTGGAGTAGATGCCGTCAAAGTGGGTATTGGGCCTGGATCGATTTGTACTACCAGAGTAGTTGCGGGAGTTGGAGTGCCTCAAATTTCAGCTTTGTTTGAGGTTTCTAGTGTTGCATCAAAATATTCCATACCAGTCATATCGGATGGGGGAGTTCGATACTCTGGTGATATAGTGAAAGCTTTAGCTGCAGGTGCGAACTCCATTATGCTGGGTAGTATGTTGGCAGGAGCCGATGAGGCTCCAGGTGAAATTATTTTTTTCCAAGGGAGATCATTTAAAAGCTATCGTGGGATGGGCTCAGTTGGAGCAATGCAAGATGGTTCAGCAGATCGCTATTTTCAGGACGGAGATAACCTATCATCCGAGAAATTTGTTCCTGAAGGAATTGAAGGGAGAGTTCCGTGCAAAGGGTCAATAAAACAAATTTTGTTCCAATTGGCTGGTGGGATAAGAGCAGGATTAGGATATACAGGTTGTTGCTCTATTAAAGAACTACACTCAAAAGCAAAATTTGTACAGACCACACCTGCAGGTATGAGGGAGTCGCATGTGCATGATGTTCAAATTACAAAAGAAGCACCTAATTATCAGATCGATTGAACAAGTTGAATTATCAATCAGTAATTTTAATTGTAGATTTCGGTTCTCAGGTAACTCAGTTGATAGCGAGACGTATCCGTGAGCTAAATATTTACTCGGAGATTTGCGATTGTGACATAAGTGATGAAAACTTTGAGAATTACCTAAAAGCTAGCGGTAAGAATCTGTCTGGAATAATTTTATCTGGTGGCCCTCAGTCTGTTTCATCTTTTCTCGATGAAAAAAAATACACTAAGTTTTTCTTCAACAAGGTTCCCGTTTTAGGAATTTGTTTTGGGATGCAGATTATGACAAAAATTTTCGGAGGAACTATTAAACTATCCGAAAATAGAGAGTTTGGCTATGCAGTAGTTAGGGCAAGAGGTCACTCAAAGCTATTTGATGGTATTGAAGATAGGAGAAATGCTAAGGGGCACGGGCTATTGGATGTCTGGATGAGCCATGGTGATTCAGTTGATCAGTTACCTGAAAATTTTAAGATTATCGGCTCATCAAAAAATTGTCCGATTGCTGCAATCGCAAACGAAAATGAGTCTTTTTATGGCTTGCAGTTTCACCCTGAAGTTACTCAGACGAGGCGGGGCTAAGAAATATTAAAAAGGTTTTCACTTCAAATATGCAAGGCTAAAAATAATTGGACAATGAAAAATTTTTACGAACTGAGTATTTCGTCGATAAGGACAACAGTTGGTAAAAAACGAGTTATTCTTGGATTATCGGGGGGAGTAGATTCGTCCGTTTTAGCAGTTCTTATTCATAGAGCAATTGGAGATCAATTAACATGTATATTCATTGATCACGGAATGCTAAGGTTAAATGAAGCCGATGAAGTTATGGAGTATGTCTCGGAAGATCTGAAAATAAAAACGATAAAAATCTTTGCAAAAGATTTATTTTTAAACGCCTTGAAGGGTTTATCAGATCCAGAAAACAAAAGAAAGGTGATAGGAAAAACATTTATAGATATTTTTCAAAGGGAAGCAAATAAGATCGAAAATGTTGAGTTCCTGGCCCAAGGTACAATTTATCCAGACGTAATTGAATCTGCTGGTGGTGTATCAAAGTCTGCAAAAAAAATAAAGAGTCATCATAATGTTGGCGGGCTTCCTGACATTTTACATTTGAATTTGTTAGAACCATTAAAGGATCTATTTAAAGATGAGGTGAGACTACTGGGTAAAGCACTATCTTTGAATCCAAGAATTCTTAAAAGGCATCCATTTCCAGGACCCGGTTTAGCCATAAGAATAATAGGAGAGGTTACAGAGGAAAGATTACATTTATTATCTCAAGCTGATAAGATTTTCATCAGCCAACTCAAATCAACAAAGGTATCACGCAAAGATATTAAAGATAAACTCGTGGATAGCTCCTTACTAGATCGATACTGGTACGATGTAGTGAGCCAGGCCTTTACTGTTTTCATTCCCGTGAAGTCTGTAGGAGTTCAGGGTGATCATCGTACATATGAGTGGACAATAATTTTAAGGGCCGTTGTTACGACTGATTTTATGACTGCGTCATGTGCTAAGTTGCCAATACACTTGCTGGAGGACGTTTCAAACCAAATAATTAATAATGTAAAAGGTATAAACAGAGTTGCTTACGACCTTTCCAGTAAGCCACCCGCAACGATTGAGTGGGAGTGATTCAACCTCTTTAAATTATTGATATAAATTCAAATATTTTGGGATAAATTAACGATTTATTTAACAAACACTAGGGGTTAAATCATTGCTAGGTAAAAAAAGTTCTTTGGAACATTTTTAAGGTTTTACCCGAACCTCCAGGATATCTTGTTTATTTTACGTATGAATTTAATGGTATTTAAAATGAACAGTACGTCCCGGGGGTGTTATGTTATTTTCATCCCGCTTTTTTAACACGACTTACATATTGATGATGAGAGATCCAAATACTTCTAAAAAAATAGCTAAGTGGATATTACTTAATTCTTTTTAATCCTCTATAGTTTTTATTTACATCTAAAAAATCAAACATGATATCAATACTTTCTTCAAGTCCCTCTTCACAGCCTTTAAAAGAACTTAACACCTCATATTTTCTACGAGTACATTGTTTGTATTCATAAACTAAAAAATAATGATTTGAATTTTCATAAAGTTTCGAAAGATAAAAATAATCAGCACCTCCTTTTGAGAACACGGAGAACACCCTTAGTTTTTTTTCATTTACTTCAATGTATTCACCCACATCGACATGAAAGTTGAATCGATCATTATTTTTTTTACATCGCATATTCATCTTTGGCTATTTTATTCGACTGTATCAACATATATTGAACATTTACGGTTAAAGAGCAAATAGTAAATCTGACATAGATGCCCAAGCAACTGTTTTTCTGTTTTTATCAATACGATAACATCACTTTTAAAAACAAAGGCATTACAAAAATATTACTTTAGTTTAATATTCATCATCTTGCTATCTGATTTTATAAGCTACCTTACCCTCTTTAGTACCGACTTTTTCAATCGGATTGTATCTTTCAATAAATTGATTGTCCTCACGAGTAAGGGTATATTGAGATCAATCTTCTAACTACTATATGTTTCTGCATTAACATTACAGAGAAAACAAGTAAATGAGAAAACGCTATATTCCCTATTCTATTCATACGAGAACTGGGCAGCTACAGTTATGCAAAATAATTGCTCTGTAACATTCGTGCAAAAAAAATCTATTTTTATCCTTTTGGATTCTAACTAGTTGTCCATATTATTTCAAACAAAAGGACCACTTAAGTCTGGTGTGAAAAGGGATGTTTCTGTAATAATAGAAAATTATGGCTCACATAATTAAGAAATAAATTGAGTAAGTAGTAACCACTCATTCAGTAATATCTGAGCAATATAACTAAATCCCAAACCAATTGTTACGGTTGCTTTGGACTTAAATTAAGGGGAATGTGTTGTGGTAGATTGAATTAAAAGTAAAAATATAAAATGTAATTTCAATAATAAGGTGTAACCATATTTAATTTTTCTAAAATAAGTACAGATGAACTCATTAATTTGCATCCCTCTTTGTTAAATGCGCTTGAAAGAAAACAATTGTAGGGATTATTAGAGAATCATGTCGTTATTTGTGTGGTCCGAATGTAAGTCGAAAAGAATAAATGCATTTATGTTCTATGTTTTTTAACAGGCTCGTAACAAACACTCTTTTATTTATTAAAATCATATGTCTACAAGATTTAAATCAATGAGCCGCAGTGGGCGAAAAATTAATGAACGGACCTAACTTTGTGAATGGGAATAAAAATTGGGAAATATAAGTTTAAGTATGAATCAAAGAGTTTTATTGGTGTTAATTTTGATTGGTTGTTTTCATTCTATAGTTACCGCTGACGAGGTGTCTTTGATTTGTAAACCTGAGGATACCTCGCTAGCTGATCAAAAATTTAAAGTTGATTTCATAACCAAAAAAATTAAAATGGGGGACGACAGGAAAATTTATGATGTCGAGTTCTCTAACGACACACTTTTGTTCAAAAGAGCACTCTCTATTAGAAATTTAGATATTTTAGTAACAGAAGAGCCAGAATTTTTTGTTTATATGTTTGATAAAAAAAGTATGCAGTTATCCGTACATTTAAGTAGTAATGTCGAAAAACCTTTTGATTTTAAATGCACCAATGAGTGACCAGGTATCGGAGACCTTAGCTAACTTGCTCAAGATTCTTTTTACAATCTAAAACACCATCTTTAGCACCTTTCATATAGCCATCTCTGAAAGATTTACTTCTCCAGCTAGTCTTTTTAATTTTTAGTTCGTTACATGATCTGCTATTAAATCCATCTTTATAACCTTCCGCAAACCCGTCATTAAACTCTAATATTGATGAGTCACAAGAAAATAGTAAAAAACTAGCAAAAATAATAAAAGTTCTCAATTTATTTACCAAGTAAAATATAAATTATGTTGAGAAATAAGATTTAACACTTTTAGTTTACCAAATATGGCAATACTTTTAAATGTACTACTTGTAATTCATTTCTCCATTATGGTCTTTATTATTTTCATGCTCGTTACAGTACCATTTGGAAATATACTAAAGTTAAACTTTGTTTATAATCGAAAAATAAGATTTCTACATGCGAGTTTAGTAGCTTTTATTCTGTTAGAGACGATTTTGGGGTTGTCTTGCCCGCTAACGGTTATTGAAAATATACTACGACAGCATTTAGTTACAGATTCTTTTATGAGTAATGGGTTAATGAAACTGATTTATTGGGACTTACCCATTTCAATGTTTATTTGGTTATATTTATTTTGCTTTTTGTGGGTTATAGCGCTATGGTTTATTTTTCCACCAACGCCTGATCATGTACGTCAAATTAGAAAATAGTAGAGTTATAAGTTTTAATCTTCCTGCGAAATTAATGTTTCTTACTTCAATTAAAGTATCTTATAAAAGGAAAAGGATTCATAATGTATCAAAAAATATGTCTCTCAATCGTTGCATTCAATACTACAATTTTAATGTTGAGTAATATTGGAATAGTATAATATCTGGAATAAATGTTAGAAGGAGACAACCGTTGATAAATAAATTTATAATGATTATTACGATACTCTTCCTCATGATACAAAAAGCCCACTCCTACACGCTATCTTGCTCTTATTTGAATACATTTGAAAGCGACCGTATAATGACCTTTTTTTTTAAACGAGACTCTAATAGCTTTTATTATTACGTCAACGGTAAATTAAAACGATTATTTAAATTAGTAGAAGAAAATGAAAAAAAACTTGTTATAGCCAATTTTAATACTGAATTTGACAGTTTTTTTATTTTTGATAAAGAGTCGAAGTTATTTAAAATACTCTCGATTTATTTAGTTTTCGGAAAACAAGATAAGATAATCGATGGTAAATGCGAGATGATTTCCTAACGATTGTCTTGTATTAAAACGGAATGAAAAAAAATACTAAAATTAATATTAGTGTAGTGAAGGTGATAGCATTGATTATCATTTTTTTTGTTAGCGTGGTTATTGTTATATCACTGATATCTGGAATATTGACCGGTTTCAAATAAAATTTTTATTGATGAAATATATAAGTATACTTGTCTTTATTTTTATTCTCGCAGGTTGCGCCTCTGTCGAAAAGGTAGCGAAAATCGCTACGGCAAAAGAAACGTTTATTACAAAATTTGGTGATAGTCTTGAAATTAAATATGACAGCACAGGGCAGTTAAAAAATGTTGTTTATACACAAGTACTAAGCGTTGAAATCGATCTACCCTCGGTGAGGAGAAGTAAAATTAATCGGGCTCTAAGCACTGCTAAAGTGGAGGTTTCCTCTTTTATTGAAAGTCAGATAGAAACCAGTGATTTTTCTTTTCTAATTGAGCAAACCCTCAGCTTAAGTTTGCTTGAATCAGAACAGGTGAAAGTTTTGATAAAAAATTTAAAAAAGGACTTTTCAAGTCGTAAGCAGGAAATTATTGAAAGCTTATCCTTAGTAAACTCTGTTTATAATAGACACGATAAGGTAATTGTAGCTACGTTCAGCAATGTTGGAGTGGCGAGAAAACTTTTGGATAAAATCAACAATTATTTATGAGCACTTAAGGAGAATTATTTATGAGTTCAAACGCTGTGGACGGCATGCTGGAAGTACTATCTGATGAGGAATTGGGTATAAATCACTTAATATTGGTTGACCAGAATGGGAAGCATTTCAAAATAGTAAATGTCAACATAAAGGAGACTCTTGAGCATAAAAGCTCCAAGTTGTTATTCTTAAATATCGAAAAAGTTTAAATTTTAAGTGGCTTGTTTATATTGATATGATTTATAGCTTTCCATCTAAACCCATTTGATAATACTTGTGAATAATTTTTTCTTGGTTTTCGAGCAACCAGTCGATATCTGGTTGATTATTTAAGGCCTTCTTGATCGCCTCACTTGTGGCTTTCCTGTGTATTTCAAATAAAATTTTATGATCAAGGTTTTGGTCAGTGGTCACAATGGGATTAAGCCATACAGAAACTATAATGCCCAAATCATTAACTTTGCTTTTAGGAATCACCCCAGCTCTAACACAATCCAAAACACCATTTGATATGGCGCCCTGAACAGTCCCCATTAAAATATTGGTGTATTTTGAGCTATCAACAGTAACCTTACTAACCATCAAAGTTGCTGGTTTGACCATCACATTCGTATTCAAAATAGCTAGAACTTTAGAATGTCCCTCTGTCTGGTTACCCATGAGCGTGGCAAAGGCTGTACCTACAGGGCCATCTAGTTCACCGATTACAACCTCAGGCTCAGCCGCAGTTCCAGCAGGCCCTCCGCCAACTAAAGCCTCTCCCACCTTTAATCCAATTCGATTAATCAAAATGCGTACTCCCTAAAATCAGTCTCTTTCGTTTTCAGTTTACACGAAAATGCAAAAAGATAAGAATATCTCGGATCTTCACAGACCAAAGGGTTGTTATACGTTTCTAAAGGATTAAAACTACTGTTACTGTAAGATTCTTTCATTGGCAAGAGACCCCACGATTGTTTTATTTGTAAGTCTGCTGCCTCTATTATAGATTTAAGTTGGTTGGGTGTGAATTCTATTTTGTGGTCTGAATCTATGGAACTATCCGGAGATTGAAGGATTTTAATATCTCTATTGGGCGTGTCAAAGATAAATCTACCCTTGGTGCTTAAATGCTCTGCAACCCACGACTAAACTGACGGTAATGACTCTGGATAAAGATGCTCGATGGTTTGACCAATGAATATAAGATCAAAGCTTTTATCATTGAGTTCGCTGAGTGACTAAATATTTTCAACTCTTCAATGTAGATAACTCAATGTGCCCCAATGAAATTGATAATCTATATTTTGGGAATATTTTGGAAGCCCCCAGTATTGCTCATTTACTGGTAAATCAAAGATTAATAGACTTTTTGGCCTGAAAAGATAACCTAATTCTATTAACGCTCCTTCAGATATATTGGCAGAACTTCCACCAATATCGAGAATATGCTTAAATTTCGGAAGTAATGTTATCCACTTTACTCTCGAGTTATGGACCATCTCATGAAAGGTAACTTTTGATAACATGATATGTTTGGGAGAATTAATAAGTGCTGCAATAACATGAACAATCGAGAAACTTGGCGTTTCAAATTTTTTAACCCAATGAGCGAGGCCAATATCATCGACTTTTCTGTTTAAAATTAATGCGTACGCTTGCTCAACTTGGTCGACGATATTGATATCAGTGTGAATTTGCGACTTAATTTTTTTGTGTAGATTAGGATTACGACAACTATTATCTTTAGAGGATTAGAAAATTTTTTTGTAATAAGAATGAAATTTTTTTAACATGCTAAACTTTGCTAATATTTACTTGTACTTAACAAACAAAAAAGTTTTAAAATGAGAGCATCTACTAAATTATCTTTAGCCATAATACTAGCATCATTTGTGTTTTCTATTCATTACGTTTGGATTAACCGATTCGAATTTATCTCATATGATAAAAGCGATTCGATGTTTTTTATAGTCAATAAGTGGACTGGAAACACTTGCGCAGTAATTTTCAATGCCGATCATGCACCAGTATCGGAGAATAAAATGTTTGACTTTTGTCCCGCAGGTGAGCCGAAAAAAATCATACTTCCATGATCCGGAGCTTCTCGAAAATTTCTTTGTTTAGTCGTGATGTAGAATTCTATTATCAATTTCAGTAATATCCCGATGGCCGCACAATGCCATTGAATAGTCCAGTTCTTTTTTTAGAATGTCTAAGGCATGGATTACCCCTGCTTCTCCTGCCAACGCTAACCCATAAGAATAAGCACGACCGATAAATATTAACTCAGCGCCCGAAGCTTTGGCTTTCAAGATGTCCTGACCACAACGTACGCCCCCATCGAACATAATTTTAGTTTTACCTCCAACTGCAGCTGTTATTTTTGGAAGAGCACATATTGAGCTAATAGCTCCATCTAATTGTCTGCCACCGTGATTTGATACTATAATACCGTCAGCTCCAATATCGCAGGCTTTTAAAGCGTCTTGAGGATCCATAATTCCTTTAAGAACTAAATTGCCTTTCCAGTAATCTCTAAATTTTCTTAAATCGTCCCAAGACAAATCTAAATCGAATTGTTCATCGATCCAGGCAGCTAAACTAGAATTATCAGATACGCTGTCAGTATGCCCGACGATATTACCAAATGTTCTTCTCTTTGCCTTCAACATTCTGAGGCACCAAAATGGATGCTTGGCCAAATCAACAATATTTCTTAGAGTCATCTTTGGGGGGCTAGATAAACCGTTTTTAATATCTCGATGTCTCTGCCCTAAAATTTGCAGATCCACAGTTAGAACCAGGGTTTTAACGCCCGCGGCTGACGCCCTATCCATAAGCTTTTTAGCAAAATCATGATTTTTCATAACATAAAGCTGAAACCAGAAAGGTTTATCGACATACTCTGCCACATCTTCAATAGAGGCAATAGACATGGTAGATAAAGTAAAAGGTACACCAAATTTTTCCGCTGCTTTCGCGCTATGTAGTTCACCATTTGCCATTTGCATTCCAGTAAGCCCACAAGGTGCTAACCCTAAGGGAAGAGAGAAATGCTCGTCAAAAACTGTCACATTCAGATTTCGGTTTGATATATTTTTTACAACCCTAGGTATGAATTTTATTTTCTTAAAATCATTTAAATTAGACCTTAGAGTATCCTCCGCCCAAGATCCTGACTCCAAATAATCAAAAAACATTTTTGGAACAACCTTTGATGCTCCTACTCTTAGGTCTTCAATAGTGAGATATTTTTGCATGATTTTTAGCAGTTGGAAATATTTCGGCTGTTCCCTCTCTTCTTGGATCAATGCCAACTTCAAATTCGAGGTTATCTCCTTTTCTCAAAAACTTTATTCCATGGATACCGCTAAATATTGGGCGAGAAAAAATTTTCCGATGCCCTTTTTCCTTTAACGGATTAATAAGATTATCAAGAATTGGACCTTTTTCTAGGATTAAACGTTGATTTATCGTAACTGCTCTTGGATAGTTAATCGATTCTTGTAAACTTAGCTCCCAGTCAATCAGATGAATGATCGATTGAGCAACAAAACTTATAATTGCTTTACCTCCCGGGGATCCAAGCAGCGCATAAAGCCTGTTTTCGGAATCAAATATGATGGTTGGGGTCATCGATGACATGGGCCGTTTACCCGGTTCAACTGAGTTGGCTAAATAATTTCTGTTTACACCGTCCGGCTTAAACGAAAAATCCGTCAGTTGATTATTCATCAACATACCACTTGACATTATCCTTGATCCGAAAGCAGACTCCACTGAGCTAGTCATTGATACTGCATTTCCAAACCTGTCATAAATAACAAAATGTGAAGTCGATGGCAACGAAATATCTATATTCTTACTTCTATTTTTTTCAAAAGTAGCTGGTAACACTTGAGGGTTAGCATGCTGTATGGAAATTTTTTTTGCTCTTTTTCTTAAATACTCTTTTTTAAGTAATTTTTCTATCGGAACATCCACAAAATCTGGATCTCCAACATAAACTGATCGGTCCGCAAAAGCTACCTTTGTTGCTTCGCTAAGTAGGTGAACTGTATTTACCGGACTGTTCTTTAATAGTGTAGTTTTAAATTCTTGAATAATTCCTAAAATTTGAATTAAGGCTATGCCACCGGAGCTTGGTGGCCCCATGGAACACACCTTGTATTTTCTATAATAACCGCAAATAGGATCACGTACCTTAACTGTATAGGCTTTGAAGTCTGCCATTTCAAGCAAAGTTTCAGAACTGCTTTCCTTTAAATCTTTTAAGATTTCTCTGGTTATTATTCCGTTATAAAATACGTCGGATGGTTTCTTTTTTGCAATAATTTCAAGAGACCGTTGGTACGCCTTATTTTTTAAAACAGCTCCAATTTTTTTAGGAACCAGCTTATTATTTATATTATTAAAAAAGTATCTACCACTAGTTTTATTCAAATTTAAAAACTTATCTCTGGATATTAAAGAATGCAATCTAGGTGAAATTTTGAAGCCATCTCGCGCCAAAGAAATTGGGTATTCGAAAAGTCTTTGCCAAGGTAACGAACCAAATTTATTATGTGCTTCCTCCAAAAGTAAGGGAATTCCTGGAACCCCGACTGACAAAGGGCTAATAACGGCCTTATAAAAAGCATCTCTCGAACCAGTAAATTTACTAAAAGTATCAGGCTTAGCTCTTTTTGGAGCTACTTCTCGTCCATCTAAGCTGTAAAGTTTTTTGTCTTTAGAAGAGAAAAACATCAAAAACCCACCTCCACCAAGACCGGAGGATTGTGGCTCTACTAAACTCAGCGTTGACTGCACAGCTACAGCAGCATCAATAGCATTACCTCCTGATTTTAAGATCAATTTACCCGCTTTCGTCGCTAATGGATGGGCAGTCACCACTACGTTTAATTCTTCAGCTATCGAACTATTTGTAAGAAAAAAAGAAATCGGTAGAATTGATATAACCAAGCGAAAAAAAATTTGGACGTTGATAATACGAATTCCAAGAAAATTAAAATTTAAAAATACATACAAAGTTAACACATAATTGCATTGCTGAAAAATATGGACGATTCAATCGGGATGATGCTTGCCCTGGAGGAGGCAAAAAAAGCTCTAAATCTTGACGAGGTACCAGTTGGTGCGGTTATAACCTACGAAAATGAAGTTATTTCAGCAGGACATAACCTAACATTCAATAATCTAGACGCAACTGCTCATGCAGAAATCTTGGTTATAAAAAGTGCATGTAAAGCCTTAAATAGTTCCAGATTGATAGGGTGTAAACTCTTCGTCACATTAGAGCCCTGCTGTATGTGTGCCGGAGCAATATTGCAATCGAGGATTCCCATAGTTATTTACGGAGCCTCAGATAAAAAATCTGGTGTTGTAGAGAGCCACCTGAATATTTTTGGTAACGGTAACTTGAACCACCATACTACAATAAGGGGAGGTATTAAGAGTATGGAATCAGTAAGGTTGCTAAAAAAATTTTTTAAGGACAAAAGAAAATAAAACGCAAATTTTTATGAAAGCTTACGATTCAAACCATATTGATATTGATCTTGCGGGACAAAATTTAAGTCTGTTTAGCTCAAACTCTGAGTCTTGGCTCCTTACAGAGCAACGATGGCTAAATAACATAAATTTGAAGCCAAAATTCACATGCAAAATCTCTAGTGCAAAAAATGGCGTAGGACAGCTAAATGGCAGTTTTCAAACTCCTGCCGGCAAACACATCATTCGAGCTAAGATTGGTCAAGGTGCAAAATTAAATTCAGTTTTTGTTGGTAGAAGATTAACCGGAGAAACTTGGGATATGAAGTTACATAATTGCTACCCTGAACGTGATTGGATTCTCACACGAATTCTATGGTTATGTGGATTAGAAAGTGGATTTAATCGATTTGGTAACATCGACACCATGAAAAGATATATTTATATTCACGGTAGTCCCCCGATCGTCAGCATGGGGAAAATTGGATCAAAGGGCTGTATAAGAATGCCGGGCAAAAATATTATCGAACTTTTTGATTTGATAAATATTGGAACAACAGTGAATCTCAGACACCATTATCATTTTCTTCAGGAGTGAGTGCTTGGACTGAAATAGCATGAATTTTTTTTGGGATAAGTCCATTTAAAGCTTCATAAATTAGTTTATGCCTCTCCACTCTTTTCAAATTAGAAAATTTTTCGGAGACAATTCTCAACACAAAATGCCCGCCGCCAGTATTCCCCGAATGACCGATATGATCTGCACTTTCGTCCCACAAATCGAGCTGATTCGGAGACAATGCGATAGTTAGCTTTTCTTTAATTTCGTTTTCAATCATTCATTGAATCTTTGTATCTTGATAACCAAATAGCCTGAAGAATTGTAAATACTAAAGTAATTCCAAGCATACCAAATAGTTTGAAGTCGACCCAAAAATCAGTGCTAAAATTTTTCGCAACGTAATAATTTAATATTCCTAAAAATAGAAAAAATAAACTCCACGCTGTATTTAATTTCCTCCACGCGATATCAGGCAAGCTTAATTGTTTTTCCAGTAAACTTTTCATTAATAAACGGCCAAATAGCTGAGGAACAAGCAGTATAAATGCAAACAAAAAATATAAAATTGTTGGCTTTATCTTGATAAATTGTTCATTCTGGAAAATAATTGTCAAGCCTCCAAATATAGTGATCATTGCAAGACTAATCCATTGCATTCGTTCAATTTTTTTTCCTAAAGCCACAATTATAACCATTACAATTACCGTCGCAAAAATTGCGGCAGCTGTAGCTACGAAAATATCAGTAACTTTAAAAGCAATAAAAAAAACAATAATCGGAATCCAATCACATATTACTTTAAACAACAGAGGCTCCTTTTTTATTTCTTCGATTCAAAATTCAACGAAGCTGAGTTCACGCAATATCTTAAAAATAAAGGTGGTGGTCCATCATTGAAAACGTGGCCTAGATGAGCATCGCAAGCATTACAGAGAATTTCAACTCTTCTAAGGCCTAAAGAGGTATCTTCGATTTCTCTAATTGAGCCAGCAATACATTCTTTCTTAAAACTTGGCCAACCGCTACCTGAATCATATTTATCGTCAGATTCAAACAATAAACTATTACAACATTTACAAAAATAGCGTCCGGGATTCTTTGTGTTCCAGTAAATTCCAGTGAAGGCAGGCTCCGTCGCTTTTTTCCTTGTAACTTGATACTCAAGGTTTGTTAATTCTCTCCTATATCTCTCATCATTCATCTTATCTTCCCCAGAAACAAACTCCCGCTCGATACGGTACTCTCAAAAATAGTTCTCAATTCATGCCCTATGCATTTCCGCAATGATTAAATTATATAAAGCAAAGGATTTTAAGAATTTAACCTCGAATTTTACATCATTAATAATAGCTAAAAATTTTATGTTTTTCTCCGTTTGAGAATGGGCTAAAGCATTCAGGTTGATCAGGATAAGTAAAAGTAAATTGTCTACTTTGGAATTTTCTAAGTTCATTAGTTTTGTAACACTTACAATCTCACCAATCTGATCCTCTGTTCCCTTAGGATCGTTAAGATAAATGGGGCTTCTGTGAAGCGTTGGTAAAACAGTAGGACTTAACAAGCGAGCAAGCACCTTTGGGGTATTGTCTACTAAAGTCGCAAGAATAGACCGTTTTTTATTTTTTCCTAAAAAATGCAACCTAGCTATAACTTCCTGGCCCGGGTAACAGCCTTTGTCAAAACTCAAGCCGTCAACAATATCTAAATTAATAAATTGAGGTACATAAATATCCGCCTGACTTTTGTTTATCCATGTAAAGCCACTCATCACTTCAGACATATGCCATAAGTCCTCTGAGGCCCGTCTAAATTTTAAATCTTCCGGAATTAAAACTTTTAATTTTTCTTCTAGAATAGAAACTGATGTAGCATCCGATAAAACCCAACCTCTATTCTTCAATTCTGAACTATCCTTTATAACGAAAAAACTAATATTTTTAATGTGCTCGAAAGCTGGCTCTATCTTATTTACCTCTTGGGCATCAAACCAAATACCATAAAAATGTATGGTTTTTGATACATCCTCTATGGTAACTCTTGACCGTAAAACATACATCTTTAATCTTTTCATAAGGTTACTTACGTTATCAAAAGTAGTGAGCATAAAAAAACTGCTGGAAGTGTTAGTAAATACTCTTGTGGTTGCTAATAGCCTACCTTTAGGGGAGCAATACCCATTAAATTGATGTGTTTTATTTGCGAGATTTAAGTCATTGATATTGTTACAAAGTTGTCCTTGGAGAAAGTTTTTTGCATCGTCTCCGCTCACCTTAAGGCACCCATATTTTAGCTTTTCAGTAATATCAATATGAATCATTTTTTTATTCTACGTTCAAACTAATAGCGTATATTATTTAATTACAATAAATCCAAATTTAATTTAATCCAAGGGTTGAGTCGATTAGGGAATTTCATGAGGTTCTTATTCAAAATGTTTATTTATGCTCTGGGGATGCTAATGTGCTTCCTTTTGGGCTTGTATTGGTGGATGCATCGATCAATTACTAATAACTTGAGTCCAGGCGATGATGTTCAATTAGCAATTGAATTAGGAGATTCTGCGAAAAAGGTGGGACAAAAACTGCAAGAACTCAATCTAAATAC